>FWPV01010135.1_pt1 | contig 15580 bp, 16 predicted proteins | sample 2228371 | NCBI WGS metagenome assembly FWPV01 (sample SAMEA103939776, study PRJEB20133) | metagenome | reverse complement strand
CGGAACAGGCGCTCGTCGAAATCCGAGGAATCGACAAAGCGGTTGTTCTCGTTGCTGTTGGCCAGGAAGTGTTTCATGAGCGACGCCGTCATCCAGTACCTCGGGTGGTCTCCCTGCAGGCCCCGGACGAAGGCGACGGTCATGACGGCCGCGAGAAAGGGATCCTCCCCGTAACACTCCTCCGTCCGGCCCCAGCGGATATCGCGCCCCAGATCGGCATTGGGCGCCAGGACGATCAGGCCGGCCCGGCCGTAATCCGTGTTCTGCGTCAGGTAGCGCGCTTCATAGGCCTCCCAGGCGGCGATCTGTTGGTGAAGCTCGGGATCCCACATCTGAGCCAGCCCGATGGCCTGGGGGAAGGTGGTGGTGGGCGCTTCGCCTTTCCCTTTGACGGCCCAGTTGGCCGGACCGCTCCACGCAAGTCCATGCAGGCCCTCCACGGTGCGCGTCCCCCGCACGCCGAGCCGGGGTATGCCGGGAAGCATCGGAGAAAGGTGCTGGATCTTTTCCTGCAGAGTCATCAGCGACAGCAGATTATCGAGGCGTGCCTCGTCGTGCAGCGACGTGTCCTGAAAAGGATAGGTGTCGGCGGAGACCGCGTGCAGGACCAGGGTCGGCGCCGCGGCCAGCAGCGGCACGATCTTCAGCACCAGCCAGGATCCGCCTGGGCGCAACGGCGCCAGCCACAGCTCCCAGGCCAGGCCGAGCAGGATGAGGGCGACCAGGCTGATGCTGGCCATCAGATTCCAGTGACGTGCGGTCATGTCAGGCGGCCAGTTTGAGTGCAGTGAGCGCGAGCCTGCGACCGAGTGCGAAGGCGAGGCGTGCCTCCGGCTCGGTCAGCCGGTTGTCGCCATCGGCGCCCGCCACATGGCTGGCACCGTAGGGCGTACCGCCGTTGGGCGTCGTGGCGAGGTCCGGTTCGGAGTAGGGCAGGCCGACAATGACCATGCCGTGATGGAGCAGCGGCAGCATCATCGTCAGCAGTGTGCTTTCCTGACCGCCGTGCTGCGAGCTGGTCGAGGTGAATACCGCAGCCGGCTTGCCTGACAGCGCGCCCGACAGCCATTGCGGACTGCTGCCATCAAGAAAGTACTTGAGCGGTGCGGCCATGTTGCCGAAGCGGGTCGGACTGCCCAGCGCCATGCCGACGCATTCTTCCAGGTCGCGTGCTTCGGCATAAGGTGCGCCGCTGTCCGGGACTGTCGATGCAACCGCCTCGCACACCGTCGATATGGCGGGCACGGTGCGCAGGCGTGCGGCTGCACCGTCGACCGAATCGATGCCGCGCCCGATCTGGCGTGCCAGATTGAACACCGAGCCATTGCGGCTGTAATACAGAACCAGAATTTCCTTCACCGGATTTCTTTCAACGCAGGTGTTCCAGCACAATGAGGTGGCTGAGTGTACAGGCCCCGGCCCCGGTCACCGAATTTCCCGTTCCTCCTCGCGTACGACATGTCCTCCCGTTTCCCGGTTTCGCTCATCCGCATTTTTCGGACACTCGCGGCCGCAGCCCGGCGCCATCGGGATGCCCATGCGGCCCAATCCGCTGCGGCACTGGCACTTGCGTTGCTGTTCGCGCTGGTGCCGCTTCTGGTGCTCGCACAGCAACTCGCCGACCTGTTGCCCGATGCGCTGCGCGTCGCCAAACCGCTGCGCGCCTATCTGACCGGTGCGCTGCTGCCGGATGAAACGGGCGCATCGGTGGTCCGCCACGCCATGCGTTTCGTCGCAAAGGCGCGGCGCCTGTCGTCGGCCGATCTGCTGGTGCTGCTGGTCAGTGCCTGGGTGTGGGTGCGCACCGCTGACCATGCGCTCAATGCAATGTGGCCACGTGCGCCGCGACGCGGAGTGCGCCAGACCTTGCTCGTCTATCTCGGCCTGCCGCTGCTGGCACCGCTGGCCCTGGGTACCGGTGCCGCGCTGAGCCTGTATCTGGTCACCACATCGCTTGGCCTGATCGACGAGCCGACCTGGCTCAAGCTCACGTTGCTGCGCGCGGCTGCTGCGCTGGTCACGGCCGCTTTCCTGCTGCTGCTGTACTGCATGCTGCCGCGCGCCAGCGTATCGGTGCGCTACGCGGTGACCGGTGCGCTGGTCGCCACGGCGATGCTGTCGTTGATGCAGAAGGCACTCAGCGTGTACATCGATCACGTACCGGGCTACGAGCTGGTGTACGGCGCGCTGGCGACCTTGCCGGTTTTTCTGCTGTGGCTCTATCTGTTCTGGAGCATCGTGCTGTTCGGCGCCAGCCTGACCGCGGAGCTGCACGCAGGCAGACCCTAGGACGTCATCAGTTCTTCCAGCTCGAACAGTTCAAAGGCGTGGGTTTGCAGGGTGAGGTCCGACAGCCGGGCATCGCCCAGCCGCAGTCGCTCGCCAGCGGCATGCGCGATGAGGATGTCGCGTCCGACTGCGGCGCCCGTTTGCAGCATCAGGGCCGGCTGCGGGCGCCGCGTGGTCAGCGGCGGCAGCCGCAGTGCCGCGACCGACATGCGACCGGATGCCCGCTCGGTGCCGAATATCACCGTGGCTGCCTGTGCGCCATGGCTGAGCAGCTCGACACCGATTTCCATCTGGTCCGCCTGTCCGCTGCGTGCCCAGCGCACCACGCAGATCATCCATTTCCGCGAATCGACGCCCTTGATCATCACCGGCGTGCCCGGACGTACAAGTCCGGTCTGTCCGCTCGCCAGGCTCAGCGCGAAGCCGCTCGCACTGTCGTTCTGGATGATCCAGTGCGAACTGCAGTTCTGCCAGTCCGGTGAGGCATCGCGCCGTTCGAGCAGTGCCCAGATCGCGTCAAACCCGATCAGCATGCGCACGTCCTGCACGCGCTCACGGCGAGCCTGCTGGCGCCTGGGCATCGACATCCAGCGCGACTGGAGCATGCGCATCAGCCGGCGTGTCGGCAGTTGCTCGAGACAGGCCGGCAGATGCAGTTCGCCGGCACTGCCACCTTCGTCGATCAGGTCGAGGTGCTGTCCGAGTACCTGCCCCAGCCGCTGACAGGAACAATAAAGAATGTGCCCGGTGCGTTCCATGTCGGCCGGTGTGCGCAACAGCGCTGTGGGACCGCGGTCGATCTCGTCGTCGAGCCAGAACCAGGAATCCAGGTCGCGATGCGGCGGTTGCACCTGCATCTGCACCGCACCCGAGTAGCTGCGTACGTACTCGGCCACCCGGAAGAAATCGGCGGGGGCGAGGTTGGGCGGCTGGGCCAGCGCCAGCGCGACCAGCTGCCGGTACAACTGCTCCGCGTCAACGGAACCGGGACGGCTGGCAACCGGCGCAGCCACGGTCCGCGCATGCATCAACAGCGCATTGGCGGTGCCCCACATGCCCGGCGGGTCATCGGCCGCGATGAGCACATTGAGTGCATAGGCGTCGAGTACGCACACCATGGCGTGTCCTGCAGTACGTTCGGGCCGATGGGCCGCGCCTTCTGCGAGTGCCTCGAGATAGGCGCAGGCGAGCCGCATGTGCAGCAAACAGAGCGTTTCGGCGGTGGTGCGCATCCCATGTTCGACCGGCAGGGCACTCGCCGCAAGTTCGGGCTTCAGCGCCGCTGCGCAGGTTCGTGCGCGGTCGTGGAAGATATCGAGAATGCGCACGCGGGCGGTCTGCGCCACGTTCGCATGGTCGAGCATGTCAAGGTGGGCGGACAACGCGGCCGATTCAACCGCGACTTGGCTGTCGGCAAGCTGTGCGAGCCAGTTGAGCACCGTTCTCATGCCGTCTCCCGTCCGCGCGTCACGGATGAGCCCTTCGAGCACGGGCGATACGGAAGCGGGAAAAGACATCGTGAGTGATCGTTGCAGCGGAAGAAGGTAGGGGTGATTCTAGTAAACTCGCGCTTTTCGTGCGCAGGCCATACGCCTCACTTCATTCTGGATCATGACCGACTTACGACCCGCCAGCGCTGAACGCCCCATCATCGACCCGGCCGACCGGCTGATCGTTGCCCTGGATGTACCGAGTGCCGATCGGGCACGCGCCATCGTCGACCAGCTGGGCGACGCGGTGCGCTTCTACAAGATCGGTCTGGAGCTGTTCATGACCGGCAACTACTTCGAGCTGCTCGACTGGCTCGTGAAGCGCGACAAGAAGGTGTTCGTCGACCTGAAGTTCTTCGACGTACCCGAAACCGTGCGTTCCGCGGTCCGCGCACTGTCTTCCAGCGGGGCGACCTTTGCAACGGTGCACGGCAATCAGGCCATCATGGAAGCGGCTGGCGCCGACAAGGGCGCGCTGAAGATTCTCGCGGTGACCGTGCTGACCAGCCTCGATCGCGGCGATCTGGACGATCTCGGCTTTGCCTGTGATGTCGACGCACTTGTGCTGTCGCGTGCGCGGCGCGCGTTGGCCGCCGGGTGCGACGGCGTCGTGTCGTCAGGTCTTGAAGCCCCGGCGATTCGCGCCGAACTCGGTTCGCGTGTGCTGGTCGTGACACCGGGCATCAGGCCGGTCGAAAACCGGCCGTCCGACGACCAGAAGCGTACCGTCGATGTCGCGCAGGCGCTTGCCAACGGCGCCGATTACCTCGTGGTCGGGCGCCCGATCCGCAATGCGGCCGATCCGGCTGCAGCCGCGCGCCAGATGCAGCAGCAGATCGCACAGGCGCTGGGTGTCTGCTGAAAGGGAGCCTGCGCACTTCATCAGCCCTTCGGATGATGATTTGCGCGTGAGCCTTGCAGCATACTCATTGTGTCTTCAGTCAGCGTCGGGGCAGTACCGCGTTCACGTGCTTGCGTCGGCACATACACCCGCCCGGTGGTCCATGCGCGCCCGGTTTTTCCGGGCAGCCGGTGCATTGCTGTGCGCGTTTCTCCTGCTTGGTACGCCAGCCGCGCTGGCAGCGTCCGTTCTGGTTCTGCTCAGTGATCCAGGGGGTGCCTATGCAGAGTTTGCCGATGCATTGAAGGCTGAGCGCGGAGCGCGTGGCGGCTATTCGATTGCCGTGCTGTCGCGGGCAGATTTTTCGCCCGAGGCGCTCGACTCGCATGATCTGGTGGTCGCGGTCGGCGCGAGTGCGCTGCGCACGCTCGTGCAGAGCGAGGTCAAGGTGCCGGTGCTGTCCACGCTGGTGCCGAAATCGGCCTACGAAGCGATGGTGTCCGGTGATGCGCGCAGATGGTCGGCCATTCATATCGATCAGCCCTTCTCGCGTCAGGTGGCGCTGATCCGTCTGGCACTGCCCGATGTGCGGCGCATCGGTGTGATGGCTGATGCCGAAACACCACAAAGGCTGCAGCCGCTGCGCGAGGCGATGGCCAGTACGCCGCTCCAGCTGATATCCGCAACTTTCACCGGCGAAGCGTCGCTCTTCTCGTCGCTCTCGCAGGTTCTCGAGCAGTCGCAGGTTTTTCTCGCACTGCCGGATCCGCGTGTTCACAACGCCGGCACCGTGCGCAATCTGCTGCTTACATCCTTCCGTGCCCGCATACCTGTCGTCGGATTTTCCGCTGCCTACGTGCGCGCCGGCGCAGTCATGTCGCTTTACTCGACGCCCGAACAGATGGCGCGCCAGGCCACCGACGCGATGATCGGCTGGACACTTGAACGCAACTGGCCGCCTGCGCGCTTTCCCCGTCACTTCACGGTGTCGGTGAATACCCATGTTGCACGCTCGCTCGGCCTGCGGATCGCCGATGCCGAAGCCCTGCGCGACCAACTGGTGCAGCAGGAGAAATCGCCATGAAGCATTGGGGAATCCGATCCCGCGTTCTGCTGGTGGCACTGGCGCCGCTATTGGTATCTGGTCTTGTCGGTGGCGTGTGGCTGGTGCTGGATCGCCTGGCCGCACTCGAGAGCGCCCTGGTCGAACGGGGTCACGCGACTGCGCGTCAGGTCGCAGCGTCCGCCGACTACGGCGTGTTTTCCGGCAATACCGATGCACTGGTGGCCCTGATCGAAGCCGCGCGGCGCGAACGCGACGTCACCGGCATCATGGTTTCGAACCGCGACGGCGACCTCGTGGTGTCGGGCGGTTTGCTCAGCCGCGAAGCCTATGTGCCGGGTGCCCGGCCGGCCGGGCTGGCACTGGTTGAGCTTGAATCGTCGACGCTGTTCATCGAACCCATCGTGCGCAGTGCGGTGATCGGCGACCAGGACATGTTTGACGGGCTGACCGAAGGCGCCGCCGACAATCGCCCCACCGGTTGGGTACTGGTCGAGGTGTCGCGCAAGCGGGTCGATGCGCTGAAGACCGATTTCGCCGTGACCAGCGCGATCGTCATCGCCTGCGTACTGCTGGCGGCCAGCGCCTTTGCGATCCGCATCAGCCATACGGTGACCCGACCGGTGCGCGAGGTTTCGCGCGTGGTCCGGCGCATTGGCGACGGTCATCTCGACGAGCGTGTGCCGGTGGCGGGAGGCGGGTCGCTGCGCATACTGGGCGAAGGCGTGAACAACATGGCCGAGCGGTTGACGCGGGCGCGCGACGAGCTTGAAGCACGCATCGCCGACGCGACCCGCCAGTTGCGCAGTCGCACGGACGACGCCGAACGCGCCAATCACGCGAAATCACGTTTTCTTGCAGCCGCCAGCCATGACCTTCGCCAGCCGATGCACGCGCTCGGACTGTTCGTTGCTGAACTGGCGGAGCGCTTGCGGGGCTCGGAACATCGTTCCCTGATAAGGCAGATCGAGGAATCGGTCGGCGCGATGGAAGATCTGCTCGATGCGCTGCTCGACATGTCGAAGCTGGACGCCGGCGGCGTGACGGCACGTCGTTCGGAATTTGCGTTGCAACCGCTGTTGTCCCGCATCGTCGATGACTTCGCGGCCGATGCACTGCAGCGCGGACTGCGCCTGAAGCTGCGCACGACCGATGCATGGGCGGATACCGACCCGTTGCTGCTTGAACGCATCATGATCAATCTGGTGTCCAATGCCGTGCGCTACACGCAGCGAGGCGGCGTGCTGATCGCCGTACGGCGTCGCGGCGATCAGTTGCGCATCGAGGTGCGCGACTCGGGTCCGGGCATCCCGGACGAGGCGCTCGAGATGATTTTCGAGGAGTTCTACCAGTTGCAGAATCCGGCGCGCGCGCGCGGCCAGGGTCTCGGGCTCGGGCTGGCCATCGTGCGGCGCCTGGTCGGATTGCTTGGCCACGAGGTGACTGTGCGTTCACGGACCGGCGCGGGGTCGGTGTTCGCGATCGAAGTGCCCCGTGTCGAAAGTGGCAACCGCCCGACGCCCGAAGAGGTGCCGGAAGTGATGCCCGCCCGGCTTTCGCTGTTCGTTGTCGTCATCGATGACGATCCGGGGTCTCGCACGAGCATCGCCGGCCTGCTGGCTTCATGGGGTTGCGAAGTGCTGTGTGCCGGCACATTGTCCGAAGCGCGCGACGCCATCCGGCAGCGCGACAAGGCGCCGGCGCTGATCCTGTGCGATTTTCGGCTCGCAGCCGTCGCGACCGGTATCGATGTGCTCGATACGCTGCTGGCCGAGCAGAAGGGCGAGATCGCCGCAGCGCTGGTCACCGGTGACACCGATCCGCAGGTGAGGCGCATGGCGACTGCGCGCGGCTACCCGGTATTGCACAAGCCCGTGCGACCGGCCCGGTTGCGTGCTTTGATACAGCAGGTTCTTGCGCAGTCGCAGAACCCTGTCGCCTGAGGTTGTCCGCGGTTACGCGGTGAATGTCTTGCTGCGTAGTGGGTTCTTCGCTAATATCGCGGGTTTTCCTCGTTTCGAAGGAAGTGTAATGGTCGTCATCCGTCTCGCGCGTGGGGGTGCCAAGAAGCGCCCGTTTTTCAATATCGTTGCGACCGATTCCCGCAATCGTCGCGATGGCCGGTTCATCGAACGCGTCGGTTACTACAATCCGATCGCCCCGGAAGGTACCGGCCTGTCGGTCAATACTGAACGACTGGCTTACTGGACCGGTGTCGGCGCGCAACTGAGCCCGACCGTCGCCCGTCTGGTCAAGAAGGTCGCCTGATTTCCGGCTCGGCGAGCACCCTGGTCGTCCTCGGGCGACTGTCGGCGCCGTTTGGCGTGCAGGGCTGGTTGAGGCTGCACCCCTTCGGTGACGATCCTCAGTCGTGGAAAGTGATCCGTGACTGGTGTGTTCATGCCGATGCGGACGCGCCAGCTGATCAGTGGGGCACGCTGAAGCTGTCTGCGTTGAAACTGCAGAACACCGGGCCAGTGGTGAAGTTCGAAGGCTGCGACGACCGCAACGGGTCGGAAAAGCTGGTCGGCCTGTATGTCGCAGTGCCGCGCCATGAGCTTCCGGATACCGCCGAGGATGAGTATTACTGGGGCGACCTGATCGGTCTGACGGTCGTCAACAGTGCGGGCGTGACACTTGGTCGCATCGACCGGCTGCTGGAAACGGGCGCCGACGACGTACTGGTTGTGGTCGACGCGTCAGCGGGCGACACGCCCGTCGAACGCCTGATCCCGTTTGTGTCCGCGGTGGTGACCGATGTTGATCGCGAAGCAGGTGTGGTCCGCGTCGAATGGGACGCGCAGTGGTAGGGGCTGACAGCGCTGAAGGCGGCATCGGAACCGCGGGCATTGCCTTCGAGGTGATCACGCTGTTCCCTGAAATGTTTGCGGCCATCGAGCGCAGCGGCATCACGCGACGCGCGATGGAGCGATCGCTGTGGCGCGCGAATTATGTCAATCCGCGCGATTACGCGACCGATGCCCACCGTACCGTGGATGATCGTCCGTATGGCGGCGGACCCGGCATGGTGATGATGGCGGAACCGCTGGCGCAGTCGATTGCGGCGTGCCGGGCACGCCATGGCGGCGCGGTGAAAGTGGTGCACTTTTCACCGGCGGGCGAGCGATTGACGCATCGTCGCGTGATGGACCTGTCAGGCGCGCAGGCGCTTGTCTTGTTGTGTGGTCGGTATGAAGGGGTGGATCAGCGCTTGATCGACCGCCATGTCGACGTGGAAATATCGCTGGGTGATTTCGTGTTGTCCGGCGGTGAGTTGCCGGCGATGGTGCTGATGGATGCCATCATCCGCCAGCTTCCGGGCGCACTGAATGACGCAAATTCGGCGATCGAGGATTCATTCGTCGCAGGCCTGCTCGACTGTCCGCACTACACGCGGCCGGAAACGTGGGAAGGCGAAACGGTGCCGGAAGTGCTGTTGTCGGGTGACCATGCCCGTATCCGGCGCTGGCGCGCCGAGCAGGCTCTGGCGCTGACGCGCAAGCGTCGTCCGGACCTGCTGTAGGAAAATGACGTAAATGCAGTTGAAGTAGAGAGGGTGATCGCTGTATGGATCACTTCAATAAATGCGCGCATCACGGAACAGGTGCTCTGCGGCAAGGCAATGCCACTGACCAGGAGTTTTTGCAATGAATCTGATTGAGCAACTCGAACAGGAAGAAATCGCCCGTCTGGGCAAGAACATCCCTGACTTCGCGCCCGGCGATACGGTGATCGTGAACGTGAACGTGGTCGAAGGCGAGCGCAAGCGCGTCCAGGCTTACGAAGGCGTCGTGATCTCGAAGCGCAACCGTGGCCTGAACTCGAATTTCATCGTGCGCAAGATTTCCAGCGGCGAAGGCGTCGAGCGGACCTTCCAGACCTATTCACCGCTGATTGCATCGGTCGAGGTGAAGCGCCGCGGCGATGTGCGTCGTGCCAAGCTGTACTACCTGCGCGAGCGTTCGGGCAAGTCGGCACGCATCAAGGAAAAGCTGGTTCGCCGCGCTGCACCGGCTGCCAAGCAGGACTGACCGCCAGCCAGCGGCGGGCGCTTCGGCGACTGCCTGCAGCGATCATGAAAAAGGGACCTTGCGGTCCCTTTTTCATGTCTGGCCTTCTTTCGTCAGGCCATGCCCGGAGCTGTCAGCCGACGTCCAGCGGTTGCAATGCGGCCCGTACCCGAGCCCGCACGCCGGCCTCATCCAGACCGACTTCCGCCATCAGTTGCGACGGATCCCCGTGATCGACGAAGCGGTCAGGCAGGCCGATACGCACCACGCGACAGGCGAGCCTTGCATCGTTGACCACCCTTTCGACCTCGCTACCGGCGCCGCCGATCAGCGCGTTTTCTTCCAGCGTCACCAGCACTGCATGGCGCTGCGCCAGTTCGAGTACAAGTGCGGTGTCAAGCGGCTTGGCGAAGCGCATGTTCGCCACGCTGGCGTCGAACTCATCCGCCACGGCAAGTGCCGGTGTGAGCATGGCGCCGAAGGCGAGCAGGGCGACTTCGCCATTGCCGGAACGGCGCAGCTCGCCCTTGCCGATCGGCAAGGCGCGCATGTCGCTCTGCAACGGCACACCTGGCCCGCTGCCGCGCGGGTATCGCACCGCGCTGGGACCTTCGTGCAGGTAGGCGGTGTACAGCATCTGCCGGCACTCGTTTTCGTCGCTCGGTGTCATCACGACGATATTCGGCAGGCACAGCAGGTAGGACAGGTCGAACGCACCGTGATGGGTTGCACCATCGGCACCCACCAGACCTGCGCGGTCGAGCGCCATCATGACCGGCAGGTTCTGCAGGCAGACGTCGTGGATCAACTGGTCGTAGGCACGCTGCAGGAAGGTCGAGTAGATGGCGACCACCGGCTTCATGCCTTCGCATGCGATGCCGGCCGCGAACGTCAGCGCATGCTGTTCGGCGATGCCCACATCAAAGTAACGCGTTGGGTATTCCTGGGCGAAGCGCACCATGCCCGAGCCTTCGCGCATCGCCGGCGTGACCGCCATCAGCTTGTCGCTCAGCGCCGCCATGTCGCACAGCCAGTCGCCGAACACCTGGGTGTAGGTCAGCTTGCCGGCGCCCTTGGCCGCCTGGATGCCCGCGTGATGGTCGAACTTGCCGACGCCGTGATACAGGATGGGGTCGGCTTCTGCCAGCTTGTAACCGTAGCCCTTCTTAGTGATCACGTGCAGGAACTTCGGTCCCGGCAGCTCGCGCAGGTTTTCCAGCGTGGGAATCAGGGCGTCGAGATCATGTCCGTCGATCGGGCCGTAGTAATGGAAGCCGAATTCCTCGAACAGCGTACCGGGCGTGATCATGCCCTTCACGTGTTCTTCCGCACGCTTGGCGAACTCCTTCAGCGACGGTGCAAGTTCGAGCACCTTTGCGCCGGCGCGCCGTGCAGCGTTGTAGGTCTGGCCGGACAGCAGGCGCGTCAGATACTTGTTCAGCGCGCCGACCGGCGGCGAGATCGACATGTCGTTGTCGTTCAGGATGACAAGGATGTCCGCGTCTTCGACGCCGGCGTTGTTCAGCGCCTCGAACGCCATGCCGGCGGTCATCGCGCCGTCGCCGATCACCGCGATGCTGTGCCGTTTCAGCCCCTGCGCGCGGGCTGCTACGGCCATGCCCAGCGCCGCGGAGATGGAGGTGGAAGAGTGTGCGGTGCCGAAGGTGTCGTACTCGCTTTCGCAGCGGCGCGGGAAGCCGCTCACGCCTTGATACTGGCGCAGTGTCGACATGCGTTCGCGCCGGCCGGTCAGGATCTTGTGCGCGTAGGTCTGATGGCCGACATCCCACACGATGCGGTCGTGCGGCGTGTTGTAGATGTGGTGCAGCGCAACCGTCAGTTCCACGGTGCCAAGGTTGGACGACAGGTGGCCGCCGGTGCGCGACACCGATTCAAGCAGGAATCTGCGCAGTTCGGCCGCCAGCGGCGCGAGGTCGCGCGCATCGAGCGCCCGCACGTCGGCCGGAGAGCCGATCGTGTCGAGCAGCGGGTAGGCGCTTGTCGTTTGCAAGGATCTGTCCATGTTCAGTTCTGCCGTGTCAGCACGAAATCGGCGAGTTCGCGCAGGCGTTGTGCCTTGTTGCCGAAACCGGTGAGGCTGTCGAGCGCTTCGTCGTGCAGTTCGCGGGCGCGCTCGCGCGCCCGGCCGATGCCCAGCGTGGTGACGTAGGTCGGCTTGTTCGCTGCGGCGTCCTTGCCCGCAGTCTTGCCCAGCGCCGCCGTGCTCGCTTCACAGTCGAGCAGGTCATCCACCACCTGGAACAGCAGCCCGACCCGTGCCGCGTAATGGTCCAGCTTTGCCGTGCCGGCTGCGTCCAGTTCCCCGCAGGCGGCACCCAGTTTCACCGCACAGCGTATCAGCGCACCGGTTTTGTGGATATGCATGAATTCGAGCGCTTCGACGTCGAGTTCCAGACCGACCGATGCCAGATCGATGGCCTGACCGCCGGCCATGCCGCGCGAGCCGGACGCGATCGCCAGTTGCGTGATCAGGTCGACCCGCGTGGCCGGTGCGACTGCACAGTGTTCCGCCAGAAGAAGGAAAGCAAGCGACTGCAGGCTGTCGCCGACCAGCAGCGCCGTGGCGTCGTCGTACTTCACATGCACCGTGGGCTTGCCGCGGCGCAGCACGTCGTCGTCCATGCAGGGCATGTCGTCATGCACGAGGGAATAGACGTGGATCAGTTCGAGCGCACAGGCGGCGGCGTCGAGTGCTCCGGGCGTGGCGCCGGACAGGGCGCCCGCCGCGTGACAGAGCAGCGGACGCACCCGCTTGCCGCCGCCCAGCGCGGCATAGCGCATGGCTTCGTGCAATCGTGCAGGGGCGATCGTGTTCGGCGGCAGAAATCGGTCGAGTGCGCTTTCGGTACGCTGCTGTACCGCACTCACCCATTCACCGAAACCGGGTCCGACGTCAGTCATTGTCACGCGCGCCTGCATCGGCCGGAAAATCGCGCAGCAACCCGTCTTCGAGTATCTGTACCTTCTGCTCGGCCGCATTCAGCGCCGACTGGCAGTGGCGCACCAGATCAACGCCTCGCTGGTAACGCTCCAGCGCGCTGTCGAGCGGCAGTTTGCCGTCTTCCATCGCTCGCACGATGGATTCGAGTTCTTCGATGGCGGTCTCGAAGCTGGCGGGTTCTGACGCCGCTTCCGATTTTCGGGTCATTCTGGGTATGGGCGTTGGCTGGACCGCGAAAAATAGCTGATCCACCCCGGGCGGTCAAACCTGCATCTGGTTATACTCACCGGCTTTGTCACGCGCACCCGGCCCTCGCACATCCGTGCACAGACTTTCTTGTGCCGTGTGTTCCGCGCAGGCCGGCGCGCGGTTTTCCAACTTTGACTTCGGGGGTTGGGGAATGTCCGATCTACAGTCCATTACCCGTCTGGAACCGGCGCAATCACAGTTTCCGGTGTCCTGGTACGTCGATGCATCGCTGTTCGAACTCGAAAAGCGCGTGCTGTTCGACAACGGGCCGGGCTATGTGGGGCATGAACTGATGGTGCCCGACCTGGGCGACTATCAGACCCTGGGCTGGGCCGACGATGCACTCATGCTGGTACGCAACGCGTCCGGCGTCGAACTGCTGTCCAACGTGTGCCGCCATCGTCAGGCGCTGATGATGAAGGGGCGCGGCAACGCGTCCAACATCGTCTGCCCGGTCCATCGCTGGACCTACGACACGCGGGGCGAATTGCTGGGCGCGCCGCATTTCCCGGATACACCCTGCCTGAATCTGAAGCGCCGGCCGCTGCAGAACTGGAAGGGATTGCTGTTTTCGGGCCAGCGCGACATCGCGGCCGATCTGGCCGGCATGCAGGTGGCGCCGGATTTCGACTTTTCCGGTTACCGGCTCGATCACGTCGAAATGCATCAGTGCAACTACAACTGGAAGACCTTCATCGAGGTCTATCTCGAGGATTATCACGTCGAGCCGTTCCACCCCGGGCTGGGCAAGTTCGTCACCTGCGATGACCTGAGCTGGGAGTTTGCACGCGATTACTCCGTGCAGAGGGTCGGCGTGAACAACCGCCTCGCGCGGCCCGGCACGCCGACCTACGAGCGCTGGCACCGCGCGGTGCTCGACTACTACCAGGGCGAGCTTCCGCCGCACGGCGCGATCTGGCTGACCTACTACCCGAACATCATGGTCGAGTGGTATCCGCACGTGCTGGTGGTCAGCACGCTGTACCCGCAGGGTCCGGACAGCACGCTCAATGTGGTCGAGTTCTACTACCCGGAAGAGATCGTGCTGTTCGAGCGCGAGTTCATCGAAGCCGAACGCGCCGCCTACATGGAAACGGCACGCGAGGACGACGAAATTGCGGAGCGCATGGACGCCGGCCGGCGGGCGCTGATGAAGCAGGGCCGCTCGGAAACCGGGCCGTATCAGTCGCCGATGGAAGATGGCATGCAGCACTTCCACGAGTGGTACCGCCGCGAAATGGCCGACTATCTGTGACGGCCGGATGCCCGTGAGCCCGGGTCGGTGCATTGGGCGGGACGGGGCACCCCGGTGCCCCGCTTCCTTGTGCAGCTGAGGGGCTGACGATGCAGTCGCTGTGGATGGTGCTGGCCAGCCTGCTGTTCGCGTCGATGGGCGTGTGCGTGAAGCTGGCGAGCGATGCGTTGCCGGCGTCGGAAATCGCTTTCTACCGTGGATTCATTGCGCTGCTGCTGGTGGCCGTGGTGATGCGTCTGCGCGGGGCCGACTTCGCCACGCCGCACGCCGGCGTGCACCTGAAGCGCGGCGTGTCCGGCGCGGTGTCGCTCATCCTGTATTTCGAGGCGATTTCGCTGCTGCCGCTGCCGACGGCCGTCACGCTGAACTACACCTCGCCGCTGTTCATGGCGGCCTGGCTCGGCTTCACCGCGTCGGGCGAACTGTCGCGCCCGCTGATGCTGGCGCTGGCCATCGGTTTCGCCGGTGTCGTGCTGGTGCTGCAGCCGACGCTGGGCAGCGAGCAGTGGGTCGGCGGGCTGTTCGGACTCGGTTCGGGACTGATCGCCACCGTCGCCTATCTGAGCGTGCGAGACCTCGGGCGCCTCGGTGAGCCCGAGTGGCGCATCGTGCTCTACTTCTCTGCGTGTTCAGCTGTGCTGGGCGCGCTCTGGGCGCTGGCCGACGGCGGCTTCCACGTCCATTCGGCACGCACCTGGGCGTTGCTCGGCGGCGTCGGCGTGTTCGGCACGGCCGCCCAGCTGTGCATGACTGCCGCCTACAAGGGCGGGCGCACGCTGGTGTCGGCCAGTCTGGCCTACACGACCGTCGCTTTTTCGACGCTGTACGGCATCCTGCTGTGGCGGGAGGTCCCGACTGCAGTAGTCTGGCTGGGCATGCTGCTCATCGTTGCCAGCGGCCTGCTTGCGCTGCTCAGGCCGCCGCCGGTGAAGTCCTAGTTCTGAAAGGAGATTTCAAATGATCGCAACGGAGTCCGAAGGCAATCTGGTGACGGTGTCCGCCTTCGGCGAGTTCACGCTGGCGGATTACCGCGAGTTCGAAGACCTGGTGAATTACCGCATCAAGTTCGAAGGCGTGGTCAATCTGCTGATCGACCTGCGCCAGATGACCGATTTCACGCTCGACATGGCGCTCGAGGAACTGCGCTTCGCCCGCGCGCACAGCCACGATTTCGGCCGTATCGCGGTGATCGCGGGCAGTCCGTGGATGGTCTGGACGGCCTGGCTTTCGCAGGTGTTCGTCGATGCCGACGTGACCGTGTTCGACGACGAGGCCAGCGCGCGCGCCTGGCTCGCCGAAACGGTGTGAGCGCCATGGGCCCGCTGATCAGCGCCGATGCACTCGCCGGTCGCCTCGGCGACGACGCCCTGGTCGTGATCGACTGCCGGCATGACCTGGCACGACCTGACGCCGGCGAGTCC
>FWPV01010134.1_pt1 | contig 15581 bp, 13 predicted proteins | sample 2228371 | NCBI WGS metagenome assembly FWPV01 (sample SAMEA103939776, study PRJEB20133) | metagenome | reverse complement strand
CGAGATAGGAACTCCTTGTGGGTTGTCATATTCTGGGGAGAGCGTCGGGCAGTTGTAAAGCGAAACAGTAAACCGGGAATTCGGGTGGGCCGCTTTTCTCCCCTTCGACGGGTCCCACGGCTGGCCTTGCCAATCGAGGAGATGGTCTGGTGGTGTTCCATCCAGCCCTTCCCACCACGGCTCGTTTGTATCCGTTCGCAGGGCAACGTTAGTGAAAAGCGTCGGGTAAAAATTCGACGCCTTTAGCGTCCGGATCATGTTCGGGTTCGTCTTCATCGATGTCCCGGGAGCAACCCCGAAAAAACCGGATTCTGGGTTGATGGCGTAGAGTCGGCCATCCGGGCCTATGTTCAACCAGGCGATATCATCCCCGAGCGTCCACACCCGATATTCCGGCAGCGCCGATTCGAGCATGGCCAGGTTTGTCTTCCCGCAGGCCGATGGCATGGCCGCTGTGATGTAGGTGATGTTGCCACGCAAATCCTCGACACCCATGATGACCATGTGCTCGGCCAGCCAGCCCTGCTTATAACCGAGCCAGGAAGCAATCCGCAACGAGAAGCATTTCTTGCCGAGAAGGGCGTTCCCCCCATATCCTGAGCCGATGCTCCAAACCAGGCTTTCTTCCGGGAAATGCATGATGAAACGCTTGGCCGGGTCGAAGTCACCAACCGAATGGCTGCCCTTAACGAAGTTTTCGCTCTTGCCGATTTTCTTGAGGATGTGCTTTCCCAGCCGCGTCATGATGCGCATGCTGACAGCGACATAGGAAACATCCGTGACCTGGACGCAGGCTTTTGCATAGGGAGAATCAGGATGACCCATCATATAGGGCAGGACATACATTGTTTTGCCGCGCATGGCGCCCCGGGAGAGACGGGTCAACAATTCCTTGGCTTCGCGCGGATGCATCCAGTTATTGTTCGGGCCGGTGGCTTCCCTGTCCGAGTGGCAGACATAAGTCAGGTGTTCGGTCCGGGCAACATCCGTCGGGTGGCTGCGGTGGAGATAGGCTTTCGGCCACAGCTTCTGGTTGAGCTCGCGGAAGACGTCGTGCTGGCCGATACGCTCCTCCCGCATCCCCATCTCCATGATGCGGCGGGCTTCTCCTTCTGACCCGTCGCACCAGTAGACCTGTTTGGGCTCATAGAGCCTGGCCTGCTCTTCAACCCATTTTTCAACCGGTGTTGCCATTGCACCTATTTTACCATAATGGGGTCGGACCACGCTAATTATAAATTTATCAACGCGTTATCCTCCAAAAATACCCACTTTCGAGCCTTAAATGGCCATTTTTGGCCTCCAATTTACTCAATCTTCAGATAAATAAATTATAGCCGGGAATGCCAAAAACCTGAGCAAAACACAAATTTGCCTGAGGACTTTAAACGGTTATCCCCTCTCTATCAACGACCCTTAGATAATCATTTCCATGATGGATCAGCCCAAATACCCTAAATGATTTTCTATTGGAAAATTCTATTGGAAAAAAAGGAAAAAGACGGTAAAATCGAGTTTCTTATGAGTTTCTTATAATTGAATCCCAAGAGAGTCTGAGAGGGTATTCCGTGAAAAAGGCGAAAGTCGCGCTCCTGAGCACAACTCCGGAAACAGTCCTTGATGATATTGTCCGGCTCTTCGAACTCGCCGGCGGACCCTCGGCGCTCAACCCGGATGCGCCCACCATTATCAAGGACAACATTAGCTGGCACTATCCTTTCCCTTCGGCCAACACAACACCATGGCAACTTGAGGGAACCATTCTGGCCTTGAAGAAGCATGGCTTTCGCCGTTTAGCTTGCGTCCAGAACAAAACCGAGGTCACCAACGCGCGCAAGGGCGAAGACCTCAATCGGTACAGGGCGGTCTTCGAAAAATATAGCGTCGAGGTCCTTTACAATTTCCGTAGGTCAGATATGAGATGGGTTCGCTACGAACCCAAAGCAAGGATGTTCGTCCTCCCCCGAATCTATCGCCGGGGAATTAAGGTCCCGGATTATTTCTTCGGCAAGAATATCGTCCATCTTCCCACAGTCAAATGTCACATCTACACGACGACGACAGGCGCGATGAAGAATGCTTTCGGTGGTCTCCTCACTCACAAGCGCCATTACACCCATACCCACATCCACGAAACCCTGGTTGACCTCTTAGCCATCCAGAAGGAAATCCATCCGGGGATATTCTGCATTATGGATGGGACGACAGCCGGGAATGGTCCGGGCCCAAGGATTATGAAACCTGTAACCAAGAATATTCTCCTGGCCAGCGCTGACCAGGTGGCCATCGACGCTGTTGCCGCCCGACTGATGGGGTTCAACCCGATGGATATCAGGTACATCCGCCTTGCTCACGAAGCCGGTCTGGGCGTCGGCAAGCCGGAAGAAATCGAAATTGTTGGTGATTTATCAAGGGCGACCGAAAATTGGGGATTTAAAGTCGGTCGATCCTTCCACTGGTTAGCCGGCTGGCTAACCTGGTTTGGCCCCACCCGCATCTTCCAGAAGCTCCTCACCCGGCCGCCGCTTCTTCTTCTCCTCGTTTTCTATTCTTTCGTCTACCATGACCTCATCCACTGGCCTTTCAAGGAAAGCCGCATCTTCAAGAAATGGCTCCGTGAATCCCCGTGGGGGCGTCTCTTCGAGCAATATAAAAAATCCCCATAGCCGTTTTCAGGGAACGGGATACCAGCGCTCTTTCCAGGAAATTTTTTTGCGGAAAAAGGATAAGCGGAAGGAATTGACCAAAATCAGAAGGGCCAGCAAGACAGACAAGGGGTGAAGAAAGACTCCCCAGCGGCTTGTCCGGAACCTCTCCGCCAGAACAAGCCTCGTCACCGTGATGGCGGCCACTTGAAGGAGAGCAAGAGAAGCGAGCTGGCTTCGGAACAATGCCTCCAGAGCGGCCAAATAGGGGTGGATAAACAAAAGATAGCAGGCGAGAGCGATGCCACCGAGCTTGAGAGGTGTTCCTCTCACAGCCTCGTATGAGTTCTTCGAAAATCCAGTCCAGAGGTCACGAAAGCAAGTATAGAAGCGAATCCGGAAAAAGTGGCTCCCGTCGATTAAGGTCGTTCTTTTTCCGTGGCGGATTACCTGCCTCGCCAGGTTAATATCGTCCACGAGGTTATTTTTAATCGCCTGATGTCCACCACATTCGGCATAAACCTGGCGCGGAATGAGAAGGAAAGGTCCGAGGACAGCCGGAACTCGCCGGCCGCGCTGCGAGTTGACCCAGAAAAAAGGAAGAAGCGAGATGAAAGCCCATGGGATAATAGGCATGTAAAGCTTTTCTGACCAGGTCCGAGCCTCAAACCGGGGTAGGGCGCTGAGAAGACCGGATTGATGTCGACGCGCTGACGCCACTGCCTGTCTCAGGGCCAGAGAACTGTGCACGGTATCTGCGTCGGTGAAAAGGAAAAGCTCGCCTTTGGCCAGCTGACTGAGCTGATAGCAAGCCCAGTTTTTGCCCGTCCAGCCTGGCGGAAGTTTTTCGCTCTGGACCGCCCGAAGGCGGGGATTTCGCGCGGCCAATTCGCTGACGATTGGCCAGGTTCTGTCGGTAGAACCATCGTCAAGAACGATGATTTCAAAATCGGGATAATCCTGCTTAAGGAGGGATTGAAGAAGGCGGCGAACATTCTTTTCCTCGTTTCGAACAGGCACGAGGATGGAGACAGAAGGCCATTCTTCCACAAATCGGCCAGAGTCTTCCGGGCTCATCCTTTTTAAGTTGAGGAGAGTGTTGAAAAACAGAGCCAGGAGAATGAGAAGGATGACATTATCCAGGTTCATCATGACTTCGACCAGCCCGTCTGAGCTTTGATCTTCTTCATGTAGGGTTCGTCAAGGATGCGCTTTAGCCCGAGGAACAAAAGAAAGGCAAGAAGAAGCAGCACCTCTTTCCAGGGCTTATGGAGAATCCACCGCCAGAGTAGAGGGAGGAGGGCCATGCCCGGAGCGACAGCCAGGTGGAAATCGTGGAAAAGGAGATAGGCGATGCCCATCACAGCTCCCGAAACAAGAAGAGGCAGGGGAGCGAGGCCCAGGAGGAAGCCCATCGCTGTGGCCGCCCCTTTCCCACCCCGGCCTCGGAGAAAAATGGGGAATGCGTGACCGGCGACAGCGGCAAACCCGAGCGCCCAGATAGCTGGCGATTGGATCCCAAGAAGAGCTCCTATTCCTCGAGCAGCCAGGCCCTTGGAAAAATCCAGAGAACCAGCCAAGAGTCCATACCGTTTGCCGACGACATGCCAGACATTGCGGGCGCCAACATTCCCTTCACCCGCCACCCGAAGGTCAATTCCTTTGGCGCGTCGGGCGATTATATAAGAAAATGGGATAGACCCGATGAGATAGCTAAGCACACACCCCACCAAAAGAAATAACATTTCTGCTGGCTATTTAATCAAAGTCCGCCGCGCGCTGTCAACCTCATTGGGGTTAGGTGACTAACTGTGTGGTAAAAATTACGTAAAATAGTCTTTCCATATGGTGAAAACCGTAATTTTCCATCAGTTTTTTCTAGGTCAATCTATCTTCTCGTTTTTGGCAGTTTAGGAGAGTCCTCAATTAGAGGATTATTTCGAGCAGTTTTCCTCATATCCGGTGACAATTTCAGTTAGAGAAACCTCTCTCCCTCAAGCTGAAATTGGAGATTAAAATATGGTCCATTCCTACACTTCTCGTTTTAGAGCTAAAGGCGAAGCTCAACTTTAGGGGTTTCTTCGGGCCGAGGTGTATGGGCAGTGGGAGAATACCTGGTTTGGGGGAGAGGGCGCTTTATTCATTATGAGGCGAGAAGGGAGGCCCAACGAGAGAAAAACTCATCTGTCTGGTCGTCTCTAAATATTCTGAAAAGCAAATTTCATGAGAAAATATTGGAAAAAATGTAATTTTTGGTCTTCGTTGTTGGTTTTTGTTGCCGGTAGAGTTCTTTACTTTTCAAAAATAGATTTGTATCATGAAAAAAGACAAGGCTTTGTATCCTTAGTATTTTTATTAATATTTTTTTAGAAGAAAAAAATTAATTATGTCAATGAACAAAAATTATAAATCAGAGAAAGAACTACAATTAGCAATCTTACAAGAAAAGGCAAAAGGAACTCCAGATTTGGAAATTGGTAAAAAATATGGAGTTACTTTTAGATATATTGAGAAGATCATAACCAAGTCACAGGGAATTAATATTAGCGCACTCAAGGTTTCTAAAAAAATAAAAAGGCTTTACCCAAAAGATTTTAAAGAAGAACAAACCACGGTTTGGAGTTTCAAGCAGAGAGGTGATTGGGCAACTCACAGCGGAGAATACAGAGGAAATTGGTCTCCATATATTCCAAGAAATGTCATTCTTAAATATTCCAAGCCTGATGAGTTAGTTTTGGATTATTTTTGTGGTGCGGGAACTACCGCCGTCGAGGCAAAATTATTAGGAAGAAAGTGTGTTGCCCTTGATATTAACGACAAGGCCATTGAGCTCGCACAAAAGAATGTAAATTTTTATGTGGAGCCTCAACAATTACTTTTTCATGATGATAAAGGATTTAAAAAAGTTCATGAGCCGGTGCTCAAGGTTGGTGACGCCAGAGATTTATCATTCTTAAAAGATAACTCAATAGATTTAATATGTGCACATCCTCCTTATGCCAACATAATTCACTACACTGATTTTAAAGAGGGAGATTTATCGCTTCTTGATATCGATGATTTCTTAAACGAGATGCACAAAGTTGCCGCAGAAAGTTTCAGGGTGCTAAAACCAGGCCGACAATGTGCCATTTTGGTTGGAGATACGCGGAGAAAAAAGCACATAATTCCTCTAGGGTTCAAATTAATTAACGTTTTTCTTAGTGCCGGTTTCAAATTAAGGGAGCTCATCATTAAACGACAGCACAATTGTAAAACAACGGGTTTTTGGTATGAGAATAGTGTGAAATATAATTTTCTTCTTTTGGCTCATGAGTATCTGCCAATTTTTGAAAAGCCTGGACCAAATATTTCGTTAGCGGTAAGAGAAGGACATAGACAATATGGGTGGCCTGCACCTGTATTTGAGAGACAACAGATAAGAGTGAGGCTACAAGAGCTTGAAACCACAACCGTATGGATCCTGCCCGAGAGGGACTTTGAAGAACGCTTGAATGAGAATGTAATCGAAAGGTATTCACAAAACAGTGGATACTCAATTATAAATTTTATTTCGCATGATAAAAATAATGTTGATTTAAAAGGAAAGAAAGGGTCCAAAAATGAAGGATTGGGGCTAATTTTTATCAAATCAGCATTTTTGGGCGATAACATTTCTTCTTCAAGTATCAGACATTATTTGAATAAAATAGAAGAGGTTGTAAAAAAAGAATCGTCTAATATAAAAAAGGGGGGTTTTTTGGTCATTCAAACACAAGACATAAGAAATAACGGGATATTGGAGCCTTTGGGATTAAGAATAGTAGAGATGTTGTGTATGGACGATCTGTGGCTGAAGGAAATTGTAGTGGTTACTAATAGGGAGTCCAATGTCAAAGCTCAAAACTTTATAGGTTATTTAAAGATCATCCATAAATATTTGCTCATTTATGAAATAAAAAAATGAAAAGGCTTCTGGCCAACGTAAAAATATTTTATTATTATCTTCAATCTTCCTATAAGATATGGAAGATTAGACGATTACGAGAAGATGACCTTATATATACAACAAAGGCTAATGTTCAGATTGGGGTTTATCCAGGCAAAAAGTTAGAGAATATAAATGATTTTATTGTAAGATTTAGGGAGCCGGGCAAACGCGAACGCACGCCTGCCCATATTCATCTCATTGTGGAGATGTATGTTAAACATGCCCATAATCCTTCGTTGACCCTACGATTAAAAGAGCACATTTTAGAAATGCTCAGTCAAATAAAGCCTGTAAACTATTTTCCGCCCCGGCTTCAATTTTTCAGGCCAGAACATGTTGAGCCATTTGAAGACCTGGATAAAGTGGGGGAATTCTCTGCAGAATTTTTATTGGTTGTTTCTGAGCTTCTGGCGATACAAGAGAAAACCAATTATCCTGAAGGTTCTCTCACCGAGAGTTTATATAAAGATTTTGGAGTAAAAGATAGGTTTTCCGTGATCCAAAAGGCAGTATTAAAAAGATTGAAATAACGGCCAACGGCGAACAGAAGATAATTATTTGCTTTTTTGGCTGGCAGGGCTTAAGAGACAATGAATCGCAGCTCCCATTTGTCCTAAGCATTCGGGGATTGGCGATGGCGTGTCCAATAGCGGACAGAAAGGGTTGAAGCAACAGGAAAAGCTAGATGACGATAGCGCCATCGCTGCCCGGCGCGTTGCTACCGGTAGTTAAAAATTACAGGAAAGAAGGCCGCTACGAACCACGCCCAAGCCGCAAACGCTGGCAAATAGGCTGTCTGCCAGCGCTCGAGATGCTTGAAGGGGACGCGTCTGGCAATGAATCGCCCATAAAGCCAAGCCGACCATCCCAGGTTCACGAGAAGGAGCAGGTTCAAACCGAGTGCCGCAGTCTTGTTGGGACTGAAGCCAAATTCGGAGATGCGGGCTGTCATCGCCCAGAGAGCGAGTGCGTCCACGATAAGAGCACACGTGACCAGTAAAAGCTGGAGAGTATCGAACCGGCCGGGGGGCGCCTTCGGGTCGCGGGCCGAAATGGCGTAAAGGAGCAGGCCCAGCACAAGGACCAGCAGCAGGTCGAATCCGATGAGGACTTCCCGCTCGATTTTGATAGCGTTGCCCGTCCAGATCATGGTTACGATGAAGATGAGGAGGAGAGCGGCAAAGAGCGGCGTGAAGAGCCAGGTGAGCACGGGCGCCATGTTCTCGATGACACTCTGCTTATGCTCCACCAGCCAGGCGGCGATGATGACGGCTCCTGTCGCTCCGCACGGCAGAACCCATCTGACGACAGCTGCTTCCGCGCTGAGGCCGATGGCTTCGAAGATGAAATTCGTGATGGCCATCAGCGTGGCTCCCCCGAGGGCAATGAGCGTGAAGTAGATGAACCACTCGCCGGAGAAACGCACGTAGTTCATGCGCTGCTCATGGCGGCGCCACTGTCCGCCGGCATAGGCGTACCCCACCATGAGCCAAAGCGCTATCGGGAGATGGATTGCAGCCAGGACTCTGGTGTGACTATCGGCCTTGAACGGCAGGAGGTTCACCACCAGCCCCGCCGCAACGAACGGAAGAGCAAGCCAGTACCATCCGGTGGGCTGCAGTCGGCGTTTCAATGCAAAGAGGATGGCCAGGAAGGGAAGGACAAAGAGGCTGAAGTTGCGCAGGTAGAAAGATGCATCCGTTAAAGGTTCTGGAAAGCGAAGCCCGAAGAGTTCAGGGACCTTGATGGCAACAGCCGCGGCAGTCGCCAGTCCCACGGCCACTGCCGCATCGCGGCCCCCGGCCATCAAAGGTGGCTCGCTCCCCGGGGAGCCCACAAGCTGCTTCCATAGGCGCTCGGAATATTCGGTGGCAAATTCGCGGGCCAGAGCATCCATATTGCCAAGGCGCTTGACGGCTACCAGGAATGCTTCGTCCTCGTCCAGGCCAACCGCACGCAGTCCATCAATCTGGCTGCGCAGATGGTCCTCGAGCTCCTCGACATCGGCGGAGTGAATCGCCTGTCGTCTCCGGAGGTATTGCCGCCACTGTCCGATTCGTTCTTCCAGGGTTGACTTGTTCGTCATGGGGTCTCTCCTCTTAGAGTCAATCAGACTGCCTCCGTAGCCGGGTCAACGGCCTGGCGCCAGATATTCCGCATTGCCTTGTCGACCACCTGCCATTGGCGGCGCTGACGCTCGAGGTGCTCCGCTCCGGCAGGGGTCAGCCTGTAGTACTTCCGTCTCCTTCCGGTTTCCGAGCATCTCCAGGATGCTTTGACAAAGCCGTTGCGCTCGAGGCGATGGAGGAGTGGGTAGAGCATCCCCTCAGTCCATTGGAGCTCGCCGCTGGAAAGTTCGGTGACGCGCTTGATGATGGCGTAGCCGTAACTTTCGCCCTCACTCAGGATGGCGAGAACGAGCGGCGTGGCCGAGGCGGCTACAAGGTCCTTGTCGATGTTCACGACCGTTATTTTCCTTTACCTAGAGCCATTATACATAGCAGTTCTATGTATGTCAAGCTGCAAGCCAAGGGAGGCGCGAGAGATAGAAAAAAAAGCAAATAAAACAAAGCTATATAGATACACAGACAGACAGACAGACAGACAGACAAACAGTCAGTCAGTCAGTCAGTCAGTCAGTCAGTCAGTCAGATAGGTAGATAGGCAAAGACAGGAAGGAGATGATATGCCCCCAAAAGTGAGATAAGAGTTAAGTGAGAGATAGTCTGGATGGGGAGACTGAGGGAAAGACGTTTAAGATAAAGTTGGGCGACGGGACGACTAAAAGGAAGATGGCCGCGTCTTGGAGATAATGAAAAGGTAAAAGCCCTGTGGGCGATGCAGGATTTGAACCTGCGACTTCTACCGTGTGAAGGTAGCACTCTACCCCTGAGTTAATCGCCCACTCTTTTATTTTTATCCAATCCTCCTTTGATGTCAAATCGAGCTCGTATGACCTCCCTATTAAATTTCTGCTTGACGAAAAAAACAGGACAGGCTCCGCTGGGCCGAAATTTAAGGCTGGAAAATTAGTGAAAGGAAGATAACATCCCCAGATTTTCCAGATTTTCAATGATTGACAAGCGCCCCGTTTATCTTTATAAATGAGGTAATGGCCATCCGACGTTGCCCCTACTGCAAAGCCATCATCGACGAAACAGACAAGTACTGCAATAACTGCGGGACTCAGCTCCTTTTCCCCGAGGATGAAAACATAGAAGAAGATATCCCGGGCGACAAAATTGTCGAAGAAGAAGAAGAAGAAGAAGAAGAAGAAAAGGAGGAGGAGGAATTCGAGACAGCGGAAGAAAAGGAGTTTGAAGAAGCAAGCTGGGAAGAAGAGGAAATGCGAGATGAAGAGGAAGGGGAAGGAGAAGAAGAGGAAAAAGAGGAAAGAGAACTGGCAGAAGGAGAAGAAGAATGGCCTGAGGAGAAGATTGAGGAGGAAGAAGAAGAGGAAGAGTTCAGGCCAGAACTCGACCTTGATAAGAAATACCGGGTGACTCTCGAGAACGATGAGCTGATTTTCAAAACCAAAGAGATAGAAGGAGTTAGCCCTCTGGCCGATGAGGAAAAAGGGGTTGAAGAGGCTGAAAAAGAAGAAGAAATAAAGATTGGCGAAAGGCTTCCTGAAACGGGCGAGGCTCTTCCACCCTGGGCGAGCGAATTTAAGGAAGTCCCTCCTTTAACTAGGGAAAGCGAAGAAGGCGAAGAATTTGGCGAGCAGGAACTGGAAAGAGAGGAACGTCAAGAAATGGAAGGAGAGAAGGAAGAGAGAGAAGAGTGGAGGGCGAGGGCTGAAGAAGAAGAAGAAGAAGAAGAAGAAATTGAGGAAACTGAAGAAAAGCCAAGCCCAAGAGTGCGGGATTCTGGAATCGGCATTCCAGAGAGCGTGACTCAAACCGGCTTTTTATTCGCCGAGACCGAGGCCGTAGAAAAGCCCACGACTGACCGGTTTGAACCAAGGAGCGAGCAACTGCGAGAAGTTCTAGAAGGAGCTTCCATCGAACCCCGAAAGGAAGAAGAGACAGCTTTGTCTCCCCCATTAGGCTTAAGGATGAAATCCAAAATCATCGACCTTATTTTTATTACCGCTGTCTGGCTGATCAGCCTCTGGTTTGCCGCCCAGGTTATGGATACTTCCTTTTTCCGGCTGTTCACGAAATCCCCCCTCCCCATCCTGGGCTTCTATCTCATTCTTCTTCTCCTGTATTTTTTCCTTTTCCTCTATTTCCTCGGGGAAACCCTGGGAGACCATTATTTCTCAGGGGAAGATTGAGCTGGCCGCTGGGTAATTCGAACTCCTGACCCAGGAAACGCTCCCGCGCCCTTTGGTCCCGGGCCACTCGCTCCGGGCTTCCAGAGATGAGCACCTGCCCCTCATCTAGGATATAGACCCGCCTGGCGACCTGGAGTGTGTCGCGGACATTGTGGTCCGAAATGACGACTCCGATTCCCTTCTCGGCCAGACCCGAAAGCGTTTTCTGAAGCTCGAGGATAGTCAACGGGTCGATGCCCGTGAAAGGTTCATCGAGGAGAAGAAATTTTGGCTTGAGGACGAGAGCCCGGCAGATTTCAAGCTTTCTTCGTTCACCCCCGCTCAGGCTATAGGCAGGCTGTTTGACCAGATTGCCGAGCCCGATTTCGTCGAGGAGTCGACTGGCCACGGCCGCTTTTTCTGCCTTGTCGTAGGCTTGAAGCTCGAGAACCAGCTTAAGGTTTTCTTCGACTGTCGCCTTAAGAAAGACCGAGTTTTCCTGGGGAAGATAGGTTATGCCGAGGCTTGCCCGCTGCGGCGTTGTCCGCATCGAGATATCCTCCTCGTCGAGATAGATAGCTCCTTCATCTGGCTTGATCAGCCCGACCATCATCATGAAAGTGGTCGTCTTCCCAGCGCCGTTTCTTCCCAGCAGGGCAATGATCTCCCCCGAGCGGACTTCCATGTTGACGCGGTTGACAACCAGCCGCCGGCCAAAGCTTTTAGTCAAGTTTTCAGCTCTCAGGACTGACATTGCCGCACTCGACCTCGTCGGCTAAAATACTAAGGGCATTCCCCGATGGTGTCAAGAAAACACGGCCGATGAAAACCGTGATCAGTGCTTCCCGGCGAACAGACCTGGTTTCTTTCTTTCCAGAATGGCTGGCTGCGGCTGTTGAAAAGGAGAGAGCTCTTGTCATCGGTCCTCACGGTCGGGCGCGAGAAGTGGACCTCAGTCCAGAGAAGGTTCATACGTTCGTTCTATGGTCCAAAAATTTCCAGAATTTTATCAACAACCGGCACCATCTCCGGGACTATCTGGCCAAGTACGACCAGCTCTATCTCCATTTCACTATCACGGGCCTGGGAGGAACGCAGATGGAAAAGGGTGTGCCCGCTCCCCCGCAGACCCTCGCCCAGCTCGAGAGTCTGGCTGAGCTTGCTGGCCGGCCCGAGCGCATTTCCCTCCGCTTCGACCCTATTGTCTACTGGAAAGAGGGCGGGGAAGAAAGGACCAACCTTGCTTTTTTCGAGGAGCTTGCGCCCCGGGCTAGCCGTTTGGGCATAAAGACGGTTCGCTTGAGCTTTGCCCAGTGGTATCCAAAAGCAAAGCGGCGGGCCTGGCGACACGGCTTTGCCTATCTAGACCCGCCTTTCGAGGTCAAGAAAGCCGCTGCTTCCCGTCTGGCGGCGGTGGCCAGCGCGTTCGGGCTCCGGCTTTTTTCCTGTAGCCAGGATTTTCTGGCGGAAGTTCCCGGGATTGAGCCCTCCTCCTGCATCGATGGCCGGCTTCTCCAGTCGCTCCATCCGGCAGGGGAGCCGGTATCGCTCGCCAAGGATCGAACGCAGCGTCCGGAATGCCGCTGCACAGAATCAGTTGATATCGGGAGCTACACGCAGTCCTGCCCCCACAGCTGTATTTATTGTTATGCCAACCCGCAGGGATAGATTCCCGCCAGATGCCCGCGCTTCAGATGCCCATAGACAGCCGCTCGGCCAGGGCTGGGGGAAGGCGCTCGGCCAGAATTTTGCGCTGGGCTTCCTGGATGTTGTACTCCAGGCGGATGAATTTGAGCAGCCGGGTCTGCGAGTCGTAGATGACAAAGGAGGCGCGGGGATTCCGGTCGCGCGGCTGGCCGACAGAGCCGGGGTTGATGAGATAACGCGTTCCCTTTTCCAACCGGATTTCGTTGCTCTCGCCTTCCATGAACGTTCCTTCAACGACGTTATCTTTTTCGGTGTAGACAAAGGGGAAATGCGTGTGGCCGAAAAAGCAAATCGGCGTCGTGATATAGCTGAAAGCTTCGACGGCGTCAAATTCGCCGAAAATGTAGTAATCCTCGTCGAACGGAGAACCATGACAGATGGTGATGGTTCCGTCGACGATGACCGGGCCCTTTTTCAGGCGGCAGAGAAACTGGGCGTTTTTTTTCGAGATTTTTTGTCTTGTCCAGAGAATAGCTGAAGCGGCGATCGGGTTGAAAGTTTCAATCGAGTCCAGGCCACAAACAGCCTTGTCGTGGTTGCCTCGGACAAGGGAAATGGGTTTAAGGTTCTGGATTTTCTGGATAATTTCGTTGGGCGAGGCCCCGTAGCCGACGAGGTCGCCGAGGAAAATAAAGGAATCAATTTTTTTCTTCGGGATGTACTTGAGCACAGCCAGGAAGGCTTCGAGGTTGCCGTGGATGTCGGCAAAGACGAGGTAGCGCATGGCGCTCAGTGCCCTCCTGAGGTCAGAGAGTTGAACATCCGTCTGGCCTGGTAGGAACTTCGCACCAGGGGGCCCGCCTCGACAGCCCTGAAGCCAAAGCTGAGCGCTTTCTTACTAAATCTATCGAATTCATCGGGATGGTAGTATTTATGAACGGGCGCATGATTCCGGGACGGCTGGAGGTATTGGCCGATGGTCAAAAAATGGCAACCGGCCTCGGCCAGGTCGGCTATCGTCTTTAAAATTTCTTCTTCCTCCTCGCCGAGCCCGACCATCAGCCCGGATTTAGTGATAGCCCCCATTTGTCTTGCCCGCCGGAGAAGGTCGAGCGACCGCTGGTAATGGTGGCGAGGTCTGTTGATGAGCGGATAGCAGCGTTCAACTGTCTCGAGGTTATGGTTGACAACATCCGGACCAGATTGGATCACAGCGGCCAGGGCGGTCTGGTTACCCTGGAAATCGGGGACCAGAACCTCGACTTTGATGCGGGTATGGCGGGCTTTGATGGCCCTGACCGTTTCAACGAAATGGGACGCCCCACCGTCTGGTAAATCATCCCTGGTGACCGAGGTCAGGACGGCATAATCGAGTCCGAGCGCATTCACGGCCTCGGCAACTCGGAATGGTTCCTCGGGGGATGGAGGGGATGTCTTTCCTTTGGCTACGGCGCAAAAAGCGCAGTTTCGGGTGCAGATATCGCCGAGGAGAAGGAAGGTTGCAGTCCGCGCCGACCAGCACTCGGCGATGTTGGGACACCGACCGCTCTGGCAAATGGTGTTGAGCTGCTGGCTTTTGAGGAGGTCCCCCACTCGGAAAAAGTTGACATGGGAAGGAAGCTGGACCTTAAGCCAGGAAGGCTTCTTTTTTTCTGATTCAGTCTGGAGGTTTGACAAACTTTTATTAGTACTCCAGCTCCCTCTCCCTCTTCAGGCGCCGCCGCATGCGCTTGCGGGCCTGGGCCTCTTTCATGCGCTTTCTCTCGCCGGGCTTGAAATAAACGGAGTGCTTTTTTATCTCCTTGATGATTGCTTCTTGCTGGACTTTTCTCTTGAAGCGTCGGAGGGCGCTCTCCAAAGATTCTCCCTCTTCGACAACAATAAAGGCCAATCAGTTCACCTCCTTCCGGTTAAAACGTCATCGCCATTTATACTTGAAGATATGGCCTTTTGTCAACCGAAAATCGGAATCACTGCGGGCTGAAGGCAGCGTTTATTTTGTCCGATACCCTGCCCGGCGGATGCACAGCCGGGCCGCAACCGATAGTGGTTCGATGAGGGGGACCGAGAGGTCTTCCTCGTGGAGGACGAGAGGGACCTCCGTGCAGCCGGCAATGACCGCCTCCGCGCCCCGGTCAATCAGGCGGCGGGCGATCGACAGGAGGAGCTTTCTTGGGCGACCAGACGTGAAACCCGCCTTGATTCCCCCCGGCCCAAAAATGGCAGTCATGATTTTTTCCTGCTCTTCCTCGGTCGGGGTGAGGATGCCGACACCGACCCGGCCGAAGGCAGTGTGAAAAAGACCAGACTTCACTGTCCCTGTCGACGCCACTAACCCGGCCAGCTTAAGGCCGGGAATATTTTTTTTTGCCCATTTCGCCGTCTCCCGGGGAATGTCCAGGATGGGAATGGAAACGGTTGGCTGGATTTCTTGGAGAAAAGCGTGGGCTGTGATGCAGGGCATGACGATAAAGTCCGCGCCCGCTTTTTCAATCCGACGAGCACCTTCCTTGAGCAGCCCGACCGGGCTGGGGCCGATGCCGAGCAGGGCATCTGTGCGCGGCGGGATTTTGGGGTTGTTGAAAATGACCATCGGGATGTGTTCCTGGTCGGTGTCGGCATCCGTCATCTTGATGATTAGCTGAAAAAAATAAGCCGTCGCCTCAGGGCCCATCCCGCCCAGGATCCCGATTGTCCTTTTCACCAGTCCTTCTCCTCGAGCATCGCCCTTATTTTTTCAAGGGGCAAGGCCTCCGCCGTGTGCCCGTCCTTCCCTTCCATTCGGTCCGCTTTGAAGAGGGAGTTAAGGATGGCCTCCTCAGCCGCTTCGGCCGCGGCCAGGAAAAGGGGCGACATGTGTTCGTTTCGCAGGAGGGTCACCGCATGCGTTGGGGTCTTCCATCGGTGGGGGACGCGGACTTCTTTCGCCGTCGAGAAGGCAATGGCATAATCGCCACTGGCGTTCGAGTAGAAGCCGCCGGTGCGGACAATCCCGAGCAATGCCCGCCTGGCCAGCCTCTTGAGGTTTCGGCTGTCGAGAGGGGCATCCGTGGCCACAATT
>FWPV01010133.1_pt1 | contig 15584 bp, 18 predicted proteins | sample 2228371 | NCBI WGS metagenome assembly FWPV01 (sample SAMEA103939776, study PRJEB20133) | metagenome | reverse complement strand
TGCCCATGCTGACATATCCCGATTAGTCCGTGAACTTCGCGAACGAACGGGGCTCACTCAGGAAAAATTCGCGGCCAAGCTCGGCGTGACCTACCCAACCATCAACCGATGGGAGAACGGTCGCGCCAAACCGTCGCCGTTGGCACTTAAACAGATCAAGGATTTGGCCCGGGGCCTGGGCGAACGGGGCGAGGACCTCCTTCAAGAGTTTTTCCCTGGAGAGGAGAACTGACATGGCAAAAGACACAAACAACGGCGCGAATCTCGGTTTCGAATCTGAGCTCTGGCGTGCCGCCGATGCGCTGCGCTCCAACATGGACGCCGCCGAATACAAGCATGTCGTGCTTGGGCTCATATTTCTCAAATACATCTCGGACGCTTTCGAGGAACAGCACGCCAAACTGGAATCCGAACGATCCAAAGGCGCCGACCCGGAAGACCCCGACGAGTACCGGGCCGTCAACATCTTCTGGGTGCCCAAAGAGGCACGCTGGTCGAACCTGAAAGCCAACGCCAAGCAGCCGACCATCGGCAAGATCGTGGACGATGCCATGCTCGCCATCGAACGCGATAATCCATCGCTCAAAGGCGTGCTGCCCAAGGACTACGCACATCCTCGCCTCGACAAACAGCGGCTCGGCCAGCTCATTGACCTGGTCGGCAACATCGGTCTGGGAGATAAGGCCAACCGCTCCAAGGATATTCTCGGCCGGGTCTATGAGTATTTCCTCTCTCAGTTTGCCAGTGCCGAGGGCAAGAAGGGCGGCCAATTCTATACGCCACGTTGCGTCGTTCAGCTATTGGTCGAAATGCTCGCGCCTTACAAAGGCCGTGTCTATGACCCTTGCTGCGGTTCCGGCGGCATGTTCGTCCAGTCTGAGAAGTTCGTCGAGGCCCACGGCGGCAAAATTGGCGACATAAGCATCTACGGCCAGGAATCCAACCACACCACGTGGCGGCTGGCCAAGATGAACCTGGCCATTCGCGGCATCGATGGCAACCTGGGCAAGGAACACGCCGACAGCTTCCACCGGGACCTACACCCGGATCTGAAGGCGGACTACATCCTGGCCAATCCCCCGTTCAACGACAGCGACTGGCGCGGCGAGTTGCTCAAGGACGACAAGCGATGGAAATTCGGCACACCGCCAGCCAGTAACGCGAACTTCGCCTGGGTCCAGCACTTCATCCATCACCTGGCCCCTACCGGCTTGGCGGGCTTCGTCCTGGCCAACGGCTCGATGTCCTCCAACCAGTCAGGCGAAGGTGAGATTCGCAAAAACATCATTGAAGCCGACCTGGTCGATTGCATGGTCGCGCTGCCCGGTCAGCTCTTTTACTCGACACAGATTCCCGTCTGCCTCTGGTTTATTGCCAGGCAGAAGAAGAACGGCCGATTCCGTGACCGCCGCGGAGAAACGTTGTTCATCGACGCCCGCAAGATGGGCATCATGATTGACCGTGTCCATCGCGAACTGACAGAGGATGACATCCGCAAGATCGCCGACACCTACCACGCCTGGCGCGGCGACAAGGACTGCAAGGCCAAGTATGAAGACGTGCCCGGTTTCTGCAAGAGCGCCACGCTCGATGATATTCGCCATCACAACCACATCCTCACCCCCGGCCGCTATGTGGGCGCGGCGGAGGTTGAGGATGACGGCGAACCTTTCGAGGAAAAGATGAAGCGGCTGGTGGCACAACTGCGCGAGCAGACCGAGAAATCGAAAAAGCTCGACCAGATCATCTGGGCAAACCTGGAGGACATCGGCTATGGCGGGTGAGTGGGTTGAGAAGGCCATCGGCGATATCGCTGACATTGTCGGCGGAAGTACGCCATCGACACGGGAGCCCAGGAATTTCGATGGCGATATCCCTTGGCTCACACCAAAGGACCTTTCAAAACCGCATCCCCGTTACATCAGGCGGGGAGAAAGGAACTTGTCTCGCATGGGTCTGGAGAGTTGTTCGGCCCAATTGCTGCCCGTGAACAGCGTGCTGCTCTCCACCCGCGCTCCGATCGGCTATCTCGCCATAGCGGCAAACCCGATTGCAACGAATCAAGGTTTTCGCAGCCTCGTCGTGAAGCCTGACTACGACCACGAGTTTGTCTATTACTGGTTGTCTGCGAACATTGACGAACTCGAACGGCATGCAACGGGTTCGACGTTCAAGGAGCTTTCCGGATCGGCGCTCAAACAGATTCGCATTCGGCTTCCCGCTGATCGCGCAGAACAACGCGCCATCGCGTGCATTCTGGGGGCGTTGGACGACAAGATCGAATTGAACCGGCAATTGAATCGGACGCTGGAGGAGATGGCGAGGGCGATCTTCAAGAGTTGGTTCGTAGACTTCGACCCCATCCGCGCCAAGATGGAAGGCCGCTGGCGCCGCGGCCAGTCCCTCCCCGGCCTGCCCGCCCACCTCTACGACCTCTTCCCGGACCGCCTCGTCGACTCCGAACTCGGCGAGATCCCGGAGGGGTGGGGGGTCGAAACACTCGCTGACCACTATGAAGCCGTGAAAGGTGTCAGCTACAAGGGAAGTGGCCTTGGCCAAGGCATGCCGCTTCACAACCTGAATTCGGTCTATGAAGGTGGGGGCTACAAATACGAAGGTATCAAGTACTACTCGGGCGAATACGCAGAGCGCCATGTCGTGCGTCCGGGTGATGTTATTGTCGCAAACACTGAGCAGGGACACGATCGCCTCTTGATTGGTTACGCTGCCATCGTTCCCTCATTCTTCGGGAATCGAGGCATCGTCAGCCATCACATTTATCGCCTAAGACCGATACCCGAGAGCCCACTCACATCGGCGTACCTTTGCTGGCTCTTGAACTCGCCAGAGATGCACGACGTTGTGAGCGGCTATGCAAATGGGACAACGGTGAACATGCTTCCCATCGATGCTGTGCAGAAGCCGCTTATTCCTGTCCCTCAAAAAGAGTTGGTCGCTACGTTCGATTCGTTTGCAGTAAATGTCGAACGTCGGCTTGAAGAGATGGTTATCGAATCCCGCACGCTTGCCGCTTTGCGCGACACCCTGTTGCCCAAGCTCATCTCCGGCGAGTTGCGTGTGCCGGACGCCGAGCGGATCGTGGGGAGGATTGCATGATGGCTTATGACCCGGAAAGGCATCACCGCCGGTCCATTCGGTTCAAGTGGTACGATTATGCGCAACCAGGCGCGTATTTCATCACCATCTGCACGCAGGACCGGGTCTGTCTGTTCGGCGATGTTGTCGCCGGGGAAATGCGGTTGAACGAGGCGGGACGGATGGTGTCGGTTCAATGGAACACGTTGCCGACGCGATTCCCTACGGTTCAATTGGACGAATTCGTGATCATGCCAAATCACATCCACGGCATCATCGGATTGTGCGATGCCCCCGTAGGGGCGGGCCTTGTGCCCGCCTCGAATTGTCCCGGCCCCGATACGGCACCCACGAGGGGCGCCCCTACGTTGGGCGGCGTTGATGGCACGTTCAAATCGTTGACCACGGTGTCGTACACGCGGGGCGTGACACAATCCGGGTGGTCCCCGTTCCCCGGACGGCTGTGGCAACGCAACTATTACGAACACATCATCCGCGACGAGGAATCGTTGAACCATATCCGGAAATACATCCTCGACAACCCGGCGCGCTGGGCGCTTGACCGGGAAAACCCTGCCGCCGTTCAACCCGAACCGGAGGACCCATGGCGCATCTGACCGAATCTGAAATCGAATCCGCTGCCCTTGACTGGCTGCAAACCATTGGGTGGCAAACCCTCTTCGGCCCGGAGATTGCCCCCGGTGAACCCGCCGCCGAGCGCGAGAACTACAGAAAGGTGGTGCTGGAAGGGCGGCTTCGGCAGGCGCTGGAACGACTCAACCCGCAGGTGCCGCCGGACGCTCTGGAAGAGGCCTTCCGCAAACTGACCCGGCCGGAATTCCCTTCGCTGGTGCACAACAATCACGCGTTCCACCGGATGCTCGTTGAAGGCATCCCGGTTGAGATCCAGCGCAAAGACGGCTCTTACGGCCATGAATACATTCAGGTAATGGATTTTGACGAGCCGGAGAACAACGAATTCCTGGCGGTGAATCAGTTCACCGTGGTCGAGAATCAGCACGAACGCCGGCCGGACGTGGTGCTGTTCATCAACGGCTTGCCAATAGCCGTGATGGAACTGAAGAATGCTGCCACCGAAAACGCCACCATCTGGTCGGCCTTCAATCAGCTTCAGACCTACAAGCAACAAATTCCCTCCCTTTTTGCCTTTAACGAGGCGCTGGTCATCTCGGACGGCGTGGAGGCGCGGATCGGCACGCTGACAGCTGACCGCGAGTGGTTCATGCCCTGGCGCACCATTGAGGGCGAAGAACTGGCAGACAACCGGCTGCCTCAGCTTCAAGTCGTGATCCAAGGCGTGTTTGAAAAGCGACGGTTCCTGGACCTGATCCGGCACTTCATCGTGTTCGAAGATGTGGGCGGCGGCGTGCTGATCAAGAAGATGGCAGGCTACCACCAGTACCACGCGGTGAACCTCGCCCTGGAATCGACGGTGCGGGCCGCGAGCGCCGGCGGCAACAAGCGCGTCGGCGTGGTGTGGCACACGCAGGGCTCGGGCAAGAGTCTGACGATGGCGTTCTACGCCGGGCGGGTAGTGCTGCACCCGGCGATGGAGAACCCGACGCTGGTCGTCATCACCGACCGAAATGACCTGGACGACCAGCTTTACGGCACATTCGCGCGCTGTCACGAGTTGATGCGTCAGCAGCCCGTGCAGGCCGAAAGCCGGGCGCACCTTCGAGAACTGCTAAGGACGGCATCCGGCGGGGTGGTGTTCACAACGGTTCACAAGTTCTTTCCCACCAACGGCGAAAACCGGCACCCCCTGCTGTCGGATCGTCGGAACATCGTCGTGATCGCCGACGAAGCGCATCGCAGCCAATACGATTTCATCGACGGCTTTGCCCGGCATATGCGCGAGGCATTGCCGAACGCTTCTTTTATCGGTTTTACCGGCACGCCGATTGAGCTTACCGACAAAAACACCCGCGCGGTGTTTGGCGATTACATCAGCATCTACGACATCGAGCGGGCAGTGAAAGACGGCGCAACGGTCCCGATCTATTACGAGAGCCGACTCGCCAAGCTGGAGCTAAAAGAGGAAGAACGGCCTCACCTGGATGTTGAATTTGAAGAAGCGACCGAGGGCGAAGAGGTCGAGCACAAGGAACGGCTGAAGACCAAGTGGGCACAGCTCGAGGCCCTGGTCGGGACGGAGAAGCGGTTGAATCTGATCGCCGAGGATCTGGTGAAGCACTTCGAGGCGCGCCTTTCGGCAATGGACGGCAAGGCGATGATCGTCTGCATGAGCCGTCGCATCTGCGTCGAGTTATATAGGGCCATCGTGGCGATCCGTCCGGACTGGCACCATGATGACGATGGCGCGGGAATCCTCAAGATTGTGATGACGGGTTCGGCATCGGACCCGGTCGATTGGCAGTCACACATCCGCAACAAGCCTCGCCGCGAGGAACTGGCAAAGCGCTTCAAGGACCCGAAAGAACCGTTCAAGGTAGTTATCGTCCGCGACATGTGGCTGACAGGGTTCGACGCCCCGTGCCTGCACACGATGTACATCGACAAGCCGATGCGCGGCCACGGGCTGATGCAGGCCATCGCACGAGTGAACCGCGTGTTCAAGGACAAGCCCGGCGGCCTTGTGGTGGATTACCTTGGCCTCGCTGACCAGCTCAAATACGCTCTGGCCAACTACACCGAGAGCGGCGGGAAGGGTCAGACGGCCATTGATCAGGAAGAGGCCGTGGCGGTCATGCTGAAGCATTACGAGGTCTGCTGCGACATTTTCCACGGCTTCGACTGGTCGCCTTGGAAGATCGGTGGGCCGCAAGAAAGGCTTTCGGTGCTCCCGGCGGCGCAGGAACACGTGCTGGCCCAGGATGACGGCAAAAACCGGCTGGTGAAAGCGGTTGGCGAGTTGTCGAAGGCGTTTGCGCTGGCCGTTCCGCATGAGAAGGCGCTGGAGATTCGGGACGACGTGGCCTTCTTCCAGGCGGTGAAGTCCGTGCTGACCAAGAGCACGGGGGACGGCCGCCGCAGCCCGGAGGAGATCGAGCTCGCCATCCGGCAGATCGTCTCGAAGGCGGTGTCTTCGGATGAGGTCATCGATATCTTCGCAGCCGCGGGACTAAAGAAGCCCGACATCTCCATCCTGTCCGACGAGTTTTTGGCGGAAGTGCGCGGCATGCCGCAAAGGAACCTGGCGGTGGAGATGCTGCGCAAGCTGCTGGAAGGCGAGATCAAGGCACGCGGAAGAAAGAACATCGTCCAAGCCCGGTCGTTTGCAGAGCTCCTTGAGAATGCAATCAAGAAATACCAGAACCGGGCCATTGAAACTGCGCAGGTAATTGAAGAATTGATTGCTTTGGCAAAGGAAGTGCGCGAGGCAGGGAAACGCGGCGAAAAGCTGGGCCTGACGGAAGACGAAGTCGCTTTTTACGATGCGCTGGAAACCAACGACAGCGCAGTTGCCGTACTGGGCGACAAGACGCTCAAACTGATCGCCCAGGAACTGGTCAAGGCAGTGCGAAACAGCATCACCATCGACTGGACCGTCCGAGAAAACGTCCGCGCCCAGATGCGGGTGATCATCAAGCGCATTCTTCGAAAATACGGCTATCCGCCGGATAAGCAGGCCCACGCCACGGAGCTTGTTTTGGAACAAGCGGAAGTCCTTTGCAAGGACTGGACGGAAAAAGCATGACCAACGAAGAAATTGCCAGATTCTTGAACCTCCCCCGACTAAAGTCGGGGGAGGTTCAAAGGGACCAATAAGTTGCATCAGAAAAAGCGCCGTTTGGCGATCCTGAAGGCTCGTTATGCAGCTGCCGCCGGAGACGCCGGCAATGAGTGCTCACCGGGGATCCACGGTGAAACTGCGTGGCGCGAATCGCTTCCAGCGCTGTTCGGGAAGCGTCGTGGACGATGTTCTGCAATAGGCAGAAACATTTGTCTATGTTTTTAGGAACGGCTCAAGAAGCCCAGAACGAGGCTAAAAGGGAACTGGCACTCGCCGAGGCTGAACTTCGGGAGGCCGAACTGGCACTCGCCAAGGCTCAGGCCGAGGCTAGTGCCAGTCGAGCCAAATTCGAGGAATTACGGGCACGCATTCTAGAAACGTGTCCGTACTGACTCGTGGTTCAAGCCGCGGGCGCTGATGCGCCTGCGGCTTTTTTTTTGCCCAAAGCCGCGAATTTTTTTTTCTTGCGATTTTTGGCTTATATCGCCATTATCTAAACGTATGCTTGCTCTTTTCTATCTTGTGCGTCGTTAGTGCATTCAAGCCAAGGAGAGTCATGCCGGAGGAGGTAGTCTTGCGCCGGCGTGGTGTGAATTGAGTGAAGCCGCAGGTTCCGTGTGGAGTCTGCGGCTTTTTGTTTGTGAGGGATGAACATTTTTTTTCAAAACACCACAGAGACGCGGAGAACGCGGAGAAAAGCATCTCTGCGGGCTCTGTGCCTCTGTGGTGAAAAACCGAAAAGGAGGAAAGAAAAATGATTCACCGTGTGTCAACAGAGGATTCAATTTTTGCCCCTGAAGATGCTGCCAAGATCTTCCAAGCCATATTATCCAGCTATCACTTAGTGGACCAGGAGAAGGAAAATTTCTGGGTTCTTGGGCGCAATACTCAGGGCCAGTGTATCTACGTCCACTTGGTGCATGTGGGCACATTGGATACATGCCAAGTTCACCCAAGGGAAATTTTTCGCCTGGCCGTCATGGAAGGTGCGCACAGCATCATCACCTGCCATAACCATCCCAGCGGTAATGTGGACCCGTCGCCCAGTGATAGATCCACGTGGTCAAACCTGGACAAAGCGGGTGAGATACTGCGGATCAACGTACTTGATCATCAGATTATCTCGCACACCACAAATGAATTTTATTCCGCAAACGCAGGACTCACGTTAAAAACTTAACATTAAGGAGTAAACAAGATGCGGGACATATTCACCGTTGCAAATGAGACCATAGACACAAAATGTTATGGTCCCTTTGAAAATGTTGATTGGAGTGTTGTTTCTGATGAGATTTACAAGGATGTAAAGCAGTATGAACAACGCTCCAAGGTTTGCAAAGCAAGAAGGATCAAGCCAAGACTTGTAGCGGAACTTGTAGAGGAGATAAAAAAACAAGCATACACCAATAAATATGGCGCGTATGTTATTGATGGTGGCAACCGGAAGATACCAAACGAAGCACCACGTCCACCAAGGTGCCATACATTGGGTGTGTGTTACGCCGTGAGAACGAATTTATTATATCTAAAATGGTTCCACAGGTACCAGTGTATTGCACATGAATATCAGCACCGTGACGGTAAAGTCACTAAAGCCAACTTAAAAAGAGTACGAATTTTTCGTACTATGTTCGAGCATGAATACATTAAGCACAAAGTTCGCTGGTTACGTAGTCTCACCAGCGTAAATAAAGACGCATACCATTATATCACCCGCAGAGGAAAGTTTTTTGAAGGCTTTAGAGTCAAAGGTGCCTCTGTAATCCACATTGTCCAAACAAATGAAACATACGTCGTTGTGCCGCACGGCATCTATCATGCCGAGTTCCACGGCTTTGATATTAACGACGACTTCATCAAAAACGCCAGGGCTAACCCTGGATCAATCATTCCTGAGGCTGCCAAGGTTTCAGCGAGAATTATCCATGCGTTGGATCAGGCCCAGAGACTAAAAGTATTTCCCGAATGGTTTTAAGAGCGTGCATCCACCGCAGAGGCGCAAGGAGTGATTTCTGTTCCCTCTGTGCCTCTGTGGTGAAAAACCGAAAAGGAGAAAAGGAGGAAACTTATGGTAAAATTTAGAGTCTACAAAAATGCCGACGGGTGTGGTCTTGAGTTTTGCGGTGAGTACGACTCCCTGGGAGAAGCCGTGACCGTTGCAGAGAAGGAGCCTAACGGACTCCCGGAATTCCTCTGGGCCACAGCTCGTGCTGCTGGTCGCTGTTATGGTTTCGCAGCCCCTGATTCTCGTGGGGAAGAAAGCGAGCCACTTTCCTGGCACGGGGTAGAGGGGTTCCACTGCGTCGTGCGTGTCACATACCAAGATTAATGGAAAACCACCGCAGAGACACAGAGAGCACGAAATTCTCTGCGTCTCTGCGGTGAAAAACCGAAAAGGAGGAAAGGAAATGCCGACAATCAAAGAGCTCGAGGCCGGATTGACCCACAAAGATTGGAAAGTCCGCCTGGCTTGGGCCGAACGCACGGATTTTGCCCCGACGCTCAAGCACGTGGAGCGGGGGCTCACCGATGAGGACTGGGAAGTCCGCCTGGCTTGGTCCAAGCGTAGGGACTTCACCCCGACCCCGGAACAGGTGGAACGGGGGCTCACGGATGAGGCCGCGTCGGTCCGCGAGGCTTGGGCCGAGCGGATAGACTTCACCCCCACACCTCAGCAGGTGGAGCGGGGGCTCACGGATGAGGACTGGGAAATCCGCCTGGCGTGGGCCAAACGTCTGGACTTCAGCCCGACTCCTGAACAGGTGGAGCGGGGGCTGACGGATCAATGCGCCGTTGTCCGTGAAGCTTGGGCCAGGCGGATGGACTTCACCCCCACGCTTCAGCAGGTGGAGCGGGGGCTTATGGATGAGGTCCCGTGGGTCCGCGAGGCTTGGGCCAAGCGCAGCGACTGGAACTTGCCTACAGATGTCCTTCGCGAGATCGTTGAGAACGTTGAGAAAGAGGCTGCTTCTTTTGGAAACGGTGGGGACTTTGGTGTGCACGCTCTTCTGAGCGCCCGTTTGCAAGCAGCCTTAGCTCAGGAGGTCATCCTCCAGGCTTTCCGCCGGAGGCCGGCCGACATGCCGGAGTGGTTCTAAAAAAACCACCGCAGAGACACAGAGAGCACGAAATTCTCTGCGTCTCTGCGGTGAAAAAAACCGAAAAGGAGGAAAGCATGTTGACGGTTTCCGCAGAAAAAATCGAGGCCGGATTGACCCACAAAGATTGGAAAGTCCGCCTGGCTTGGTCCAAGCGTACGGACTTCACCCCCACCCCTGAACAGGTGGAGCGAGGGCTCACGGATAAATATCCGGCAGTTCGTGCGGCTTGGGCCGAGCGGATAGACTTCACCCCGACCCAGGAACAGGTGGAGCGGGGGCTCACGGATCAGTGGTATGGAGTCCGCCTGGCCTGGGCCAAACGTCTGGACTTCACCCCCACGCTTCAGCAGGTGGAGCGGGGATTGACGGATGAGGCCGCGGGGGTCCGCGAGGCTTGGGCCAAGCGTAGGGACTTCACCCCCACGCTTCAGCAGGTGGAGCGGGGGCTTATGGATGAGGTCCCGTGGGTCCGCGCGGCTTGGGGCAAGCGTAGAGACTGGACCTTGCCTACAGATGTCCTTCGCGAGATCGTTGAGAACGTTGAGAAAGAGGCTGCTTCTTTTGGAAACGGTGGGGACGATGGTGTGCACGCTCTTCTGAGCGCCCGTTTGCAAGCAGCCTTAGCTCAGGAGGTCATCCTCAAGACTTTCGCATCGGTTCGAAGGCCTTCCGACATCCCAGAGTGGTTCTAAAAAAACAACCAGAGACGCGGAGAACACAGAGGAAATCTCTGCGGGCTCTGCGTCTCTGCGGTGAAAAACCAAAAAGGAGGAAAGGAAATGCCGACAATCAAAGAGCTCGAGGCCGGGTTGACCCACAAAGATTTGTGGGTTCGCCTTTGGTGGGCTTTGCAGGAAAATTTCACTCCCACGCCTGAGCAGGTAAAGCGGGGATTGCGGGACACATCCTGCCGAGTTCGTGCGGCTTGGGCCGAACGTGAGGACTTCACCCCCACCCCTGAACAGGTGGAGCGGGGATTGACGGACCAAACGCCGAAAGTTCGCCTGGCGTGGGCCAAACGTCTGGACTTCACCCCGACCCCGGAACAGGTGGAACGGGGGCTCACGGATCAGTGGTATGGAGTCCGCCTGGCGTGGGCCAAACGTCTGGACTTCATCCCGACTCCTGAACAGGTGGAGCTGGGACTTACTGATGAGGACTGGCAAGTCCGCCTAGCCTGGGCCCAACGCACGGATTTCACCCCCACACCTCAGCAGGTGGAGCGGGGGCTCACAGATCCTCACGATACCGTCCGAGAGGCGTGGGCTAAGCGTAGAGACTTCACCCCGACACGTGAGCAGGTGGAGCGGGGGCTGAAGGATAAGAAGTCGAACATTCGCCTGGTCTGGGCCAAACGCACGGATTTCACCCCGACACCTGAGCAGGTGTGGCGGGGACTGACGGATGAGGACTGCACAGTCCGCAGGACTTGGGCTTGCCGTAAGGACTTCACACCCACTTCCAAGCAGGTGGAACGGGGGCTCACGGATTCGTACTTCCTCATTCGCCAAACTTGGGCCGAGCGGATGGACTTCACCCCGACCCAGGAACAGGTGGAACGGGGGCTGAGGGATTACATGGACGTTTGTCTCGCCTGGCTCAAGCGCAGCGACTGGACATTGCCGTCGCATCGTCTGCGCCTAATCCTTCTTGAACGGGAATCTCATCCGTACATCCGCCCCCTTCTTGAGGCTCGTCTGAAGGAAATTGAGACTCGTGAGTCTCAGGCCATGCACTGGATGGTCGAAAGACTGACCGATATGCCAGAGTGGTTCTGAAGGAGGCGAGGAATGAAAGGAGTTCTTCGAGAAATTTGCAATTTCCACAAAAAAACCAAAAAACCGAAGGAGTAAGACAATGTTGTCCTTAACGGCACTTGAACGTGAGGTTAACATTCTTTACCGCCTATTTGGCGGAGATTGGCTGAAAGTGGCCCAAGTATTCCATAGAAGCATTCTTCCCAACCTTTCGAACCCTGAGCAACATGAAGCCTTGATGTTCCTTGAAAACGAGTATCCGGAACTAAAGGCATGTCTTCACTTTCTCGGGTATTTTATGGCGAAGAACGCTGCTTGATTAACATTTTTTTGTGAAAAGGAGGAGATAAAATGGAACACTTCTTTGATGATGTCAATCGGCAGATGGACGAGGCAATGACGCTTTTGGTGGCTGGAAACGTGAGAGGAGCCAACATGGCGTTAAACCACGCCTTTCAACGCCTTGTTGATCTGGGAAATGACTCCGGGATTGACCTTCAATGGGTGAAGGAGCTTTTCTTCGGAGATTAAAACTTTTAGTAAACGGTCTGGGCCATTTATGGCCCAGACCGTTTTTTTTGGTTTTAACCTTCAAAGATCCCCAAAACCAGCACACGCACCCCAAAGGCTACTATTCTTAGGGCATATCGGGTTTAATCGCAACTGGGAGATACTTGCGCGGCGATTTGCGTTCAGGATTCAGCTTTTCCCTTATTTTACGCTTAAAGAACTGCATTGCCTCATTGTGGTCATTGAACTCCCATGCTCTGGAGTCAAGGAGCTTTTGCCCTGCTCCGCTTTCTTTTCGCACTTCAAAGCGACCATAGTCCCATTCGATAACATTGAGTCGGTAAAAAGCTTTTCTGGGGCTATTTTCGGCGACGAGGTATTCTGATGCCAAGATTTTCATGGGTCATTTACCTCCGTTTTCAGCGGTGAGACTGCCTATAGGGGGCATTTAGGTTTCTTGGAGGCCATGGAAGTACACAATAGAGCATCTATTGCGTACTCTCGTTTACCCTGGACCCCCACCTTCACACCACCCCTCCCCAACGATCTGCCATCCTGAAGCTTTGCTTTATTGTGTCATATCGTTTTTTCTTTTTGCACTTCATGCCACTAACATCTATAATGAGAAACGTAAAACAGAATTACTACCCCATAAAAGCAGGAAAGGAGACATCAAATGCCAAGACAGGCCGCATGGCACAAGATCCCCCAAACATCCAGAATCGTCACCACGATAACCGCGCAGGAGCTTAAAGAAATCAGAAAAATCTCTATCGACCTTGAAATCCCTGAAAGCGAAGTTTTCCGGTATGCCATTCTGAATCTTATCGAACAGTATCGAAAAACACCTGTGGATGAACTCATACGGAATTCGCAATTACTCCTCGCCAAACCAGAGATGCACGAATCCAAAAACAATGTCAAGTCAAATAATACATGATGGGGCTGAAACATGGCTAAAACCGTAAGGAAAGCCGTAGATGAGTATCTTGCCGATCATGAAGCCATCGGAACTTTTTCTCAAGCGACGCTAAAAAATCGCCGGTATGAGCTTGAACGCTTTGCCTTGTTTTGCGAGCGCCATAATATCATTGATGTAGCCAAGTGCAGCAAAAACGTTATCACGAAGTACATCGGAACCCTTAACGTTTCCAAACGCACCAAAAGGACAATCCTCTCCGTCCTCGGAGCTTTCTTCAATTACTGCGTTGACGAGGGGATTGTTCTGGAAAACCCGGTTGAAGGTATCCCTGCCCCAAGAACACACCCACCTGAACCCGATACCCTTACCCCTGACGAATTGAGCCGTTTTTTTCAGTCCATTGTCGAAACATCACGTGTGAACGTCGTTGACAGAAATCTGCTTCTCGCAAGCCTTTTGCTCTCATTGTGTCTCAGAATCTCGGAAGCGCTCAATATCTGCATTGAAGACATTGATCTACCGGCAACGGCGAATTCTGAAAATGCGGGTTTTGTCCGAATCAAGCGTAAAGGTGGGAAGGAAAACAGGCTCCCACTCAGCGTGGAACTGCATAACCTGTTTCAAGTGTGGCTTGAACAACGCAAACGGTTCTCAGGTACCGAAAGTGGTTATCTTTTTATTTCCCAGCGAGGAAACAGGCTTAGTCCCCGACAGGCGCACAAAATGATCAAGTTGTCATTATCTCATGCTAATATCGTCAAACGCAGCATGGGTCCCCATCTTTTGCGCCACACAGGAGCATCCCAGTACATAGCAAACGGCATGAACATCCGAACCGTCCAACACCTGCTTGGACACTCCAGCCTGGCCATCACCAACCGCTACGTCCACCTGGTCGAGGAAACAGGCCAAATACGAAATGGCATCCAAAACCTATCCCTGCCTACTCCTCACAAGCAGGCACAAAACCCAAAGTGTTCTGATTAAACAACAGAGACAGAGTCACAAAGAGAAGGCAAAAAAAAAGGGGGGCCGAAGCCCCCTGTCCTGGAGGGTGATGAGTCTCACCCCTCCAGGACCCTGTCCCGGATCTCCGGTGGTACGGAGACCCAGAACAGGGTCTTCAACAAATGGGTTCTTTGGTTCTGAGATAGACAAAACAGCATTATGTCCTGCCTCCCGCAGGAAGGGCAGGATAAGATGCTGTCGTGTGGCGCCGGGTTGAGAGCGCCACACAAAGCGCACAATACATATCTATTCATCTTTTTTCCTCCTTTTCTTTTGTCCCGGCGGCCGCTTCCTTGCGGACGCGACGAAACACCCAACAAGGGCGGCCGCCGGGACGTTAACAAATCAAACAACTACCATCAACACAGCTCCAACATAACTGAGGCTTATTTGCGTGTCAAGATAAAAAAATCACGGGAGGAAGGAAATTTTAATGCGGACATGATGGAACCACAGAAGCACAGACAACACAAAGGGGAAAGCTTTGCGCTCTCTGTGGCTCTGCGGTTACTCCTCCTAAAAAGTTAACGGGAAGGGTGGCGTCCCCCTTCCCGTAACTCCCTTGTTCGGCCGCCGTCATCCCCCCAAGGGAAGGTGGATGAGGCGACGGAGCGGGCTTTACCCCACCATGGTCGGCATTGCCGCCATCCATGGTTCCCGGGCTCCGATTTAATCGGTGGTCGGAGCTCCCCCCTGCGCTCACACCGCAGAGGACTCCACGATGGCTGACCCCGGGAAGGTCAACACCACCGGCCTGTGTTGAGTTACAGACCCACAGGCAGGTCCGCCCCGGTTACCCCCGGGGGGGCGACGGCCGCCGAGTCGGACCGTCGCCGTGACTAGGCCGCTATGAGCCTAGTAACGGCGACGATCAACCCTTTCTCGTCTCGGACCGCCGTCGGCCCCGTGTCGGGGGCGAAAACGCCCTTCCGACCCGGGACCGCGGCGGCGACTAGCGCCGAAACGATACAGGGTACCCCCTCCGGCGGCAGTCCCACTGGTTCGCCGAAAACTCGGCGAACCAGTGGGATTCCGTCGAAGGTCTCCACGACCTCTTCGGTCGTGGAGACTCTGGCGACGGTGCCGCTCGGAGGAAGGACGACCTCGGAGCCGTCGCCTCTCCTCAACCTCACCTCGTGAGGGGTGAGGTTGAGGAGACTGGACAACTCCATCCTCTCCTCCTTTTCTTCTGCTCGGCGGCCGCTTCCTTGCGGACGCGACGCCACACCCAACAAGGGCGGCCGCCGAGCTGTTAAAAAAAACACTAAAAATATACACTCTTCCAGGATAACTGAAGCTAGCCAGGGTGGCAAGATGGAAAAATGGCGATAGGAGAGAAAATTTAATCCGGATGTGATGGCACCACAGAGACTTTGAGAATTCTATGGACGCTGCGGGCGCTGATGCGCCTGCGGCTTTTTTTTTGCCCAAAGCCGCGAATTTTTTTTTCTTGCGATTTTTGGCTTATAACG
>FWPV01005252.1_pt1 | contig 15585 bp, 11 predicted proteins | sample 2228371 | NCBI WGS metagenome assembly FWPV01 (sample SAMEA103939776, study PRJEB20133) | metagenome | reverse complement strand
AGTTCCACACCACGGCGCGCGCCTTGGCGTTGCCAAACGGGTGGCAGCCGTGGTTCTTCATGAACACACGGATCTGACCGCCCGAAGGATCGGTTTTCCAGTTCTTGCCTTCGGCGGCGGTTTTCTCCGCGTCGGTCAGCTCGTCCCACCAGCCCAGCTTCTTGAGCAACACGTGGTCCAACTCGGGGTAGCCGGTGGTGATGTCGGCGCCGACCGAATGCGAACCATCGGCCGCCAGCAGACTCACGCCTTCGCGCTCCACGCCAAAGTTGGCGCGGAAGTTGCCGCCGCCGTCCATCACGTGTTTGGAGGTGTCGTACAGGTTGGGCGAGCCGGGGTGCTTGAGCTCGGGCGTGCCGTAGCAGGGCCAGGGCAAACCGAAGTAGTCACCGCTCATGTCGTAGCCGGTTTCCTTGTCCACCACCTTGCCCTTGCACTTGAGCGTCTTGACATCAAACGCGTGCATGTTGCGCATGTGGGCCTTGAGGCGCTCCGGGCTCTGGCCGGTGTAGCCGATGGTCCACACACACTTGTTGATCTCGCGCAGGATGTCCTCGACCACGGGCTCGTCCATGCCCTTGACCTTCTGCATCTTGTAGTTCTTGCACAGCTCTTTGTCGAAGCCCAGCTTCTGCGCGAACTGGTACATGATCATGTGGTCGCTGCGGCTTTCCCACAGCGGTTCGATGACCTTCTCGCGCCATTGCAGCGAACGGTTGGAAGCGGTGCACGAACCGCTGGTTTCGAACTGCGTGGCCGCCGGCAGCAGGTACACCGCGCGCTTGGGATTGAGGTCTTCGGGCTTGCCCGGCATGGCAGCCATCGCGGCCGTGGCCGACGGGTAGGGATCGACCACCACCAACAGGTCCAGCTTGTCCATGGCCCGCTTCATTTCCAGACCACGCGTTTGCGAGTTGGGCGCGTGGCCCCAGAAGAACACGCCGCGCAGGTTGCTGGTCTGGTCGATGGCTTCGTTGTTCTCCAGCACACCGTCGATCCAGCGCGAGACGGTGATGCCCGGCTTGGTCATCATGCCTTCGGCGTACTGCTTCTTGATCCACTCGTAGTCCACACCCCAGGTGGCGGCAAAGTGTTTCCAGGAACCCTCGGCCAAGCCGTAGTAACCGGGCAGCGAATCGGGGTTGGGGCCCACGTCGGTGGCGCCTTGCACGTTGTCGTGGCCGCGGAAGATGTTGGTGCCGCCGCCGCTCTTGCCCACGTTGCCCAGGGCCAGCTGCAGGATGCAGGAGGCGCGCACCATGGCGTTGCCGATGGTGTGCTGCGTCTGGCCCATGCACCACACGATGGTGCCGGGGTTGTTGTCGTGCAGCATCTTGGCGACCTTGAACATCTGGTCTTCCTTGACGCCGCAGGCCTCTTCCACCTTGTCAGGTGTCCACTTGGCCAGCACATCGGCCTTCACGGCTTCCATGCCGTAGACGCGGTCGTTGATGTACTTTTTGTCTTCCCAGCCGTTCTTGAAGATGTGGTACAGCAGGCCGAAGAGGAAGGGGATGTCGGTGCCGGAGCGGATGCGCACGTACTCGTCGGCCTTGGCCGCCGTGCGGGTGAAGCGCGGATCGACCACGATCATCTTGCAGCCGGTTTCCTTGGCGTGCAGCATGTGCAGCATCGAAACAGGGTGCGCCTCGGCGGCGTTGGAGCCGATGTACAGAGCGACCTTGCTGTTCTGCATGTCGTTGTACGAGTTGGTCATGGCGCCGTAGCCCCAGGTGTTGGCCACACCGGCCACCGTGGTGCTGTGGCAGATGCGAGCCTGGTGGTCGCAGTTGTTGCTGCCCCAGAAGCTCACGAACTTGCGCAACAGGTAGGCCTGCTCGTTGTTGTGTTTGGACGAGCCAACGAAATACACCGAGTCGGGGCCACTCGCGGCCTTCAGCTCTTTCATCTTGGCGGTGATCTCGTCCAGCGCCTGGTCCCAGCTGATGCGCTGGTACTTGCCGTTGACCAGCTTCATCGGATAGCGCAGGCGGTACTCGCCGTGGCCGTGCTCGCGCAGGGCCGCACCCTTGGCGCAGTGGGCACCCAGGTTGATGGGCGAATCGAACACCGCCTCCTGGCGCACCCAGACGCCGTTTTCCACGATGGCGTCGGTGGCGCAGCCCACCGAGCAGTGGGTGCACACAGTGCGCTTGACTTCGATCTTGCCGGTGCCATCGATCGAGCCACCCGAGGCGGCCTTGGCCTTTTTCACCAGCGTGAGCTGGGTGGCCGCGAGGCCCACACCCAGCCCCAAACCGGAACGGCGCAGGAAGCTGCGGCGGTCCACCGTGGGCAAGGCGTTCTGCAGGCCACGGCGCAGGCTGTGAACAAAAGCGGTCGAGCCGGTGCCCGCGCCGCCAGAGGTTTTTTTGGTCAGCAACATGGTGTTGTTCTCCTCGCCCGCAGCGTCAAATGCGGGTCGTTTTGTAGTACTGCTTGACGTGTTCCGTCAGGGTGTAGCCACCGCCACGCTCGGGCTTGGGCAAGGCGGGTGCGGCCTGGGTTTGAGCTTCGGGAGTGCTGGGCAACAAGGTGGCTGCAGCGGCCACCGCCCCCAGCGTGCCGGCGCCGGCAAACAGGGAACGGCGGTTGAGCGAGCGGGGCTGGGCCGGATCGGGTTTTCGCATGCGTGTCTCCTGGGTGTGCGCGAACAGCCACACGCAACAACACGTGTGGCTTTTTTTCATAACAAGCGGAACTTTAGTGCGCCAGCACGCTGTTTGCACGGAGAACTTGGCCCCTCGCAGCAACGCGCGCCGATTGATGCGATGCAGCAAACATCCACAGCCGTGTGTCGAGCGATCGCCAAGCAATTCGCAGGCCAGGCACGCTCATACCCCACCACCCCGTGCACCACCCGACTGAGTGGCCACACACCGCCAGCTTGTCGTGCGTGACGCGACAATTTGTCGCACAAGGACGCCGCGCCACCCTGTGGGGATTTCGCCAATAGCCGAGTGATTCACACGGATACCTCCGTAGAATCCAGCGCCGTGGCAACCCTCCCCAACCCCCCGCTCGGCGACAAATCCATCGAAGGCTGGCCCAACTGGTCCATCCTGGTCGTCGATGACGAACAGGGCATGCGCCACTTTCTGGTCAAGACACTGGCACCCCGTTGCCACGATGTCGTGAGCGCGGGCAGCGCCGAGGAAGGCGAAGCCTTGTTGCGCGAGCAGCACTTCGACCTCATCGTGCTCGACATCTCGCTGCCTGGCAAAAACGGGGTGGCCTGGCTCAAGGAACTGCGCGAGCAGGGCTTTTCGGGTGAGGTGATCCTGATCACCGCCTTCGCCGACCTGGACACCGCCATCGAGGCCCTGCGCGCGGGCGCGTCCGACTTCATCCTCAAACCCTTTCGGGTGCCGCAAATCCTCAATGCGGTCAAACACAGCTTCGAACGCGCACGCCTGGCGCGTGAAAACTTCGTGCTCAAACGCGACTGCAGCCTGCGGCGCACCGACCGGTCTTTGCTGGTGGGCGACTCGCCCGACATGGTCCAGCTGCGCCATGCCATCCAACGCCTCGCGGCGGTCAACAGCACGGTGTTGTTGCAAGGCGAATCGGGCACAGGCAAGGAGCTGGTGGCGCGCGAGCTGCACGCCCGCAGCGCCCGCGCCAATGGCCCTTTCGTGCCCTTGAACTGTGCGTCGGTTTCGCCCGAGCTGATCGAAAGCGAGCTGTTCGGTCACGCCAAAGGCGCTTTCACCGGCGCCACCCGCTCGCGCGACGGGCTGTTCTATTACGCCCAGGGCGGCACCCTGTTTTTCGACGAAGTGGCCGAGCTGCCGCTGTCCATCCAGGCCACGCTGCTGCGCACCATCGAAGACCTGCACATCCGCCCTGTGGGCAGCCAGCAGCTGGTGCCTGTGGACGTGCGCATCGTGGCGGCCACCAACCGCCGCCTGGCCGATGAAGTGGCCGCCGGTCGCTTCCGCGCCGACCTGTTTTACAGGCTGCAGGTGGTGGACCTGAGCCTGCCGCCACTTCGCGCGCACAAGCCCGACATCCCCGCGCTGGTGGCCCATTTCATGGGCGAGTTGTGCCCGGCCCTGGGGTTGGAGCCCATCGCCATCAGCGAAGACGAACAACGCTTCCTGCTGCAGTACGACTGGCCGGGCAATGTGCGCGAGCTGCGCAACCTGATCGAGCGCTCGCTCATCCTGGGCCAGCTCAACGTCTCGGCCTTGTACCCACAACTGCCCAGCACACCGGCCGCGAACACCCCCGTGACCGATTTGCACACCATGGAAAAACGGCACATCCAAAGCGTGCTGGAATCGGTGCAGGGGGACAAGACCAAAGCCGCGCAGTTGCTCGGTGTCTCCCGTCGCACGCTGGAGCGTCGCGTGGCCGAGTGGCAAGGCGCATGAACTTCTGGCGCAGCCCCGCGTGGCTGGCCGCGTCCATCCGCCACAAGCTGCTGGCCATGGCGCTGCTGCCACTGGCCGTCGTGTTTCCGCTGCTGGTGCTGGCCCTCACGCTGTGGAGCAACGTGGCCTACGAGCGCCTGATGATCACCAAGGTGCGGGCCGATCTTGCGGTGGCACAGGGCTATTTCGAACAGGTGCTCAGCGAAGTGGGCTCCGGCACCTGGGGCGTAGCAGCCTCCCATGCGCTGGTGCAAACCCTGCAGCAGCAGCGGCCCACCGACACCCTGCTGGCGCAGGAACGTGGCCGGCTGCGGCTGGACTTTCTGAACTTCTACCCCACCGGCAGCCCCGCGCTGCCCCCGGCCCTGGCCGCCACCCTGCCGGGCGGCGACTTGCCACACAGCGCCGCCCGCCTGATGCTGCTGCCGCCCGAGACCGTGCGGGCCATTGCGCCCGCTGTGAGCGAACGCCTGCGCATCCCGCTGGTGCCCACACGCAATGCCACGCCCACCGACCGCAGCACCGAAGACCGGGCCATGGTGATGCTGTCCACCCTGCCGGTGCGTGACGACGCCGGCCAGCTGCTGGGGGTGCTCAGCGGTGGCCTGCTGCTCAACCAAAACCTGGATTTCATCGACCACATCAACCGAATCGTCTACCCCGAGGGTTCGCTGCCCTTTGGCAGCCAGGGCACCGCCACCCTGTTCCTGGACGACGTGCGCATCACCACCAACGTGCGCCTGTTCCAGGACCAGCGCGCCGTGGGCACACGCGTGTCGCAGGAAGTGCGCAACGCGGTGCTGGGACAAGGGCAAACCTGGCTGGACCGCGCCTTTGTGGTCAACGACTGGTACGTGAGCGCCTACCAGCCGCTGCTCGACGCCGACGAGCAGCGCATCGGCATGTTGTACGTGGGCTACCTAGAAAAGCCGTTCCGCTGGGTGCGCTACGCCATGGTGGCCGTGATCGGACTGATTTTTTTGGCGGTGATGGCCGCCGCCGCCGTGTTCTCGGTGCGCTGGGCGCGCAGCATTTTCAAGCCGGTGGAGCAAATGAACCAGACCATGCGCCGCGTGGAGTCGGGCGAGTCGAGCGCGCGCGTGGGCGCGGTGGCGGCACGCGACGAAATCGGCGCCCTGGCGGCCCACCTGGACGAACTGCTCGACACCATCGACGACAAGACCCGCGCGCTGCAAGCCTGGGCCAACGAGCTGGACCTCAAGGTGGCCGAGCGCACGCGCGAGCTGGCCGCCAGCAACGCCTCGCTGCGCCAGGCGCAGCAGCAACTGGTGAAGAGCGAAAAGCTGGCCGCCATCGGCCAGCTCACCGCGAGCATCGCCCACGAAATCAACAACCCCATCGCGGTGATGCAGGGCAACCTGGACCTGATGCGCGAAACCCTGGGGTCACATGCCGAACCGGTACGGGCCGAAATCCAGCTGCTCGACCAGCAGGTGGAGCGCATGCGCCTGATCGTCACCCAGTTGCTGCAATACGCCCGCCCCACCGAATACGCAGGTTACGTGGACACGCTGGACACGCGCCAGACACTGGACGCCTGCCTGGTGCTGGTGGCCCACCTGCTGCACCAGCGGCGCATCACGGTGAGGCGCGACTGCGGCGCCACCCAGCGCGTGGGTTTCAACCCGCAAGAGCTGCAGCAGGTGGTGATCAACCTGCTGATCAACGCCATCCAGGCCATGCCCGAGGGGGGCGAACTGACGCTGGAAACACGCGATTGGTTGGACGACCAGGGCCAGCCCCAAGGGGCGGTGATCTCCGTGCTGGACCAGGGCCCCGGCCTGAGTGACGCCGTGCGTGAGCGCCTGTTCAGCCCCTTCTTCACCACCAAAAACGACGGCAACGGCCTGGGCCTGTGGATCAGCCTGGGGTTGGTGGAACGCTATGGCGGCAAACTCGAAGCCGAGAACCGCACAGATGGACCCGGCGCAGCGTTCCGCATCCGCCTGCTGACCGAGCCCATGGCCCCGGCCGAGGCACAAGCGCGCACCGGCGACGGCCGGCCCGGCGCCTTGTGAAACATCGTCTGATCAGCCGCGCAGCGCGGCGTTGAGCTGGTCCACCACCTCGGCCCAGTCGGCGTCGCACAGGATTTGTTCGCGCAGCAGGTTGGCCTGGGCCGGTGTCCAGAAAGGTGCCTCCGCCAGCAGCACACCGGCCGGCAGGGGCGAGTGGCGCTGAATGAACGCAGCAATGCCCGCCGGATCGGCCGGCAGGCCCAGCTGAGCGAACAGCTCGCTGAAGCGGTGGTGAAAACCTTCCATCGTGCCCTCCGATCGGTTCAGGCCAACATGTCGAAGCCCTGCGCTTCGACACTGAAAAATGCCCGTGTGAAGCCGGCCAATGCGCCGTAGAAGCGCGCCTTGGGGTGGGCCTCCAGCGCGTCGCACAGCGCCATCACCCACGGCTGCAAATGGGTGGCAAAAAAGTCGCGCTGGCGCGTGAGATTGGACACCACCACGTCGTCGCCGGCAATCAGGTAGCGCATGACCTCGCACAGGTAGGCAATGTGGTCCTCGGTCTCGGGCATGGACTCATCACGCGTGAGGCCCAACGCGGCCAGGTCGCCGCGCAACTGGGCGAGCGGCTTTTCGTTGAGAAAACCGCTCAGGTGGTGCGAGCCGAACAAATAGACCTCGGGCTTGCCCAGGCCGCCGAACAAGGCCTCATATTCCTCGGCCACGGTGGCGTCGCCCAGCTCGCGGGCACGGCCGACGAACTGGCGCCAGCTCTCTTCCAGGAACGCGCCGCTGGCGGGCGCCTCGGTCACGGCCACGCGGATCTGTGCCAGCAGCTCGGCCGCAGGCGGCGCGTAGTACAGGGCGGCCAACAGGCCATAGACCTCGGCGCGGGCGGTTTCTTCGTCCAGCGCGCTGCTGGTGGGGGGTGGCAGGCTCATGGCGGGGGTCACAGGTCGGTGATGCGGGTTTCGTTGGTGGCGGTGTGCAGGTCGATCACACGGCAATCGCCACACATTTTGAGGCGCTCCAGCGCCGCGCCCTGGAACATGCTGTGCCCGGCCAGGCGGCCGAGCATGGCCTCCACGCCCTTGAGCGTGCCAAAGGGTTTGCCGCAGCGGATGCAGCCGTAAGGCTGGGCCTCGTTGAGCACGCGCGGTTGCTTGCGCGCCTCGGTGGGCAACAAGCGGGCCTGCAACTGCAGGGCATCCTCGGGGCAGGTCTTCACGCACAGGCCACATTGCACGCAGTTCTTCTCGGTGAAGCGCAGTTGTGGGCGGTCGGGGTTGTCGAGCAGGGCACTGGCCGGGCAGGCGCTCACGCAACTCAGGCACAGGGTGCACTTGTTCGCGTCCACCAGCACCTGGCCCAGGGGCGAGCCGGCGGCGGGCAAGGCAATGGGGGCCTCGTTGTGTTGGGGCGCGTGGGCCATGAGGTGGTCCAGCGCCAGTTCCAGCGTGGCCCGTTTTTCGGCCTGCACCGCAAAGGCGGCGGGCACGGCCACGGTGGCGGCCGGCGCGGTACGCAGGTCGGCATCGAGCGCGGCCAGGTCGCGCGCATCGCGGGCGTGGAGCAGGCGGAAATGCTCGCCGGCATAACCCAGGCCCTGCAGCAGCGCATTGCCCACGGCCATTTGTTCGCCGAGAGCACGCAGGTAGTCGGGCGCTTCCTCGCCGGTGGCCAGCACCCACACCTGGCTGGCACCCCAGGCCTTGGCGGCCAGCCACACCTCCAGGCCCAGGCTGGCGGTGTGCCAGGCGGCCAGGGGCAGCACGCGCGCGGGCACGCCGTGGGTGGCTTTGTCGAGCATGGCGGCACGGCCCAGGTCGTCCACCAAGGCGGCGCCGGCCTGCTGGCTGTGGATCAACACGGCGGCGTTTTTGCCACCGGCTTGGGCGTAGGTGTTCACCAGGGTGCGCGCGCGCCGGCCCTGGTCGGGGGCGCTCGGGTAGTGGTAACTCAGCGCACCGGTGGGGCAAACCGTGGTGCAGGCGCCGCAGCCCACGCAGAGGTAGGGGTTGACCTCGATCTGGTTGCGCTTGGCGTCGCTGTCCAGGCGCGACTGGATGGCCGAGGCCGAGCAGATGTCCACACACGCGTTGCAGCCGAGTTGTTCGTTGCGGCCGTGGGCGCAGAGCTTGGCCTTGTATTGGAAGAACTTGGGCTTCTCGAACTCGCCCACCAGATCGCGCAGTTTGAGCAGCGCGCTCAGCTGCGCCGAGGCGTCGGCACTGGCCGGCAGGTGAAAGTAGCCCTGGGGCAAAGCATGCTGGGTGAAGGCGGGGGCATCGCACAGATCGAGCACGAGGTCAAAACGCTCGTTGTGTTCGGTGGCGTCACGGCCGAACTGGATGGCGCCGGGCGCATCGCACACCTTCACGCAGTCGCGGTGGGATGTACAGGCGTTCAGATCGATCTGGTAGTCCAGCCCGATGGCGCCTTCGGGGCAGGCCGACACGCAGGCGTTGCAGCGGGTGCAGAGGTCGAGGTCGATGGGGTTGTCGGTGGACCAGCTCACGTCGAAGGCACCCAGCCAGCCGGTCACGCGCGCGAGGCGCCCGGCGATGACCGGGTAGCGACGTGCCTGCATACCAGCGCCACCGGTGGCAAACAGGCTGACCTGCAAGGTGTCGGCCACCTGGGCGGCCAATGCCTCGGCGCGTTCCAGCGGGCCGATCACCAGCAAGCGGCCGGCGCTCTTGTAGGTGGCGGTGGGCACCGGCTCGGGTTCGGGCAGGCGGGCGGCGGCCAGCAACGCGGCCATCTTGGGTGTGGCTTGTTTGGCTTCGCGGCCCCAGCCGCCGGTCTCGCGGATGTTGACGAAGTGGATGGGCCGCACGTCCAGCGAGGGCGCGCCTTCGGTCTGCTCCGCCAGTTCAAGGAACAGGCGGCTTTCCTGGGTGCAGGCCACCACCAGGTCGTCGCCGCTGCGGGCGGCCTGCTGGAAGGCGGGCGCTTCGCGGCGGCACAGGGTGGTGTGTTCGGTGAGGGTTTCGCCCAGGGCACGGCCCAGGGCGGGCACGTCCAGCGGCATGGTGCGGTTGCAATTGCAGATCAGCGTGGTCATGCGGTGGGCTCGGTGGGTGGGTCGGCGGGCGGCGGTGGGGCCTGCTCGGTGGGAGGTTCGTCTGGCGGCGTGCTGGTCTGGGGCGCTGTTTGCGGCGCTTCTTCGGGTGCGTCAAACACCTTCATGAACTGCGCGCTGGTGAGTTTGCGCGCCAGTTCCAGCGGCAAGGGGTCGGGTTGGCTGTAGTCGTCGATGTAGATGTCCAGCCCGTCCATCACGTTGAAGTGGGGGTCGGCAAACAGTTTTTTCACGGCGGCGTTGCGCACGTCGGGCGCCACGTCGCGCGCCACAAAGCGGCTGAAGTCGGACGCCGGGGTCAGGGCCTCGGTGTCTTGCAGGGTGGGCGCTGGGGGCTCGGCTGGGGCGGCGTCGGTCGGTGGTTGGTCGGTGGCCACCAGCGGCGCCACGGGTGGCACCACTGCGTGCAGGGGTGCGGGCGCAGCCGGCAGCGGCGCCGGTTCGGGGGCAGGCTCACCGCTGCGCACCTGCGTCTTGCGACGCGACCAGCGCGAGAAAAAACCTTCGTCGGTGCTCATGCGGTGGTGGTCAAACGGGGACGGCTGGCGCTTGCCCACGCAGCGTCCAGAAAGGCCTGCATCACCGGGCCGCTGTCGAGCAGCCCTTGCAGCGCTTCGTCCAGGTTCAGGTGGAATTCCGGGTGCCACTGCAGACCCAGCACAAAGCCCGGCCCCGCATGGCGGATGGCTTCGATGACGCCGTCCTGCGGGCAACGCGCTTCCACCACCAAGCCATCGCCCAGGCGTTTCACACACTGGTGGTGGATGCTGGTGATGCGGTGGGGCTGGGTGGCGGGGTACAGCGCCTCGAGCAGCGAACCGGGCTCGAAGGCCACCTCGTGCATGAGGCGGTCGTAGCGCGCGGTGTCCTGGTGCAAGGCGGCGCCCTCGCATTCGGAGGGAATGTCCTGCATCAGCGAACCACCGAAATACACGTTGATGAGCTGGGCACCCCGGCACACCCCCAACACGGGTTTGCGTGCCTCGATGAAACCGCGCAACAAGGCCAGTTCGTAGCGGTCGCGGATCGGGTCGCCGGCCCAGTCCGGGTGGCGCAAGGCCTCGCCGTAGGTTTCGGGGCAGATGTCGATGCCGCCCTGCAGCACCAGGCCGTCGAGCAGGTCCACCATCTCCGACACCGGCACGCGGTTGACCAGTTGGGGGCTGGCTTCGTCCACAAACGGCATCATCAGCGGGATGGCGCCATGCGCCATGATCCAGTGCGCCATGGAGCTTTCGAGAAACTGAAGGCGTTTTTGCGGCAGGCCCAGGCCAGGCGGCGGCTCGTGCAACAGCCGCGCCGAAATGCCGATGCGAAGTGTCATGGTGTCGGGCCTCCCCGGCCCTGCCCTGGCCCCTGTCCACCGGGTTTGAGCTTGTCGGTGCTGATGCGGGCAGGCTGGCCAAAGCGGTCGGTCAGCGCGCGAAAGCTCTCGGGCCGCTTGCGGCGCTTGGCCTCGGGCTGGTAGTGCTCGGCCACAAAAGCGCGCAGCCACGCCACCATGTCGGCGGTGGCGGGCACCTGGTCCACACGCTCCTGCGCGTCCAGCCAACGGCCGGCGTCGGTGTAGCTCAGGGTCACGATCTGTGGCGCGGGCAAGGCCTCGGGCGCCCCACTTTCATCGGGCCGCCACATCACCCACACGGCCGGGCGCTCGGTGGAGAGGTTGAGGAAATGCCCTTCGACGTCGTCGCGGAACAGCTCGATGCGCAACCCCGGGAACACCCAATGCTCGGCCCCGTTGGACTCGCCGCCCTGCGTGTCTTCAATGCGCGTGGCGGTGGTGACGTCGTCGGGCAGCCCCAGCTCGGCCTGGGGCACCACGTCGGCCAAGACCCAGCGCCAGGGCATCCATCGGGCCTGCGGGCCGGCCACCGGCTCGCGCCGCATCACCACGGCCACAGTGAGGGTTGGGCGCTCGGCCATGGTGTGACTCTCAGGTGTCCTTGGACACCTTGATGGTGGGGAACTTGCTGGAGAAGTCCTTGGCCTTGGCCGCGATCTTGATGGCCACCTGGCGCGCCACGGCCTTGTAGAGGCCGGCCACCTCGCCATCGGGGTCGGCAATCACGGTGGGGCGGCCGCTGTCGGCCTGCTCACGGATCTGCATCTTCAGCGGCAACGCGCCCAAGTAGTCCATGCCATATTCGGCCGCCATCTTCTTGCCGCCATCGGCACCGAAGATGTGCTCCACATGGCCGCAGTTGGAACACACGTGCACCGCCATGTTCTCGACGATGCCGAGGATGGGCACGCCCACCTTCTCGAACATCTTGATGCCCTTGCGGGCGTCAAGCAGGGCGATGTCCTGCGGCGTGGTGACGATGACGGCGCCGGTCATGGGCACACGCTGGCTCAGGGTGAGCTGGATGTCGCCGGTGCCGGGCGGCATGTCCACGATGAGGTAGTCGAGGTCTTTCCAGTTGGTCTGGCGCAGCAACTGCTCCAGCGCCTGCGTGGCCATGGGGCCACGCCAGATCATGGCCTCGTCCTTGTCGATCAGGAAACCGATGGAAATGACCTGCACGCCGTAGTTCTCCAGCGGCTCCATGGTCTGACCGTCCACACTTTCGGGCCGGCCTTCGATGCCCATCATCATGGGTTGGCTGGGGCCATAAATGTCGGCATCCAGAATCCCCACGTTAGCGCCTTCGGCGGCCAGGGCCAGGGCCAGGTTCACGGCCGTGGTGCTTTTGCCCACACCGCCCTTGCCCGAGGCCACGGCAATGATGTTCTTGACACTGGGCAGCAGCTGCACGCCGCGCTGGACCGCGTGGCTGGTGATCTTGGTGGTCACGTTGACGGAGACGTTCTCCACGCCCGGCAAGCCTTTGGCGGCGGCGATCAAGGCCTTGCGAAAACCCGGGATCTGGCTCTTGGCCGGGTAACCCAGTTCGACGTCGAAAGACACGTCACCGTCCTGCACCTGCAGGTTCTTGACGCACTTGGACGAGACGAAATCCTTGCCGGTGTTGGGGTCCACCACGCCCTGCAGGGCGTCCTGGATGTGCTGCGCTGTGATCGCCATGAAATACGTCTGCCTCTGGTTGTGAGAGGGCAGAGTCTAACCAAGCCGGCCCGACCCTGGGCGCCGGCTGGCTATGCGGGGCCAACGGCTCAGGCGGCCTGGGCCAGCGGGGTCTCGGGCGTGTCGGCGTAGGCCAGGGCTATGGCCAGGAACTCGGCCTCGTGGGCCATGAAGGCATCGACCACCACTGGGTCGAAATGCTGGCCACGGCCTTCCGCCACCACGGCCACGGCCTCCTGGTGGGTCATGGCGCCCTTGTACACACGTTTGCTGATCAGGGCGTCGTACACATCGGCCACCGCCATCAGCCGCGCCGACAAGGGGATAGCCTCGCCGCGTAGGCCCAGGGGATAGCCGCTGCCGTCCCATTTTTCCTGGTGCGAATAGGCAATTTCCTTGGCGATGCGCAAAAAGGGCACGCTGCGCCCCAGCCGCTGTTCTGCCATGGCCAAGGCGTCGCGACCCAGGGTGGTGTGGGTTTTCATGACCTCGAACTCTTCCGGGGTGAGCCGGCCCGGCTTGAGCAGGATGGCGTCCGGGATGCCGACCTTGCCGATGTCGTGCAAGGGCGCCGATTTGTAGAGCCACTCGATGGTCTGGTCGTCCAGATGCGCCGCCCAGCCGGGGTGGTCACGCAGTGCGGTGGCCAGCACCCGGACGTAGCGCTGGGTGCGCAGGATGTGGTTGCCGGTGTCGTCGTCGCGCGCTTCGGCCAGGGACGCCAGCGCCAGGATGGTGACGTCCTGCACGTCGTGCACTTCCTGGGTGCGGCGTTCCACCTCGGCCTCCAGCTGGCTGGATTTGTCGCGCAGAAAATCGCTGGCCACCTTGAGCGTGAGGTGGGTGTGCACACGCGCCAGCAGCAACGGTGGCGCCACCGGTTTGGCGATGTAGTCCACCGCGCCCAGCGAAAAGCCCAGGGCCTCGTCCTCCAGGTCGTGGCGCGAGGTCAGGAAAATCACTGGCACGTCGCGCGTCAGGGTGTCGGCCTTGAGCTGGCGGCAGACCTCGTAGCCGTCCAGCTCGGGCATCACCACATCGAGCAGGATGAGGTCGGGCGGCGCGCTGCGGGCGATCTGCAAGGCGCGCGCGCCGCTGGGAGCCACCCGCACCTTGTAGCGGTGGGCCAACAGTTCGCTGATGAGGTGGAGGTTTTGGGGTGTGTCGTCCACCACCAGCACGGTGGGGCGCGATGTGGCCAGGACAAAGTCGTTCATGTCGAAACTCCAGGGGCGCAGGCGGGCGCGGTGCCAGGCGCCTTTTGCAGCGCGGCCAACGCGGCCGGGAAATCGAAGCGGCTCAGGTGCTGCACAAAGGCCTCGGCCTGCTCGCCCAGCAGAGCCGCCACGTCGGCCCGGCGGCGGTCGGCAAAACGCCGCGCCCGGGGGTCGTCCTGCGCCAGCCAGGCCTGCAACACGGCGGCGGTGCGCCGCAGGCGCAAGGGGCTGGCCGGTGTGTGGTCACGCGCTGCCGCCGGTGCGGGCAAAGCCGCCTGCAACTGGGTCACCAGCGATTGCAGCTCGCGCGCCAGGCGTTGCTGCCCACTCCAGTGCGCGTGCGCCTTGCGCGCGGCGTCTTCCATCGCGCTGGCCTGCAGCCGCAGGGCATCGGCGCCAATGTGGGCCGCCAGGCCTTTGAGGGTGTGGGCCACCCGCTCGGCACGGCGCCAGTCGCCCTGGTGCATGGCGTCGGCCAGCTGCTCGGCGGCATCGCTATGGCCGGCCACAAATTCGCGCAAGGTGGCGATATAGCGTGCCGGTCGGTCCATGGCGCGGCGCAGCCCGCTGCGCGTGTCCAGCGCGGCAATGGCCGCCAGTGGGCGCATCACGGCCTGCTCGCCAAGGGGCACCGCCGGTGTGGGTTCGGCGCAGGCCGCCAGGGGCACGTCGCCGTCGTCCGGCCCCAGAAACCGCCACAGCACCCGCCACAGGATGGCGGGCTCGATGGGTTTGGCGATGAAGTCGTCCATGCCTGCGGCTTCGCACCGCGCACGGTCCTCGGCCAGGGCGTTGGCCGTCATGGCCACGATGGGCAAACCGGCCAGCGCCGGCTCGGCGCGCAGCCGCCGCGTGGCCTCCAGCCCGTCCATTTCGGGCATTTGCATGTCCATCAGCACCAGGTCGTAGGTCTGGCGCTGGACCATGTCCAGCGCGATGCGGCCATTGCCCGCCACATCGACCGCGATGCCCGCTTCGGCCAGCAGCTCCGTGCCGACCTGCTGGTTCAGCGGGTTGTCTTCCACCAGCAACACACGCCGGCCGCGCAAGCCGGTCGGAACACCGCTGCGCAAAACACGCTCGTGCAACGGGCTGGCGCTGTCGCCCGTTGCCGCCACACCCAGGGGCACCGTGGCCCAGAACGTGGAGCCGAGTCCGGGCTGGCTTTGCACGCCCACCTCGCCCTGCATGAGTTCGACCAGTTTGCGGGTGATGGCCAGGCCCAGGCCGGTGCCGCCGTATTGCCGGGTGGTGGACGAGTCGGCCTGCTCGAAACTGCGGAACATGCGGGCCTGTTGTTCCGGGGTGAGGCCCACACCGGTGTCGCGCACCTCAAAACGCAAGCGCACCTGCAGGCCCCGGCCCGATTCGAGGCGCACCCGCACCTGCACCTCGCCCCGCTCGGTGAACTTGATGGCGTTGTTCGTGTAGTTGATCAGCACCTGTCCCAGGCGCAGCGGGTCGCCCACCAGCCACCGCGGCACATCGGGCGCCACGTCGTAGACCATCGCCAGCCCCTTTTCGCTGGCGCGTTGCCCCACCAGACCGGCAAGGTTGTCGAGCAGCGCACCCAGTTCGAACTCAATGTGCTCCACCGCCATCTTGCCGGCCTCGATCTTGGAGAAGTCGAGGATGTCGTTGATGACGCCCAACAGGTGCTGGCCAGAGCGGTGGATTTTTTCCAGGTAATCGCGTTGCCGCGGCGAGAGGTCGGTTTTGAGCGCCAGGTGGCTCATGCCGATGACGGCGTTCATGGGGGTGCGTATTTCGTGGCTCATGTTGGCCATGAAATCGCTTTTGGCGCGCGCCGCCTGTTCGGCCTGCTGGGTGGCATCGCGCAAGGCCACCGTCATGCGCAGGAGGTTTTCGCGCATGACCGCCAGGCGACCCATCACGCTTT
>FWPV01010130.1_pt1 | contig 15587 bp, 13 predicted proteins | sample 2228371 | NCBI WGS metagenome assembly FWPV01 (sample SAMEA103939776, study PRJEB20133) | metagenome | reverse complement strand
GAGATGCCGGGGCGTTTGCCCCCGACGGTTGAACAGCGGCAGGAAAAGCCACGGAACTACCGCCATGACCCAGGTCGATCTTCCCGATAACGTCGTCATCACCAAGCTCGACGCCTTGGTCAATTGGTGCCGCAAGTACAGCCTTTGGCCGATGCCCTTCGCCACGGCTTGCTGCGGCATCGAACTGATGGCGACCGGCGCCAGCCGGCACGACGTGGCTCGGTTCGGAGCGGAGGTCTTCCGCTTCAGTCCTCGGCAGTGCGACCTGATGATCGTGGCGGGCCGCGTGGTCATGAAGATGATGCCGGTCCTCCAGCGGATTTGGTTGCAAATGCACGAGCCGAAGTGGTGTATTTCCATGGGCGCCTGCGCTTCCACCGGCGGCGTCTTCGACACCTATGCGGTGGTGCAGGGGATCGACCGCTTCATTCCCGTGGACATGTACGTGCCGGGCTGCCCGCCGCGACCCGAGCAGTTGATCCAGGCCATCATCGACCTGCAAGAGAAGATACAGAAGACCGGCACGGCCTGGGGCAAGGAGCTGCACGATCCGCGGCGGAGCCGACCGCCGCGTCCGCTCTTGGCGGACCCCGATCGCCCCGTCCTGCCGGTGTCGGCCGGTCGGTTGCCGCTCGGGGAGCCGGCGGAGGCCCCGCGGCCGGCCATGGCCGCTCCGCCCGCAACGGACGAGTCGCGGCGATTGGGTCTGGAAACCCCGCAAACGTAATCCCGATCAACTCCCCCCATGACCGAAGAAGCCACGTTGCAACGCATCCGAGAGCGATTTCCCGCCGCTGAGATCAGCGAATTCCGCGGTCAGCACCGGGTCCGCATCCCCGCGTCCGCGGTGCACGATCTCCTGGAGTTCTTGAAGGACGAGATCGGCCTCACGCTACTGGTGGATATTACGTGCGTGGACTATCTCTATTACACGGGCGCCAAGGATCGCTTCGGCTTGGTCTATTTATTGGCGAATCCCGAGACCAACGAGCGGATTACGGTGCGGACCTTCGTCAACGATCCCGACCCCGTCCTTCCGACCGCGACCGATCTTTGGGCGGGCGCCGACTGGCTGGAGCGCGAGGTCTGGGATATGTTCGGCATCCGGTTCGCCGGGCACCCCGACCTGCGGAGGATCCTGCTCCCGGAGACCTTCGAAGCCCATCCTTTGCGGAAGGACTATCCGCTGCAAGGGCTGGGAGAACGCCACAATCTGCCGATCGTGACCCGCGATATGGGTTAAGGCGTCACGCCGCGCACGGGGACCGGGTTCGAGTAACGAGGATCCTGCTCCGCGGACATGGAGAGCACGGAGGAGCGCTTCGCGGCGCCGCCCGCCCGAGGCGACGATCAGCATCGGTAACGAAAGACGGTAGTTGCATTAGTTGCATTCGGACACGACGGTAGGCCATGCCGCTTTATCCAAGTACGACGGCCGGTAATCTGGCGCATGATGAGCCGCGGGAATATCTGTGGACCATGAACTTCGGTCCGCAGCACCCGGCCACGCACACCACGCTGCGATTGATCCTCAAGCTGGACGGCGAGCGGGTGGTGGATGCCATGCCGGATATCGGTTATTTGCATTCCGGCTTCGAAAAGCTGGGCGAGTATCTCGACTATAACCAATATGTCACCGTCACCGACCGGATGAACTATGTTTCGCCCATGGCCAATAACGTGGCCTGGCACATGGCGGTGGAGAAGTTGATGGGGATCGAGGTGCCGCCGCGGTGCCGCTATCTTCGCGTCATCATCGCCGAACTCGCCAGGATCGCCGATCATTTGGTCTGCAACGGCGCCGTGGGATTGGACACGGGTGCGTTCACGTATTTTTTGTACGCTTTCAATCCCCGCGAATTGATCTACGACATTTTCGAGGCCCTGTGCGGGGCGCGGTTCACCAACAGCTATACCCGCGTGGGCGGATTGATGTACGATGCCACGCCCAAGGCCCTGGAATTGATCCGCGAATTTCTGCGGCGGATGCCGCGGGCCTTGGACGACATGGAGCGGCTGCTCAACCGTAACCGCATTTTCATCGACCGGACCAAGGGGGTGGGGGTGTTGACCAAGGAGGAGGCGATCAACCGCGGCGTCACGGGGCCGATCGCCCGGGCCAGCGGCGTGACCCGCGACCTCCGCAAGGACGAGCCGTATCTGGCGTATCCGGACTTCGACTTTCGGGTCTGCTGCATGACGGCGGGCGACTGCTACGCGCGGTATTTGGTCCGCATGGCGGAGATGCGCGAAAGCCTGAAAATCATCGAGCAGGCGGTGGAGAACCTGCCGTCCGGGCCGGTCAATGTGGCGCCCGCCGGCCGCGCCGCCCTGCCCGACAAATGGCAGGTGCACTCCACGATCGAGGGCCTGATTACGCATTTCGAGTTGATCATGACGAATCGGGGGTTCGAGGTCCCCTGCGAGGAAGTGTATTGCGCCACGGAATCGCCGAACGGCGAGTTGGGTTTTTATATCGTGGGCGACGGTTCGCACTTCGCGTATCGAGCGCGGTGCCGGCCGCCTTCCTTCCTCCACTTGGCGTTGTTCCCGCACCTGATTCGCGGGCATAATTTGAGCGACGTGGTGGCGGTCTTGGGAAGCCTGAACATCATCGCCGCGGAATTGGATCGGTGAAGCGGGCCGCACGGTCGATTCCCCGCCACCGGACTCCGCGTACGGCCGGCGGCGGACGACCGGGAACGTCGAGCGACGGCGAGCGCTGCGAGAGGATACGAGAGGATAGGAGTATCGGTACGTCCATGGAAGAGAGCAACACCGAACAACCCATCACGTCCCAGATGGAAGAGGCCGTGCGGCGGCTCTTCCCGCGGTATCCCACGCGTCGCGCCGTGGTCTTGCCCGCTCTGCACATCATCCACGAGCGATTGGGATGCGTATCGCCCGCCGCCGTGCGCCAATTGTCGCGCATCTTGGAGGTGCCCGCCCCCGAAATCCAGGACACCCTCTCCTTCTACGGCTTCTTCAAGCAGGACGGCCGGCTGGGACGGTTCCGGATTTGGGTGTGCCGATCCCTCAGTTGCGCCATCTGCGGCGGGGAGGACTTGCTGGAATACTTGGAGGAGCGGTTGGGCGTCCATCCCGGCGAAACCACCCCCGACGGCTTGTTCACGCTGGAACACGCGGAGTGCCTCGGGGCCTGCGATTTCGCCCCGGCCGTCTTGGTCAACGAGGAACTGTACGGAAACATGAATCGCGAAAAACTGGATCGCCTGATCGACTCCCTCAAAGACCGCGAGATTCGGGAGCGATAAAGGTCGTTCCATGCCGAACGGATCGACCTGCTCGGGACCGACACGCGGCCGGCAAGGGCGATTCGCTGCGGCTCATACGCTTAGGATAAATACAAAGGGGCTGTAAAACGGCTCCGATATGGACCTTACACTGCTAGGAGAGAAGGCAACGCTCGACGCCCTCTGCCGGGTGTCGGACGAGAGAGACGCTGCAAACGATACGGATCCCGCCGTATTCCGGCGATCCATGCACTGCCGATGACGTGAGCGCTTGCGATGATGAAGAACATATTCCACGCGCGGCGGTCACACGGTCCGAGGGGGCCGGGATCATCACGAAACCGGCACGGTTCGGCCGGGACACGGCGGTTCTTTCCCCGCTGGGGGGCACGGCGCCGTCCGTGACGTAGCGAGAACGAGTTTGGCGCCCGGTCGAGAGCGAGAACGAATCGGCCGGGAAGTACGACGAAAGGGAGCGGTCCGTGGACGATTATGAGCCGGTATTGCTGGCCGGTGTGGGCGTGGAGAGCAGTCACACTCGGGCTGTGTATGAAGCCCGGGGCGGCTATGCCACGCTCCGCCGCGTGCTCCGCGAGTACACTCCGGCGCAGGTGGTGGAGGCGGTTCGGGCATCCGGTCTTCGGGGACGGGGGGGAGCAGGGTTTCCCACCGGCTTGAAGTGGTCCTTCCTGCCCGCCGACCACCCGGGGCCTGTGTACCTGTGCGTCAACGCGGACGAGAGCGAGCCGGGCACCTTCTGCAATCGCGTGCTCATGGAGCACGATCCCCACCAGGTGCTGGAAGGGACGATCCTCAGTTGCTACGCCACCCGCGCTTCTACCGCCTACATCTACCTCCGCTACGAATACCCGCTCTCTTTGCGCCGCTTGCAGCAGGCCGTGGATGAGTGCTACGAGGCCGGCTATCTGGGGAAGAATATCCTCGGCTCGGACTTTTGCCTGGACGTTTACATCCATCGTGGAGCGGCGGCCTACATTTGCGGCGAGGAGACGGGCCTGATCGAGAGCCTGGAGGGGAAGCGGGCGTGGCCGCGAATCAAGCCCCCGTTTCCCGCCGTCGAGGGCCTGTTTCGCAAGCCCACCGTCGTCAACAATGTGGAAACGCTGGCCTGTGTGCGGCACATTCTGGAGCGCGGGCCGGAGTGGTTCCGCTCGCTGGGCACGCCCCCCGATCCGAACCAGTCCCAGGATCCCGGCAGTTTCGGCCCCAAGCTGTACTGCGTCAGCGGGCACGTGCAGCGGCCCGGTTGCTACGAAGGTCCCTTGGGCGTCCCTTGCCGCGTGATCATCGACGATTGGGCGGGCGGAGTTTGGAAGGGACGCAAGGTCAAGGCCGTCGTACCCGGCGGCCTCAGCACCGGACTGCTCACCGCCGACGAGCTGGACGTCCCCATGGACTTCACCGGACCGATCCAGGCCGGTTGCTTGGGATTGGGCACGGCCGGACTGATCGTGATGGACGAAACCTGCTCCTTGATCGACTTCTTATACAACAGTTGCCGGTTCTTCGCCCATGAGAGCTGCGGGCAATGCACGCCCTGCCGCGAGGGCACCTCGTGGTCGCTCCGTATCATGGAGCGGATCAAGGCCGGCGGAGGACGACTCAAGGACCTGGACCTGTTGTTGGAGATCGCGGACGGCATGGGGATCATCCCGGGGACGACGATCTGCGGACTGGCGGACGGCGCGGCGTGGCCCATCAAGAACGCCATCCGCAAGTTCCGCCCGGAATTCGAGGAATACATCCGCCGCACCAATCCCCGCGGTTACCTGGCGACGCATCCCGTGCCGGCCGGGTACGGCCCCGTGATGCCGCGGCTGGAAAATACGCAATCGCAAAGCGGGGCGAGCGACGGCCGCAACTTGCCCTCGCAAGTCGCCGGCTCCGCGACTTGGCGGAAAACGCTGCCCCTCGCCTAGCGCCCGACGGTACGGATCGAGATCGGCAAAGACATGCCCAAAGCCTACATCGACGGTAACGAAATCGAACTGAATCCCGGCGAACGCCTGAACGGCATTCAGGCCGCCGCGCGGGCCGGGATCGAAATTCCCCACTACTGCTGGCACCCGGGCCTGTCCGTCGTGGGCAGTTGCCGCATGTGCCTGGTGGAGATCGGCACGCGGGACGCCGAGTCCGGCCGGGTCATCATGCTGCCCAAGCTCATGCCGGCCTGCAATACCCCCGTCAAGGACGGCACGGTCTTGGTGACCAACAGCGAAAAGGTCGCCCGGGCGAGGGCCATGGTCGAGGAAGACCTCCTGTTGCGGCATCCCATCGACTGCTCCATCTGCGACAAGGCCGGCGAATGCTATTTGCAAGATTACCACTTCCAATACGGACAGGGGGAGCGACGGGCCGACATTCGCCCCTTCACCAGCCGCAAACGCGACCTGGGCGATGTGACGCTGTTCGTCGATCGTTGCGTGATGTGCAGCCGCTGCGTGCGGTTCACGCGCGAGATTTCCGGCACCAGCGAGCTGCTGGTGATCCATCGCGGGGCGAGAGAAGAAATCGACGTTCTGCCCGAGCAGCCGCTGAATAACCCGCTTTCCGGCAACGTCGTCGATTTGTGCCCCGTCGGCGCCCTGGCGGACAAGGACTTTCTGTACAAGCAGCGGGTTTGGTACCTCCGCCGCAGCGCGGGAGTCTGCACCCTGTGCGCCACCGGTTGCTCCATCTGGGTGGAACAGAATCAAGACCGCGTATATCGCATCAAGCCGCGGGAAAACCCGGCGGTCAACCGATGGTGGATTTGCAACGCGGGACGCTACGCTTATCCGCGGGTTCACGACCCCAAGCGGCTGCGCGGCGTCGCGCGGCGGACGGGCGATTCCCAAGTGCCGCTCGATTGGAACGCCTTTCTGCGGGATATTCCCGAGCAGTTGCGGGCGGCGGGAAGACTCGCCCTGGTTCTGTCGCCGTTCCTGACCGTGGAGGAGGCGTACTTGGCCTGTCGGTGGATCCGCGGGCTGGACGCCGAAGCGGAGATTGTGGTCGGGCCGATCCCTCGCGAAGGCGACGACCAACGTTTTGCGGGCGGCTTCGTGATTTCGGCCGAAAAGTGCCCCAATCGTTTGGGCGTGGAGGAGATCGCCTCCCATTTCCGGCCGAACGGGCCGAGCTATGCGGCATGGTTGGAAGCGGCGGGCAAGGGGGAATTCGGCGGGATTTGGGTGGCGGGGGGATACGTCCGGCCGTGGATCGACGAGCCGGCCGCCGCCTGCATGCGGCGCGCCCGACTGCTGGTCGTGCAGGACCTGTTCCCGTCCCCGTTGAGCGACGCGGCGGACTACGTACTGGCGGCCGCGGCCTTCGCCGAGACGGAGGGTTCCTACGTCAACGCCCGCCACCGGTTGCAAACCGCGCGCCGGGCGGTGCGGCCGCCGTTGGGCAATCGACCCGGCGGGCCGTTGTTCTGGGAATTGTCGGGACGTACCGGGCTCTACGATCCGCGACGCGTGCTCAGCGACGTCGCGGCCGAGATTGCCTATTTCAGCGCCGCCTCGGGCGAGATTCCCGACGTCGGGATCGACCTCCGCCTCGATCGATTGGCCGAGGTCGCGCCCCGGCAGGGCACCGCTTGAAGGAGATCACCGCAGTATGATCGTGTTCTTCGTCACGGTCCTGGTCAAGGTCTTCATCATCATCGGCGCCTTGATGACGGCGGCCGCGTACCTCGTCTTGGTCGAGCGCTGGGTGGCCGCCTGGGTGCAGGATCGCTTGGGTCCCAATCGGGCGGGCATTCCGCTCACCAACATCCGGCTGTGGGGATTGGGCCAACCCATCGCCGACGGATTGAAGTTCATCTTCAAGGAGGAGTTGGTCCCCGGCCACGTGGACAAGATTCTGTACACCCTCGCCCCGATCGCGACCTTGACGGCGGCGATCCTGATCTACGCCGTCTTCCCCTTCGGCGCGGTGCAATGGGCAAGCGATCGCCCGCCGATTCCGCTGGGATTGCTGCCGGGCTTCGATGCCGGGCTGTTGTTCATCTTCGCCGTCAACGGCGTGGCCGTGTACGGCATTATTTTGGGCGGTTGGGCCGCCAACAACAAATACAGCCTGTTCGGCGCGCTCCGCGGGGCCGCCCAATTGATCGCCTACGAAATCCCCTTCAGCCTGGCGGTGCTGACGCTGGTCTTGGCGGCCGGTTCGTTGCGGGTCGAGGATGTCGTCGCGCAGCAGGCCCATAGCGGCGTCTGGAACGTCTTCCTGCATCCCCTGGCTTTCATCGTCTTCTTCGTCGCCGCCACGGCCGAGGCCGGACGCTTGCCCTTCGACCTCCCCGAGACCGAGCAAGAGCTGGTGGGCGGATACCACACGGAATACTCGGGCATGCGGCTGATGATGTATCTGGTGTCCGAGTTTCTGCACATGGTGACGGCCTCGTTCCTGATCGTCATCCTTTTTTTGGGCGGCTGGCATCTATGGGGTTTGACGGGCGCGGAAGAGGCGGCTCCCTGGCCCATCGCCCTCCTTCGCGTCGCCGTGCTTCTGGCCAAGGTCTTGGCGGTCGTATTTTTCTTCATGCTCATCCGCTGGAGCTGGCCGCGGTTCCGCTTCGATCAACTCATGGCCCTGGCCTGGCAGGTGATGGTGCCCTGGGGTCTTGCGCAATTGGTGTTCTTGGCCTTTTGGTTGGAGTTCGTTCAAGAGGATCCTTGGTCGGGCGGTTGGAGCACGGCCTGGCCGCTGGCGGCGGCCAACGCGGGACTGTTGGTCGCGACCTGGTTCGTCACGGCCCTGGTGGCCGCGCCGCATTACGACAATCGGCCGCGCCGCCTGACGCCGCCCCCGCGGCGGACGGTGGTGGAGGCCGACGCCGCGCTCGTCCCCCAAGGCCCGCGCGGCGCCTGACCCGCCGGCCGCGCCGCCCGCTACGCGATCGATACCGAGGTGGAATAACGGCATGAAACACGACGATCCCAACATCCGGTGGGTGGAAGAGCCGGAAATGACTTTCTTGGAGAAGACCTACCTGCCGCTCTTCATCGACGGCTTGACGACCACCGTCCGGCATTTGGTGGGGCGGAAGGTTACGGTGCAATTCCCGGAAGAGCGGCATCAGTTCCCCGAACCGCTGCGTTATCGCGGGGTGCATCGGCTGAATCGCGACGAGCAGGGGCGCGTGAAGTGCGTGGCCTGCTTTTTGTGCGCCACGGCCTGCCCGGCTCACTGCATCGACATCGAGGCGGCCCCCAGCCCCTGGCCCGACCGGGAGAAATATCCGGTCCGCTTCAACATCGACGAGCTGCGGTGCATCTTTTGCGGGATGTGCGAGGAGGCCTGTCCCGTCAACGCGATCGAGTTGACCACGCTCTACGACTTGTCGGGACATAGCCGCGAGGAGATGATCTTCGACAAGGAGAAGCTGTTGAGCATCTACGATCAGACCAAGGACGCCGAGCCGCCGCTTTGGGTGCTGGAGAAGGCGGCGCGGGGCGGGGCGACTGAAGGCGACGGCGACGGGACCGACTCCGGCGGGGGGGGCTCCGCCGCGGCAGGTTCGTGATCGGCGGCACCGCCCGGCCGAGCTTCGGCCCGCGGCCACGCCGGCAACGGAGGACTTTGGAAAGGAACCGACGCGTATGCTGCAAACAGCGGCCGTTTTACTGGGAGCGCTGGGGCTGTGGTGGCTTCTGCCGGGCCGCACCTTGCCCCGAAAGAGTCTCGGTTGGTTGCCGATCGCGGCGGCCGTCGGATTGTTCGCGGCACAACTGCGGCCCATCGGCACGTGGTTGGACGGCGTCTCGGCCTCGGTCTTTTCGCTATTCGCGTTGATCTCGGCGGTGGCCGCCGTCACCACGCGCAGGCCGCTGTACTGCGCCCTGTGGTTCGGCATGACGGTCTTGGGAACGGCGGGACTGATCTTGTACTCCGGCGCGCAATTCCTCGCCGTGGCGACGGTGGTGGTCTATGTGGGTGCGATTCTGGTCACGTTCCTGTTTCTGCTGATGCTCGATCGTCCGGACGGCCGCGAACCGCGGAACCGCACGACCTGGAGTCCGCTCGTCTCGCCGGTCATCGGTCTGGCCCTAGTGGGCATGCTGTCGGCCTGCCTCGCCCGTACCGTGGGCCGGGGAGAACCGGCCTTGGTCGCGCCGCCGGCCTCCGTCGCCGGGGCCGCCGAGGAAAGCCCGTCGGCCGGCGCGGAGCCGTCGGTGTGGGACGGCGTGCCGGCGGGTCACGTGGAGGTCGTGCGAACGGCCGACCTGGGGCGGCGACTCTATCTGGAATACTTCGCGGCGGTGCAAATCGTCGCGCTGCTGTTGCTGGCGGCCTTGGTGGGAGCCACGGTGATCATCGGCCGGCCCTTGCAACCGCTGCAAGATTTGGGCGGCAATCCTCCTTGAGCCGCTCGGGCGGGCGAAGGACGGAGGCCGGGCCGCAGGACGGCGCGGCAATCGACGGCGGCGCGGCAACGGTCGAGCGGCGGGGCGTGCCGTCGCGGCGGAGAAGACGAGAAAGGCGATAGCAATGGGAAATGCGGCGTTGCTCCATCACTACCTGCTCACCGGCGGCGGACTCTTCGCCCTCGGCATGATCGGCTTTCTCTGCCGCCGCAACCTGATCTTGATGTTTCTGGCGGTGGAAATCATGTTGCAAGGCGTGGGGTTGACCTTGGTCGGCTGGGGACGGTATCACGGCGGCGCGGAGGGGCAGCTTTTCGTGCTGTTCATCATTGCGGTGGCGGCGGCGGAGGCGGCCGTGGCCCTGGCCTTGGTGTTGACCGTGTTTCGGAGCGGACGCAGCCTGGACGTGGCGCTCCTCGCCCGGCTCCGCGAGGATACCGTGCCGCCGCAGGCCGTCCCGCCCGGCGATTTGGAGACCGTGGCGCAACCGCCCGCCTGGCCACGGCTGCCCACCGTGGGGCGGCGGCCGGAGATTCCCGCCGAGTTGACCGATTATCGTCCCCGGATTTGAGCCAAGGGATGATCGCTCCATGGATACCTGATCGTCTTCATTCCGATGATGCCGTTGGTTTCGGCGTTCGTGACGGCCTTGCTCGGTCGCCGCGTGCTGCAATCGAGCAGCCACGTGCCCACGGTCACGGCCGCGGCGGCCGCCTTCGCGGCATCGCTCGTGCTTTTGCTGCTGGTCTATCGCGCGTCGGCCACCTCGCCGGAGCCTTTCGCCGCGACGGTCCGTCTCTGGAGTTGGGCCGATCTCCGGCAGCCGGCGCTGGAGGGCGCGGCCGCCGCGCCCCTGGCGGGGGCCTTCGATCTGGCCCGCTTCCACATCGCCGTCACGCTCCGCATCGATCCCTTGACGGCCGTGATGCTCGTCACCGTCACCTGCATCTCCCTCCTGGTGGCGGTCTATTCCATCGGCTACATGCACGACGACCCCGGCTATCCACGCTTCTTCACGTACATCAGCCTTTTCATCTTTTCCATGACCATGCTGGTCTCCGTCAGCAATTTCGCGCTGTTGTACGTCTTTTGGGAGGCGGTCGGCTTGTGCAGCTACTTGCTGATCGGCTTCTGGTATCACAAGCCCGAGGCCGCCGCGGCCGGCAAAAAGGCATTTCTGGTCAATCGCGTCGGCGACTTCGGCTTCGCCCTGGGCATCTTTCTGATGTGGTCGCTGTACGGGACGCTCGACTTCCACGACACCTGGAACGCCCAGACCGGCGAACTGATTTCGTCGGGCATCTTGGGCGGCGTGCGGACCTCGGCCGGCGGCGAGGGATACCTGCACGGCGGCGTCGCCGCGGCGATCGCATTGTTGCTGTTCGCCGGCGCGTGCGGCAAGAGCGCCCAATTCCCGCTGCACGTCTGGTTGCCGGACGCGATGGAAGGCCCCACGCCGGTCAGCGCCCTGATTCACGCGGCCACCATGGTCACGGCGGGCGTTTACATGGTGGCGCGGTGCATGCCCCTGTTCGAGGCCGCCCCCATCGCGCTGACGGTCGTCGGCTGCACGGCCGGCTTCACCGCCTTGTTGGCCGCCTACATCGCCCTCACCCAAAACGATTTGAAACGCATCTTGGCCTATTCCACGATCAGCCAGTTGGGCTATATGTTTCTGGGCCTGTCGGTCGGCGGCGTCGCCGGCGCGGCGGCCGGCATGTTCCACCTCTTCACCCACGCCTTTTTCAAGGCTTTGTTGTTTTTGGGGGCGGGCAGCGTGATGCACGCCATGGGCGGCGTGATCGACCTGGAGCGGATCGGAGGCCTCCGCCGCCGCCTACCCTGGACCTACGTCACGTTCCTCATCGGCTGCTTGGCGCTGGCCGGCGTGTTTCCGCTGTCGGGCTTCTTCAGCAAGGACGAGATCCTGGCGACGCTCTACAAGTCCGAATACGGCGGCGTGTACCGGCTGCTGTTCTACGCGGGATTGGCGGGCGCGTTGTTGACCGCCTTTTACACGTTCCGCGCGTTCTTCCGCACGTTTCACGGCGAGGAGCTGGTGCCCGTCGAGGCCGGCCGCCATGCCCATGAATCCCCGCCCATCATGCTCGCTCCGCTGGTGATCCTGGCGGTCGCCTCGCTGGCGGTGGGCGGAATGTTCGGCCCGACCGGCTGGTTCGAGCAATTCTTGAGCAAGACGCCGGGGCTGGCCCCGGTCGCCGAACACGCCGCGCACGCCGGGAAAGAAGCCGGACACGACGCCCATACGCTGGTGGCCGTGCTGAGCACCCTGGCGGCCTTGGCGGGGATCGCCGCTGCCGCGATCCTGTACCTGGGTCCGCCGGGACCGCTCCGCGCGGCGGCCAGTGCGGCCCGCGCGGTCGGACTGTACGCCCTCTCCTACCGCAAGGTCTTCATCGACGAATTGTACGGCCTGCTGTTCGTGCGGCCGCTCCGCGGCCTGGCGACCGCGGCGGCTTGGGTCGATCGCTACGTCATCGACTGTCTAGCCGACCTGGTCGGACTGGTTCCCAAGGCCGTCGGGGCCTTGTTGCGCGACGTGCAAACCGGCCTGATCCCGTGGTATGCGTCGGCCATGATGCTGGGCATGCTGGCCCTGCTGGCCGCTTTGGTCCTGTTTTGAGAAGGGTTCCGAGGAAGGACGCGAATCGGTGGGGGAGGACGCGGGCGGCCCCGGATCGGGGAGGGAAGGACTGCCGATAACATGAGCACGCTTTTGCTGATTACCGTCTTGCTGCCTTTGCTGGGCACGTCCCTGGTCGGCGAGCGCCGCGAGAACGCGCGCCGCGCCGCCTTGCTGGTCGTCACGCTGACGCTTCTCCTCAGCGGCTACCTCGCCTTCTCCTTCCCCCCCGGCGCCCGAGATTTCGCCGTTTGGGAGACCTCTTGGACGGCCGGCCGCTTTCCCGGCGTGGACCTGCGGTTCGGATTGGGCTTGGACGGCCTGAGCGTCTGGCTCTTCCCCCTCAGCGCCTTGTTGACGTTCACCGCCGTCTTGGTCAGTTGGCACACCGTGGATCGCGGCGCTACCTCGTTCTATCGCCTGCTGCTAATCCTGCTGACGGGCATGCTGGGCGTTTTCGCCGCACGCGACGTCCTGCTCTTCTACGTCTTCTTCGAAGCCACGCTGATCCCGCTGTTTTTCCTGATCGGCATTTGGGGACATGAGGAACGGCGCTACGCGGCCGTCAAGTTCTTCCTCTTCACGCTGGCCGGCAGCGTGCTGACCTTCCTGGGGCTGTTGGCCCTGGCGATCTACAACGCCCATTTGCAGCCGGACGGCGTGTTGACCTTCTCCATCCCGCGCCTGACGGAGCAGCTCGGCGCCTTGCGGGCCGCCGGCCAATTGCCCATGGCCGTGCAGATCTGGATATTTCTGGCCTTGTTCGCGGGCTTCGCGGTCAAGGTGCCGCTGTTCCCGCTGCATACTTGGCTCCCCCTGGCGCACGTGGAGGCCCCCACGGCCGGAAGCGTGCTCTTGGCCGGGATCCTGCTGAAGATCGGCGGTTACGGCTTCCTGCGGTTCAGTCTGCCCCTGCTGCCGGACGCCGCGGCGGCCTGCGCTCCCTGGATCTTGTTGCTCGCGACGGTGGGGATCATTTACGGGGCCTTGACCGCCCTAGCCCAGCGCGACATCAAGCGCCTGATCGCCTATTCCAGCGTCGCCCATCTGGGGTATTGCGTGCTCGGCTTGTTCGCCCTCAATCCCCTCGGCCTGCACGGGGGGTTGCTTCAGATGGTCAACCACGGGCTGACGACGGGAGGGCTGTTCGCCTTGGTCGGCATGTTGTACGAGCGCTATCATACGCGGCGGATCGATTCCTTCGGAGGCTTGGCGCGGCGTTTGCCTCTGCTGGCCTTCTTCATGTTTCTGCTGACGTTTTCCAGCATCGGTCTGCCGGGCTTGAACGGGTTCGCGGGCGAGTTTCTGATCTTGGCGGGGATGTTCCAGCGGGCGTGGCTGTTCCGGCCCGGCGAGCTGACTTTGGCCGCGGCCGCCGTCTTCGGCGTGGTCCTGGCGGCCTGGTACATGCTGCAACCGGTCGGCCGGATCTTCTTCGGCGAGCTGAAGGAGCCGGAGCGACCGAACGATCCCGGGGCCCACGGGGGAGACGATCCTTACACCGGACAAGGCTGGGTCCGCGACCTCACGGCCCGCGAGGTCTTCGCCCTGGCACCCTTGGCGGTATTCATCGTCTGGATCGGCGTGCAGCCTTCGTACTTTCTGGCCCGGATGACGCCCACGCTTCAAGCCCTCTCGGGTTGGGCCGTGGCGGCGGCCGCGCCGCCGGCGACCGGGACGGAACGGCCGGACTCGCCGCCCTCCGTCGCGAGTCGGGGAGCGGCTGCGGGGGCGCCGCTTCACGCGGTCGGGTACGCCTCCCCGCGCCCGGCGCCGTCCCCCGCGGCCTCGCAAACCGTCCACGAAACCACGGATGACAGGACCGGGCCGTAATCGCTCGGCACGCCTCCTTTCGCGAAACGGTGCAAATCCCATGGGAACGGCATTGCAAGACATGATTCCCGAGTTGATCCTCGGCATGGCCGCCGCGGCCTGTTTTTTTCTGGGGGCCTTTCCCCCGGTTCGCCGCGCTGCGCGGCTGACGGCCTGGTTCGCCCTGATCTTCGCCGGGGCGGCGGCCGCGGTCCAAACCGGATGGTGGCAGGGGGGCGCCGCCGCCGAGCCGTGGTATGCCGCCTTCAACGGTCTTTTTCGGCTGCTGGCGCCGGGCTTGGGAATGGTCTTACTAGCATCCATGCGAGCCGATGCCGCCGAGGGGCATGAGGCCGAGTCCGCGGCCTGTCTGCTGTCCGCCGTGTTGGGCGTCATGCTGGTGGGCGGAGCCGGGGATTTGATCACCCTCTTCCTCGGCCTGGAGCTGATCTCGGTCGCCTCCTACATCTTGCTCTACCTCGATCGCGACGGCGCGTTGCCGCAAGAGTCGGCCGGCAAGTACTTCTACCTCAGCATCCTCTCCTCCGCCGTATTGCTGTACGGCTTGAGCTACGTTTACGGCCTGGGCGGCTCGCTGCGGCTCGATCGCCTGGTGTACGCTTGGGCGGGCGCGGCGGGAATGCCGGGCGACTCCGCATTGGGAGCCTTCGCCATCGTACTGGTCTTCACCGGCTTGGCCTTCAAGATCGCCGCCGTCCCCTTCCACTTCTACGCCCCCGACGTCTATCAGGGGACGTCCCACGCCAATGCCTCGCTGCTGTCGGTGCTTCCCAAAGCGGCGGGCATGGCGGCCGTGATCAAGCTCCTCTTGGCCACCATGGTCGGATGGGGGGGGCCTGTTTGGCAGGCCGTCCTTGCCGTGGCCGTCCTCACCATGACGGTGGGCAACGTGATCGCCCTGTGGCAAACCCATCTGCGGCGCTTGCTGGCCTATTCCTCCATCGCCCATGCCGGCTATATCCTCATCGGCCTCTTGGCGGCGAATCAACTGGGAACCATCGGGGTCTTGTATTATCTCCTGGCCTATACATTGATGAACTTAGGGGCCTTTGGGGTGGTCATCCTGGTGGGGCGCAAAAAAGACCGCTTTCTCAATATTTATGATTACTCCGGCTTGGGTTTTCAATACCCCGGGTTGGCGGCCCTGATGAGTGTCTTTATGTTTGCCCTGGTGGGGATGCCGCCCACGGCCGGATTTGTGGGCAAATTTTATATCTTCTCTGCCGCGGTCCAGGCTGGTTATATCTGGTTGGTAATCATCGCCGTCATTAATAGCTTGATTTCCGTATATTATTATTTGCGGATTACTGTTTTGATGTATATGCGGCCAGTTGAGGCGGAAGCCGGTCCCATTGAGATGACCTCCACCATGACCGCCACCCTGGTGGTCAGTGCTCTAGGAGTCATCCTCATTGGCATCTTCCCCAACTATGTCTATGACCTGGCTCAGAGTTCCGCCAAGATGCTAGGCCTCTAAGGCGG
>FWPV01006501.1_pt1 | contig 15587 bp, 10 predicted proteins | sample 2228371 | NCBI WGS metagenome assembly FWPV01 (sample SAMEA103939776, study PRJEB20133) | metagenome | reverse complement strand
AGCACTGTCCCGGACCCCGATTCCGTTGCGGCTGGTCACAGTCCAGCCGCGCCTGAGCTACGGAACGGTCTTTGCTGATCTGGACTTGCTGAGCGCCCTGACCGGGCCGGACGGGAAGCTGTGGATCAACCCCCTGGATGCCGAACCCGCCGGCTTGGGCGACGGTGACTGGGCAGCGGTGGAGTGGCCTGGACACCTACTTCTGGTCCGCACTCGGTTGAGCGGATGGGTCCGGCCGGGGACCGTCCTCCTGGACCCGCCTCTGGCACCGCAGGCGTCGGCGGATTGTCCTGCCCTCCCGTGGGGGCCCGGCTGCTTGCCCCCGATTCCGGCTTCAGCCCTGGAGGTCCGGCTCCGCGTCTGGAAACCCGAAGGTTTGGCGCCGATCGGACCCTGCGCGCCGGAGGGCGAGCCATGAACGTCAAGGCTCAGGTGGCGGCAGTGATCGACCTCGACCGCTGCCTGGAATGTCGGGCCTGTGACATCGCATGCAAGGCGGCATGGACCCGCCGGCAGGGCATGGACCATGCATGGTGGAATCACACCGAAACCCGGCCCGGTCCGGGCTATCCACGCGGCTGGGAAGCCCGTCGCGACGCAGGGTGGAAGCTCGACGGCGGCCGGCTCCGACTGGGGGGGATCAGCAAGGCGGCACACTTTCTCTCCCTGCTCCATCAGCCGGATCTGCCCGATCTGGATGCCTACGGCGAACCCTGGAGGTTTCCTGCCAGGTCCAAGGTTGACGTGGAGACCGGCCGGTTCCTCGCCCTCCCTCACTCCACGGTCACCGGCCTTCCGGTGTCGCCCCCGCGTCGTCCGGACTTGGGGTCCGGCCCCGGTTTCCTGCCGGAACGGGCGGCGGCGGATGCTTCCGGCGAGTCCGCCGTGGAGCCGGGTTTTCCCCTGCCCCGGCTGTGCAATCACTGCCTCAATCCGGCATGTGTCGCCGCCTGTCCCTCCGGCGCCGCCCACAAGCGGGAGGAAGACGGAGTGGTGCTGATCGACCAGGACCGGTGCCGGGGCTGGCGGGCCTGCGTCTCTGCGTGTCCCTACGGTAAGGTGGACGTCAACTGGCTCACCGGCAAATCGGAGAAGTGTCACGCCTGCTATCCCCTGCTGGAACAGGGAAGGCCCCCCATCTGTTTTGCGGCCTGTCCCGGTCAGGTCCGTTTCATGGGGGTGCTGCTCTACGACGCCGAACGGATCCGCGACACCGCCGAACTGCCCGAAGAGGACCTGGTGGACGGGCTGCAGGGATTCTTCCTCGACCCCTGCAACCCCCTGGTGGAATCGGAGGCCCGGCGCAGCGGTCTGAGCGAAGCGACCCTCGAAGCCGCACGGCATTCCCCGGTCCACCTGCTGGTCTCGGTAACTCGGGTGGCGCTTCCTCTCCACCCCGAGTACCGCACCCTGCCCGCCGTCTTCTACCTGCCTCCGTTCAGCCGTCCGGTGGCCAACCCGGAGCTGGCATCGTTGCTGGGTGCCGGCCGCGAAGCTCCGGTGCAACGCTCGCTGGAGCGGTTGCGTGAGGCTCGAAACCGCCGCCGCAACACTGGGGAGGGATCGTCGGACGGCATGTCGCCCGCCGCCGGGGTTCCAAGCGACTCCGGGGGGTTGCTGGCCCGGCTGCTGTTTGACTCGTCGATTGCGGAGAGGGTGGTCCTGCCCCCCTTTTTCACTCCCTCCGGGAGGGTCAGCCGATGACCACCTGGCTTGAAAGCTTTCTGCTGGTGGCGGTGCCTTACGCCGCGATTGCGGTACTGGCGACCGGGCTGGCGCTGCGAAAGCTCAGAAGCTTTCCGGTGGTGGCTCCGCCTGCGAGCAGCTTCCTGGAGCCGCGGGCCCACTTCGGCGCCACCGGGACCCTCCATTTCGGATTGGCCGCGGTGTTGGCGGTCCATGTCGTCGCGCTGGCCGTGCCTTGGCCCCTGCGCTGGTGGAACGCCTCCCCTTACCGGCTGCTGGCCCTGGAGCTGGCCCTGCTGGGCGTGGGGATGGCGGTGGCAGGGGCGGCCTGTTTCCTGTTCTGGAGGCGCCTGAGCCTGCCGCGGCTGCGGGGCAGTCGGCGGCACGTCGACACTGTCGTGGCCGGCCTGCTGGTGGTGCAGTCCCTGTCTGGGGTGTCCACTGCCGTACTGGCTCCCTGGGGAACCGCCTGGATGACCTGGGCCGCCTCCCCCTATCTGGCTTCCCTGTTAAGGCTGGATCCCGCTGTGGCGTACCTGGCCTCCGTTCCCTGGACGCTGAAGTTGCATTTCGTCAATGCCATGCTGCTGCTCGCCCTGCTTCCGTTCACCAGCCTCAGCCACGCGTTCCTGTTCCCGGTCCGCTGGTTTCGGCGTCCGCCGCTGGTGTTTCGATCCCGGAGAGGCGTCGCGCATGGCTGAACCTGTAAACGCGGATCGGCCCGCCGCCGGGGGCCCGCCCTGGCTTACGGCGTTGCTGGCGGCAGCGGTCACCATCAATTTCAGCGTCCTGGTGGCCCGCTACGCCGACTGGACCTGGCCGGGGACGAATCGAGGGTATGAACCCGTGCAGCCGATTGCTTTCTCGCACCGCCTGCACAGCGGAGAAATGCAAATCCCCTGTCTCTACTGCCATCCGGCGGCGGCACGGGCAGCGCGGGCAGGTCTGCCTCCGGCGCAGATCTGCATGAACTGCCACCGCTTCGTGACCGCAACTCTGGGCGCCCGGCGGGAGGAGGAACGGCTGGCGGCACAGTCGGGACGTCCGGCCCAGCGGGTGGTCTCCCGGGAAATCGGAAAGATTTACACAGCCTTGGGACTGGACCAGGATCTCCAGCCCGGCGGCCCTCCTGTTCCCCTCCGGTGGACGCGCGTCCACCGACTGCCGGCGTTCACCGTTTTCCATCATGGTGTGCATCATGCGGCACGCATCGACTGCACGTACTGCCACGGCGCAGTGAACACGATGGAGCGCGTACGGCAGGCGGAAGACCTCGGCATGGGCTGGTGCGTGGACTGCCACCGGCAGTACGAAGGACGCACGTCGGCAGCGGGGCCGTTGCACCCACGCACAGATTGCGGGGTGTGTCACCACTAGCTCGGAGACGGACTGATGAAAGGGTTGCCGCCGGAAACTCCATCATCGGATGAGACGCTGCCGCGGAGGGATTTCCTGCGTTCGGCGGGCTACACCTTGGCGGTCGCGGCGTCATCCTGCAGCCGCCTGCCGGTGGAGGAGGCCATACCGTACCTGGTTCCGCCGGAGGCCCATGCCGCCGGTGAACCGCTTCATTACGCAACCGTCTGCAAAGCATGTCCTGCCGGCTGCGGGGTCCTGGCGACCTGTCTGGACGGACGGCCGGTCAAGCTGGAGGGGAACCCCGATCACCCGATTTCACGCGGCGGGTTGTGCGCCGCCGGCCAGGCGTCGGTGGTGGACCTGTACGATCCAAAACGGCTGCGGGAGCCCCAGGTAAACGGCGCCAGGGTGACCTGGCCGGAAGTGGACTCACTCGTCCGAACGGGGCTGGCCGAGGCCGCCCGTACCGGTCGGCGGGTGGTGGTGCTCAGCTCGACCCGCAACAGTCCGCTGGAAAAGACCGCCGTCCGTCGCTTCCTGTCCCGGTTTCCCAGTTCCCAGTGGGTCGTCTACGACCCGGTGCCTGCGGATGCAGTCGTCGGCGCCCACCGGTTGACCCATGGCGTGGCGGCGCTTCCCACCTACCGTCTCGACCGGGCGGAGTGCATGGTGGGAGTGGGAGCGGATTTCCTGGGAACCTGGATTTCCCCGGTCGAGTTCGCCCAGGCCTACCGCGACAGTCGAATGTTGGAAGGCTCCCGCCTGCGGTATTCGTACCATGTCCAGTTCGAGGCTTACCCAACCCTTACCGGGTCTCGGGCGGATCGCCGTCACACCGCGGGACCCGACCTCCAGCTCCGAATTCTGCTCCGTCTGGCCCTTCTGCTGGGGGGAGCGGACGCCGGGCGGGCGGGCCTGCCGGATCCCGGCGAACTGGGAGATCTGGACCAGGAGCTGACGTCGCTGGCGAAAAGACTTCAGGCCGGCCGCGGCAGGTCCCTGGTCCTCTGCGGCCTGGAATCGATCCCGGCCCAGGTCCTGACCAACTACCTCAACCAACTGCTCGGTGCTTACGACCGGACCGTCGACCTGGCCTACCCTTCCTTCCAGCGCGAAGGATGCAGTCAAAACCTGTGGACTCTGCTGGAAGGGTTGGAACGAGACGAGGTTGGAGCGATCCTGGTGCTGGGCAGCAACCCCGTCTACGACCTCCCCTTCGGTGACCACCTCGCCCGGCTCATGTCGCGGGTCCCCCTGGGGATCAGCTTCTCGCCGTTGCCGGATGAAACCTCTGCAGTTCTGAGCTGCCGCTGTCCGGAGCCCCACTTCCTGGAAGCCTGGGGGGATTCGGAACCCAACGCCAGGACGGTGGCCGTGCAACAGCCCTGTATTCGCCGCCTGGGGAATTCCCGGAGCGTGGCGGAGTCGCTGGCGGCGTGGAGCGGCGAAGGGGAATCCGATTACGACCTGGTCCGCCGACTCTGGGCGGAGGTGCTTCATCCTCGCCAGGTGGGTGTCGACGACTTCGAGGCCTTTTGGAGCGCCAGTCTGGCCAAAGGGATGGCACCAGTGCGCCCGGTCCGCCATGAAGCCGGGGGCTTCCGTCCCGAAAGTCTGCAGGCTGTCAAGCTGCCTGAATCACAGCCGGCGATCCAGGTCCTGCTCCGGCCCGACGTCCGGTTCCCCAGTGTTGCCCAGGCGGTGAACCCGTGGCTGCAGGAACTGCCCGATCCGCTCACCCGCCAGGTGTGGGGAAACGCACTGGAACTGGGCCCGGATCTGGCCGAACGGCTGGGCTTGCACGACGGGGATGTGGTCCGGCTGGCGACCGCGGACGCCGAGGTCCGGGCTCCGGTCCTGATCCAGCCCGGAATCTCCGCCGGCTGCGTCGTCATTGCCATGGGCCACGGGGCTCAGGCTGCTGCGGACCTCAGCTTGCGGGGCCCCAGGCACCGCGGCCGGCCCGCCCGCAGTTTGGCCGACAGCGTCAGGGCGTCCCGACTGGCTCAATGGCGTGAAGGCTCCCTCAAGCATGTCGTGGCGGGAGCCACCCTGACGCCGACCGGAGAGCGCGCCCCCCTGGCTCTCGCCCAGCTCGAGGATTCCGCCTCCCCTCCCGACCCTTTGAGTTCACGGCCCAGAGAGCTTGGGCTGGTGCAGGAAGTGAACCTGGAGGAGCTGCTGGCCGCCCGACCCATTCCGCGCACCATGCGGGCTTCCGAGCTTTGGGGACCGGCCGGCGCGCCCCCACCGGGCACCCCGCGATGGGGAATGGTCATCGACCTGGGGGCATGCACCGGCTGCGGAGCCTGCGTCATCGCCTGTCAGGCCGAGAACAACGTCCCGGTCGTGGGTCCCGACGAGAGCCGCCGCCGCCGGTTCTTGCACTGGCTGCGGATCGACCGGTACGTGAGCGGCCCAGCCGGGGATCCCCGGTTCCATTTCCTCCCTCTCCCCTGCCAGCACTGCGCCCATGCTCCCTGCGAGGTGGTGTGCCCGGTGGCCGCCACGGTCCGGTCGGAGGACGGCATCAATGTCCAGGTTTACAACCGCTGTATCGGCACCCGTTACTGTGCCAACAACTGCCCCTGGAAGGTCCGGTCCTTCAACTGGTTCGACTATCCCAGGGAAGGGATGGAGACCCTTCAGCTCAACCCCAGCGTCACGGTCCGTTCGCGAGGGGTCATGGAGAAGTGCAGTTTCTGCATCCAGCGCATCCAGGCGGCACGGCTGAGCGCCCGCATTGCGGGCCGCGCCTTGGCCGACGGCGAGATCCAGCCGGCATGCGCGCAAACCTGTCCCTCGCGGGCGATCGTGTTCGGCGATTTGAACGACCCGCGCAGCCTGCTGTCGCGGCTGGTCTCCAGTCCCCGCGCCTATCGTCTGCTGGAGTGGCTGGGGACTGAGCCCTCCGTGTTCTATCTGAAGCGGGTGATCAACCAGCCGTCGGAGGGAACCGGATGAGCAGCTTCGGTGCCGTGCCACACCTGGACCCGGGCCGGGTGACGCAGGACCTCTGCCGGCCTTTGCTGGGGCATCCCGGACGAAGGTGGTGGATCGCCCTGGGGGCAGGCATCCTTCTGTGCGGTCTCGGCTTGGGGGCCGTGTGGTACCAGCTATCGGTGGGCATCGGTACCTGGGGGGTCGACCGCTCGGTGGGTTGGGCGGTCGACATCACCAGTTTCGTCTTCTGGATCGGAGTCGGTCACGCCGGGACGTTCATTTCAGCCATCCTGTTCCTGCTCCGGAGATCCTGGCGCTGTCGGGTCAGCCGAACCGCGGAGGCGGCGACGCTGCTGGCGGTTCTTTGCGCGGCCCTCTTCCCGTTGGTCCATCTCGGACGGCCGTGGCTGGCTTTCTGGATGATCCCCTACCCCAACACCCGCGGGCCGCTGTGGGTGAACTTCCTTTCGCCGCTGGTTTGGGACTTCTTTGCCATCGGGACCTACTTCCTGGTGTCGCTGGGCTTCTTCTATCTGGGTCTGGTGCCGGATCTGGCGGTGATGCGGGAAAAACGGATCGGCCGCAGGCTGGTGAGAAGCCTGGCCGTGCCATGGGACTCCTCAGACCGGTGCTGGCGCCGCTACCACACCGCCTACGTCGCGTTGGCGGGCCTGGCGGCGGTGCTGGTTATCTCGGTCCACACGGTGGTGAGTTGGGACTTTGCCGTCTCGCTGGTTCCGGGCTGGCATTCTCCCCTGTTCGCTCCATACTTTGTGGTGGGAGCGGTGTTCTCGGGGCTGGCTATGGTGGTGCTGGTGAGCCTGGTCCTGCGGCGGGGGCTGGCACTGGAGAACTACATCGGTGATGACGTCCTGGAGCACCTCTGTCTGCTCATCGCCTGCTGTGCGTGTTTCCTGGCGCTGGTTTACGGGGTCGAGCTCCGGAGCTGGATCAGTCACGGGAATCCGGCGGAATCATTCCTGGCAGGAGAACGCCTGGCGGGCTCTCTGCTGCCGATCTTCGTTCCGGTGGTGACGGCCAATGCTTTGCTCCCTCAGCTTTTCTGGCTGCGCCGTGCGCGCCGATCCCGCTGGGCGGCGGGTCTGATTGCAGCCGTCATCCTGGCGGGGATGTGGCTGGAGCGCTATCTGATCATCGTGGGCAGTCTGGAGCGGGATTACCTGCCGTCGTCGTGGACGTCCTACCTGCCGACAGCGGTGGAAATCCTGACCCTCGCCGGCTCCGCCGGCTTCTTCCTGACCGGCATGCTGCTGTTCAGCCGGCTGGTCCCCGTGCTGCCGATGCATGAAGTGAAAGCCGGACTGTGGCAGCGGAAAGAGGAGTGGTGATGCGCAGGCTCTGGCGGGTCACCGCGCACTTTTCGACTCCCGACGGCCTGGAACAGGCCTCAGCGGTGGCCCGCCGATTTCCCCTGGTGGAGGTGGAGGTCTACAGCCCGTTCCCGCTCAACCACGGAAGGGGGGGAGGGGAAGGGCGATTCAGGACCACCCTGGTGGCGGCGCTCGGGGGTTTTGCGGGGGCCGCGTCGGCCGTCTGGTTCCAGGCTTGGGTCATGGGTTCCAGTTGGGTGTTGAATATCGGCGGCCGCCCGGCATTTCCGGGCCCGGCCCTGGTGCCCATCGCCTTCGAAGTCGGCGTGCTGGCTGCCGGCCTGGCGGCATTCGTCCATTTCCTGTTGTCCGCCCGGCGGGGCCCGAGCGGGCCGGGAACGGTGGATCGCTTCCTGCTGGTCGCCGATCTGCTCGATCCCCGGGGCGCCCAGCGGTTGGCAGGGGAGTTGAGGGATCTGGGAGGCAATGTGGAGGTGGCGGAACGATGGACCGACTGAGGCTCACCCGCAGACAGTGGGTCCTGGGGGGAGTCTTCCTCCTGCTTGGCTGTGCCCAGCTCGCGGTCCAGCCCGCCAGAGACAGGCCCGGCTGGGTCTTTCTCCCGCAGATGTGGCATACCCCGGCTGCCCGTCCGGAGGCTCGTCATCCCGAGCTGCCCGCAGGTGTGGTCCAGCAGCAACCCCCTCCGGGAACGGTGGCGCGTGAAGCTCCCCGGCTGGCGGTGGGTGAACCGGGCCAACCCCCTCCGGCGGACCTGATCAATCCTCTGGCGGGCCGGCAAGATGTTGAGGCGTCGGGTCGGGACCTGTTCAACAGCTTCTGTATTCCCTGTCACGGCATGCGGGGAGAGGGTGACGGACTGGTTGTCGCCCGGGGGTTTCCAGCGCCGCCATCCCTCACCGCCGAGCCGGCCAGGGCGCTGACGGACGCCGCCATCTTCCAGATCCTGACGGCCGGGCGGAACAACATGCCGCCTTACCGGTTCCAGCTCACTCGGGACCAGCGGTGGCAGGTCATCCAGTACGTTCGGGAGCTCCAGCAAGGCCCGAACTCCGGTGCCGGCAGTGCCTCCCCGGGCGGGAACCCAGCGGGGACGGGTGAGGCGACGGGGACAGAGGAGGCCGCGGGGACCGGAGGACTCCGGTGAAGGAGTCGGCCCGGCTCTCAGTCCAAGCCCCCTCAGGTCGCGCCGCAGGTGCGGCGCTGGCGGTCGCGGGCATGGCGGGGACGACCCTGGCTGCCATGACGGATGCCCAGCGAAGCTTGGTGGCACTGGCCGCGGCGGCATGGTTCCTGTTGCTGTTCCCGCTTTCGGGTGCGCTGCTGGCGGCGCTGGCTGGGCTGATCAGGAGTCGCTGGATCCGGGCGCGCCACCCTCAGGTTCTCGGCCTCGTACAGGCATGGTTTCGACCGGCAGCCGGGTTCGCAATTGTGGTCCTGCTGCTGGCCGTGGCCGGATGGAACGGCGCGGCAGGGTCGGCCGGACCTTCTCCCAGCCATCGCTCCTGGCTTCAGCTCGTGCTTCCGGCGGCGGGGGCTGCCCTCTGGCTGGGGTTGGCGGTACGGCTTCCGGCGGACACCTCGCCGCCATCGGGGTTCCGGGCGGCCGTAAGCTACCTGCTGCTGTTCCTGCCCACGTTCTGGCTGGCTGCAGACGAGTGGCTCGCCGGGTTCAGCCCCGGCTGCCGCAGCCCTTTGGGCGGTTTCTACCAGTGGGCCGGGTTGTTGCTGCTGGGGACCGCGCTGCTTGCCTGGCGGGAAACCACCGGCCGCGGCGGTGAAGTCTCCGGCGTTCAGTTCCGGGACCTTTCACGTTTCCTGCTGTTTGCCTCCTGTCTGTGGCTGTACACCTGGTTCTGCCGCCATCTGACGGTGTGGTACACGGGTCTCCCGGCCGAGGCGGAGTGTATGGTCCTGCGGGCCGGCGGTTCCTGGGCCGCCGTCTACTGGGCGGTGCCGGCAGTGAGCTGGGCGGTGCCCTGTGCGTTGCTCTTGCCCGGCCGCGCCAAGTCGGACCGCGAGGTAGTCCGGTTGGCAGCGGGACTGGTGCTGGCCGGCCGCTGGCTGGACGTGTACTGCTCAATGGTTCCCGAGCAGGGGCCGCTGGGACTGGCTAACCTGTTGGCTGACCACAGTCCCCTGGCAACCATGGCAGGACTCTGGTGGGCGCGGATTCCCGGCCGCCGGGAAGGTTGAGTCCCGGCTTAGCGCAACCGGCGGAAGATCTCCACCAGGGCGGGTTCGCTGCCGTCTTCCCGAGGAGTCCCCATGAGGTTGGCGATCATGATGTCCAGCCGCCGGTCGCCGTCGAAGTCACCCAAGTCCAGGGTTGGGTAGTCGCAGCGCAGGTCCTCCACCACGGCATGCTTGGTGAACTTCCCCTTGGCTGTCTGTTCGTACCAGACCAGTCCCACCAGTCCCAGCCGACGCCGCTCGGCGTCCGGCAGGTCCGGCAGAAAGGCGCAAGCCACCAGGTCCAGGTCGCCGTCGCCGTCCAGGTCACCCGCCTCGGCCCGGTGCACGCCGTAGTAGCGGTCGATTTCATGGCGGGTAAAGGGAAACGTCCCGCGGTTCTCCAGCCAGGAGATGCCGTGGTAATGGCGGATCTTCATGTCGTCCAGAGTGTCCCCGTTGGTCATGAGGACGTCCATGTCGCCGTCGCCGTCGAAGTCCAGAGGCTCGATCCCGCTGGACCCCCAATGCGGGTGAGGGGCGGAATAGATTTCGCGGGGTTCGAAGTCCCCGTTGCCCAGATTCAGATACGCCACCACCGTTTCGAACTCCTGGGAGATGAGGGCGATGAAATCGGGTTTGCCGTCCCGGTTGAGATCGACGATGGGGACGTGGATGGTACCGTGCCGGGGGTCCATGACCCGGATCTCAAATTTCAGCTCGGAGGGCCGGCTGGATACATTCTCCAGGTACAGGATGGAACCCAGTTTCCGCCATCCGAATTCGGCCACCACCACATCGAGGTCGCCGTCCCCGTCGAAGTCGGCCGCCCGGGCATCAGCCACCCGGCCGATGTTGGGGGTCAGACGGCGGACCTCGAACTGTCTGGGACCGGTGCGGCGCAGGAGTGCCACCGAGCCGAATTCGGCGTCACTGGGCAAAGGATCACCCAACTCGGCAATCAGCAGGTCCTTCTGCCCGTCGTGGTCCAGGTCCACCAGCTCGCTGTGACAAGGGTTCTTCAGTTGGGCGATCGGTTCCAGCTTGCCCTGGGGATCCCGCGGGCTGGTCCAGCTCACCCAGCCGGAAAGCATGTCGCAAACGATCAGCTCCGGCCCCGCGACGTCTTCGAAAAGGTCGTGCAGTTGGACATTGGCACCGCCCGGACGCTCCGCCAGCATGGAGCCGCCGGACAACTGTCTCCGCTCGAACCTCACCCGCGGGCTGACCGGCGCCGGTCCCCAGACTGGAGCCTCGAGCTGATCGGGGGCGCCGGCCGCGAAGTGAGCCGCCACCACCGGCGGGTCCAGGTCCCAGATCGGTCGGCCGTACTTTCCCAGCAGTTCCAGGTTTGCCAGGTGGAACATCGCGTTGACCTTCTCGCGCCACTCCGCCCGCGGCAAGACGTCGGCGGGCGGCAGCCGGTGGCACTGGCTGCACGCTTCCTCGATGCGGGCATCGGAGGCCGAAGGCGACTGCGCCCCCGTTCCCGGCAACCACCACCAAATGAGGCCGGCGACCAGAACAAGGAAGCTGAGGAGCAGCGATAGAGGGCGGAACCGGAGCATGGCGGAGCCCCAATGTAACAGACCGGGCCCTGGATGGCCAGCTTCAGGCAGCTCGGGAGTCGAAGGTGCCGGAAACGCGAAGGGCCCGGCTGAGGCCGGGCCCCTCACCCGGGGAACACGGGCGCGGGCGGCGCAGCAAGCCGCCGCCCGCACTTGGGGATCAGAACATGAACTTCACTCCGATCTGCATGATCCGGCGTCCCACCTTACGGGCGTCCTGATCGTAGCGACCGAAGCGTTCGTTGGCCAACACACCATTCTCGAAACTCAGTTCCAGGTTTCTGGCTTCCAGCCGCCGCAGCTCGAGCAGAGCCGCATTGGTCAGGTTTGCCTCCTCCGCCAGGCTCAGCAGGTCAGACGCCGCGCGGCCAGGTTTCTGGCTTCCAGCCGCCGCAGCGGATGGTTGAGAAAGTTGAAAGCCGAGAACCTGATCTGCAGTTTCCTGTCCTCGCTGAAGTTGAAATTCTTGAACAGGGACAGGTCGTGATTGGTGTACGAGGGGCCTTTGATATACGGGAACACGCCGTTGCCGTTGGAACCCCGCTGCGGAATCGCGAAGCAGGCCGGATTCATGATCTGGTCCCCCGACACTCCCTCCCGGGGATCGCAGACCAGGACCGGATGCAGCGAAATGTCCGGTGTCCCCAACCAGTTGCGGTTGCTCAGGCTTCGGCCCTCCGCATCGGTACCGCCGAACGAGAAATTCCCGTTGGAGGTTTGGAGCGGTCCACCGGCCACGTAGTTGGTGATTCCCGTAAACTGCCACCCGTCGAGCAACCCCCGCAGGAAGGCGTTGCCGCCGTCCAGGTACTGGGAGGCGAAGTCAGGCATCTGGATGCTGTAGCTGATGTTGAACACGTGGGAGCGGTCGAACCCCAGCACCCCCCGACACTCTTCGGGTGAACCCAGGCCGCATGCCCCGCCGTTGAAACCACCGCCGCGGATCCCCATGGCCTTGGACCAGGTGTAAGAGGCCATGTAGTTGATCCGTCCGGCGCTGCGGCTCAGCAGGAGCTGGAGTCCATTGTAGTTGGACTCCAGGTCATGGCGCTTCACGTTGACCGTGCCGTAAAGCTGGAGGTCACGATACTGGTTGGCATCGCCCGCCTCCGGGTCGGGCAGGGAAAGCAGCCGTCCCAGCGGGATGATGTTCTGGTTCTCCCAGGCTCCGCCGTTGCTGATGAGGTAGTCCTGGGTATTGCCGACGTAGCCGACCTCCAGCATGTGCTGCATCGGGAGGCGTTGCTGCACCGTGAAGCTGTAGCTGATGGTTCTGGCCATTTCGTCGTCGTTGGGATCCAGCACCGTGAGGTTGAACCTCACGTCCTGGCCCGGACGCAAAGTATCCACTTCCGACAGCAGGACGCCGCCGCCGATTGTGCCGCCGCGCTCCCCTTGCGGCAGGCTCATGGTGTCGGCAAAGGGCTGCTGCGCGTCATGGAACCGGAACCAGCCGATCCCGCCACGGAGCACGGTACCACCGTCACCGGACAGGTCGAAGGCGGCTCCCAGCCTGGGCATGACGAACAGGAAGCGGTCCTGCATTCCGCCCAGCGGGATGCTGGAATCTTTGGCGTTCCAGAGCACACCGGTCAACAGGTTGAAGTTATCGACCGGCGAAATGGAAGGATCGTATTTGCTGCGATCCCAGACCGCCATGCCGTTTCCGGTCCGATCTTCCCAGGGCTGCAGATGGGAGAACCGCACACCCAGATCCAGGGTGAAGCGGGGCGTCGCCTTCCAACTGTCGTTCACATAGAAGTCGAACGTGTTGTAACCCATGTTGTGGTGGGCGGCGAAGTTGTTCTGCCCGAACTCCGAGAGCCGGCCCAGCAGCAGGTCGGCGTAGGAGTTGCCGGTGTGGAGGCCGTGCCAGGGCGCATAAACCATCTGCCCGTGCGAATTGCCGGTGGCGAACTGGTCGTTGCTGACCCACTCGTAGAAGAAGCCGGTCTTCAGCGTGTGGGTCCCCCAGACCTTCACAAAGTTGTCCGACGCCGAGATCATCCACTTGTCGGCAAAGTGCACGCCATCCTCACCCGGAAAATAGGGCTGGACCATGGTGGCCGCGCCCCCGCCCCACGAAGTCACGCTGGGGATCTGGTCCACGTTGTTGTGGAAAAAGCCCTGGTACGGATACCCCAAGGCGCTCTTCGACACCTTCGAAGGATCCTCGAAAGAGTTCGGGAACCCGACGAAGGTCAGCGTAAACACCGTCTCGTTGGTGATGGTGGGGCTGAAAACATGGGTCAGCGTCGTACTCAGAGCGTCGGACCGGTTGTCGCCGATGATCCGGCTCGGGTACGGGACGTCGTTGTCGTTGAACCACCACAGGGTGGTGACAAATGGCTGGGTCTCCCGCTGACGGTTGTAGCGTGCGAACAGCTTGGTGTTGTCGCTGATCGAATAATCGATCCGCACCAGTTGCTGGGTGTTGGGCTGGGAGATTTCCAGCGCTTCGATGAAGTTGTACCCGCCCGCCTGTGAGGGGCTCGTGTTGGGCAGGGGGAACAGATTCATCATGACTTTCCCGCCCGGATCGTGCTGGTCGGCGGGAATGATGCCTCCTTCGAAACCGCTGGGAACCACGTCCAGGCCGCGGCTGTTTCCGGCGTCCAGCCCGGCCACCTCACTGGCGCTGAAGTTCCCGGTCCGCATCCCCTGGGTGGGGACGACCGCCCGCAGAATGCCGCTGTCCAGCGTCTGGCGCATCCACTCCATCCCCACGAAGAAGAACAGCTTGTCCCTGCCGGGAGTCAGCGGACCGCCGAAGTTGAAGCCCGGGAAGTAGAACTCGTTCTCCACCCGGTCACGGCCCAGTTTGTTGAACTCCCACTCGTTGGCATTCAGCTTGAAATGCCGGAAGTGGAAGTAGCCGGACCCGTGGAATTCGCTGGAACCCGCCTTGGAAACGGCGTCGATGACCACCGGCCCTTTGGCGTGTTCGGCCCCGTAGTTGGATGTCAGCACCTTGAACTCGGAGATCATGTCCGGGTTCGGGTTGACCGGGGTCGCACAGTTGCATCCCGGGTCGTTGACGTTGCCGCCGTCGAAGACGATGTTCATCTGCTCGGCGCGGGTGCCGTTGGCGGAGTAGTTGCCCAGCGGGCTCTGCTTGCCGCCGGCGCCGTTGCCGTTGATGCCGATGACCTCGCCGCTGAAGCCCGGCGTGTTGGTCAACGCGTCGCTGCCGGCGGGCGTCATCCCGGGCAGCACGCGCAGCAGCTCGGCGGCGTTGCGGCCGACGATCGGGATGTTGGCGATCTGCTCCGAGGTCAAAGTGGCGCTTTTCTCCCCGGAGTCCACCGGTACGATGCTCTCACTGGCCGAGGAGACGGTGACCTCCTCGGCCACCCCCGCCACCTTGAGCACGATGGTGGGGATGTTGAGCCGCGCCGCAGCCATCAGATGGCCCGGCGGGGTCTTGTCGCAGCTGGTCAGGCAGATCATCCCGTCCAGAAGCGCGGCTTCCACCTGCACTTCGATATCGTTGGCGATGATATCGCGCCCGGCCAGGATATAGCTGCCGGTCTTGGCCGCGCCGGTGATGAAATCGGACGGTGCGGCGGTGCGCACTTCGAAAGGCACGCCTCCTGCCGCGCGGATTTCCTCCTTTACCATCTGCGCGATGCCATCGAGGTGGGCGTAGCAGATCGCCAGCTCGCTGGAGGAATTGACCACCGCGATCTTTGGCTTTTCCATGTCCTCGGCGGACAGGCCCAGCGCTCGCCAATTGGCGCGGCGGCTGGGGGAATTGGCGGCGAGGCTGCGCAAGGTCATGGGCGGCAAATCCTATTCAGCGGGTAGAGGAGCGGCCGGCTTCTTGGCCTGTTCGCGCAGGCCCCGCGCAAACCAGGCCAGCGCCAGCACGCAAACGCCAATGCCCAGCAGGCAGCCGACCGTGAAGATGTAGCCATCAAGCGCGCCCTGGCGCCCGGCGAGGAACTGTGCCCCGAAAATCGGCGCGGCAACAGCGGCGAACTTCGCCATGAAGCTGGCCCAGCCTCCGCCCGTGGCGCGCACCGCGCTGGGGTAATAGATGCTGGTGATCGAAATCACCGCCGCATGGCCCGCCCCCACCAGCGTTGCGCTGATGAGCAGGAAGGGCACGAACCACGGCCCGCCTTCCACCATGTCGAGGCCGATCACCAGCGTGAACGGCAGCGCGATCAATGGGGCCAGCGCAATCCAGCCCGGCCCGCGCTTTTCGGTCAGCATCAGCAGGATCACCCCGCCGATTGCGCCCATGATGCCCGATGCGCTGCCCAGCCAGGCCGCATCGGTGCGCGCCATTCCCAGGTTCTCCATGAAGATCACGCCGTAGCTGCTCTTGAGGTAGATGGCGAAGCTGGAGAAGAAATAGGCCGCCCAGATCAGCGGGGTCACGATCAGCAAGGCGCCGATGAACAGCTCGCGGAACTTGAGCAGCGGGTTCGCGCTGTCAGTGGTCTTGCGTTCGTCGGGCAGCGTGAACGCGTCGTAATCCTCCGCCCGGAAGGACGGGTTG
>FWPV01010129.1_pt1 | contig 15588 bp, 14 predicted proteins | sample 2228371 | NCBI WGS metagenome assembly FWPV01 (sample SAMEA103939776, study PRJEB20133) | metagenome | reverse complement strand
GTCGTCAAGCTTCGTGGCAATCTTGGTATACCTGATGGTATTCCGGTTATAGTTGCAGGTAGCACAAATCCGGGAGAGGAAAAAATCGTTCTTGAAGCGTATGCTTTGTTGAAGCAGAACTTACCTAACCTTAAGTTGATTATTGCCCCTAGGCAAATAGACCGGGCGAATGAAATTGAATCACTTGTAGTTAGCCAAGGTTTTTTGTGTGCAAAGCGCACGGCAGGAAGTACTGAGGGATTTGATGTTCTTATCCTTGATACTTTTGGAGAATTGGCGGCTGTATACTCTGTTGCAGATGTTACATTCGTTGGTGGCAGTTTGATCCCAAAAGGTGGGCATAGCATCTTTCAACCAATTCTTCAAGGGAAGCCTGTGATTTTTGGACCGTATATGCAAAATTTTCGCGACATAAGCCAGCTTGCAATTTCTAGCGGCGTTGGGTTTGAGGTTAGAAGCGCCGAGGAGCTTGCTGAGCGTGCGATGGCACTCTTTTCGGACTCAGAACGCCTTGCGGAAATAAGCGAAAGATGCCGAAAGTTGTTTGCAGACAATAGGGGTGCATCAGAACGATGCGCTGAGCTTATTGCTGCCATAGCAGGAGGACGCTATGGAGTTTAGCAGTAAAATGGAAGATTTCCTCCTTGACATAGTCTATGGGGGACGCAAGGACCTGTTCGCACGCTTGGTCAGATCTGGATTGCTTGTGCTATCTTGGATTTATCGGCTTGTAATCTGGCTTTATCTCCTCCCTTTTTGCCTTCGAATAAGACGAAAAAAGCGCCTTCACTGCCCTGTGATAAGCGTCGGTAACCTAACCGTTGGCGGAACTGGCAAAACGCCCGCTGTTCGATATGTGTGCGATGGATTGATTGCAAGAGGATATAATCCTGCTGTATTGAGTTATGGATATGGGGGTTGTCTTCAGGGTCGGTTTGCCGTGGTTTCCGACGGTAAAAGTGTGCTCTTGTCGGCGGCTGATGCGGGAGACGAGCCTGTAATGCTTGCGAACCAACTTAAAGGTGTGCCGATTCTTGCTGGGAGGGATAGAGATATCACGGGCAGGATTGCAATTCGTGACTTTGGCGTTAACGTGTGTGTATTGGATGATGGCCTCCAAGTTTGGAAGCTCCACCGAGACGTTGATATAATTTTGGTTGACGGAAACAACCCTTTCGACAATGGCAAATTGCTTCCGGCGGGTCGCCTCCGCGAACCCCCAAGTGTCCTGAGGAAGGCTAGATGTATCCTAATAACTGGCAAGCTTTACGAGCGTTCGGAAAAGGACGTTGCTGATGTTGTATCTAAAATTATGAAAGTTGCGCCAAATGCACAAATCTTTGTAACAGGTTACAAAGTTACTCATTTAATGCGTTTGCAAGATGCCAGTTACCTAGACCAGAAAGATATAAAGGGCAGGAAAGTCTTTGCCCTATCATCCATTGCGCGCCCCGTTTCATTCGAGCAATCGTTGGAGAGAATGGGAGCAACAATCGTTGGCAATGCGCGCTTTCGAGATCATTATCTCTACACTAAAAGCGATTTGGAAAAGGTATGTGTTTTAGCCAAGCAGAACGGCGCAGAGTTTATAGTGACAACAGAAAAGGATTCTGTTAAGCTAAGCCCAGAAATAGAATTCCCTGTGGTTGTTGTTGGGATAGCAATGTACCTTGATGATGAGGAAGGTTTCTGGAGTATAATTACTGATTGTATTACGAAACTAGGGCAATCAGAATGACAAAGGAATTATTGCTGACAGATTGCAAGCGAATACTTATAATAAAGCTGAGTTCCATTGGTGATGTGGTGATGGCAACTCCGGTTGCAAAAGCGCTGAGGCAAGCTTTTCCGGAAGCATACATTGCGTGGGTAGTGGAAGAGAAATCGAAGGATATCTTAATTGGCAACCCCTACATCAATGAGGTAATTGTTTTTACTCGTAAGTTGATTGATGGCGGGGCAATTACGCGAGGAAGGTATTTTTTGTCAGAGTTGATTGAAATTATCGCCACGCTGAGGAAACGCCATTTCGACGTAGCGATTGACTTGCAGGGGCTCCTTAGAAGTGCGCTTCTTGGCTTGCTGTCAGGAGCACCTTATCGCTTGGGATTCAATTGTGCTCGGGAAGGGGCGCCACTTTTCTACAACTTCCGTTATCCTTGCAGTGAAAGCAGAATACGTAACTCGCAGGCTTACTTGGATTTATTGCGGCTTCTAAGCATAGAATCCATGGACGTTGACATGCACGTTCCTGTCAGTGAGGATAACCGCACTTTCGCCCGTAGACTGCTTTCTGAATGCCTTGCGGAAGAGCAAAGGCAGATAGTTGCCCTTTGTCCGGCGACTACTTGGCCTAACAAGCACTGGACGGAAGAGGGATGGGCTGTCCTAGCTGACAAGTTGGTTGGCGAATATAACTTATATCCTGTTTTTCTTGGCACGGCGTCAAATATTCCGTTGATCGAAAGGATACGAAGTAGTATGCGCCATAAGGCGGCTAGTCTTGCTGGTAAGACTACTTTGGGGCAGGCTTCTGCGATAATAGAGCAAAGCGATATTACCATAGCTGTTGACACTGGACTTCTTCACATTGCTGTGGCGCTCGACAGGCCTGTTGTTGGGGTTTTTGGACCAAGCGGATGGCAGTATTTCATAAAGAAGGATAACTTCATTCCAGTGGCTAAAGATTTTCCCTGCATACCTTGCTTCCGCCATCCAACGTGCAGGGAATTCGATTGTATGAAGGCTATTTCGCCTGCTGATGTATTGTCAGCGGTTGAAAAACTCCTTGCTGTGAAAACTAAAGACCAGTCTGAAATTAGGATAAGCTCTTGAAAGACAAAATTAGGACGCTCCATATAGAAACAGGAATGAACTCCCTGGGCGGCCCAGCGCAGGTGGTATATCTCGTTTAAGGTCTCATTCGCCGCGGACATGAGGCTAGTTGATATGCCCAGTTGGCAGCGGTATACATCAAGATGCGCTTGCGGTGGGCTTGCCAGTTGTACCTATCAGCTTTCGAAATGAGCTTGATCCAACAATACTTTTTAAGATACTAAGCTTTCTGCGCGATTTTCGGCCGGATATCGTACATCTTCATAGCCGGCGAGGTGCTGATTTTTGGGGTGGCATTGCGGCACGCATATGCAAAATAAATGCGGTAGTTTTATCGAGGAGAGTAGACTACCCAATTCGAAGCCGCCTTATTTCTCGACTTAAGTATGGCTATTTGTGTGACAAGATAATCACGGTTTCTAATGCTATCAAAGACGTGCTAATTGCTGGTGGAGTTGAACCGTCGAAGATAGTCTGCGTACATAGCACTATTGACTCATGCGCATATGAACTCAAGCGAGAAGGTACGCTAAGAAAGGAATTGGGAATACCACAAGATGCGCTGGTAATAGGAATAGTGGCTCAACTTATTGAACGAAAAGGTCACAAATATTTGTTTGATGCTTTTCCTGCCGTGCTTAAAGAATGTCCCAATGCCATACTGCTTGTTTTGGGTAAAGGCGTCTTGTTGCCAAAGCTAAAACAATACGCTCAAAATTTGGGGATTGCTGATAAGGTTATATTCGCCGGGTTCAGGAAGGACATCCCGTGCATTTTGTGCGAACTCGATCTTCTCGTCCATCCAGCGCTTATGGAAGGGCTGGGGGTAGCAATACTTCAAGCAATGGCGGCTGGGCTTCCTGTTATTGCCACACCAGTTGGCGGTATTCCGGAGGTCGTGCAGGATGGCGTTAGTGGACTGCTGATACCTCAGAAGGATTCAGATGCACTCAGTCAAGCGATACTTAAGGTTTTGCCCTACCCAGATGTTCGGCGGCGAATGGGAGAAGAAGGTAAGCGTATAGTTCGAGAGAAGTTTAGCGTGGACAGAATGATTGATGGGACACTCAAAGTTTATGAGGAAGTTCTAACATCGAAGGGTTTTCCAGTCCAGCTGTCAAACGAAGTCACTGCCCGTTATCGCTAGTTCACCTCAAGAGGTCAGTCCAATTGAAAGACCCTAAAAGCATAGTATGTTTCCATCTAAACCAACTTGGCGATCTAATGTTTACACTCCCCGCAATTTATAATCTCCGATGTCAGTTTCCAAGTGCTCGTATAGTAAGCGTAGCACGGCCAGCCCATCGGGAATTGCTAATGCTCACAGGTTTAGTAGACAGGGTTATAGAGCGGCCTTATGGTCCTTTTATGGCAAAGGTTAGGCTAGCATTTCAACTTCGCAGAGAGTACTTTGACCTTGCCGTACTTTTCTCGATGTCCCCAGAGACCTCCATTATTGCAATGCTAGCTAATCCCGAGGCAAAAGTGGGGTTCAGAGGCTACAGACTTAATTATCGTGCAAATAAAATTGGCCCGCCGTCCATATCGAATAATCTGCGATTGATGGAGGCAATCGGTTGTCCAATCGTGAAACGTGATTATGTTGGCTTAATCAAGCTTGGCGAAGAAGAGCGACGCAGGGCAAGCGAATTACTTCGTTCGGCGGGACTGTCCGAGTTTGTAAAATATGCTGTTCTCGCTCCGGGCGCAAGTCGTGGTATCAAGCAATGGACACAAGAAGGGTTTGTTTCCCTTGCAAAAATACTTCAGGAAAGATTCGGCTTGATGCCGCTTGTAATAGGCGCCAATTCTAACGAGTCAGGTGCTCAATTAAGTAGCTCCGCTGTAGATTTGACAGGCAAGACATCATTGGTGGATCTTGCGGCTATACTTGAGAAGGCAAAGGTGTTCGTCGGCATAGATTCAGGGGTAATGCACCTTGCTTCAGCGATGGGTACACCTGTAGTTGCCCTATTTGGACCCACGAGGTACGATTTAACTGGGCCCGCGGGCGAGAAAAGCCGCATCATAACCGCCGGAGTGCCATGTGCGCCGTGCATGAAAACTAAGTGTTCTAATCCTATATGCATGACGAACATAACTGCTGAGCAAGTTGCGGATGCCGTTGGCGAACTTATAGGTGATTTATGATAAATCCTGAAGTTGTAGCGATAGTTCTCAATTGGCGCACTCCGGAATTAACTGCAAAATGCGTTCATTCTCTTCTTGCCTCAAACTTTGAAATGCCGCTCGCCATCGTTGTGGTTGACAATAACTCGGGCGATGGGTCTGTAGGATATTTAACAGAATGCTTTGGTGACAAGATAGAGATAATTGAAGCCGAAGAAAATAGGGGTTACGCCGGCGGAATGAATATTGGCATTCGTCATGCAGCTGACCTTGGAGCAAAATACGCATTTCTTCTTAATTCAGATATAGAAGTGGATGCGCAAGCCCTTCAAGAACTGTACTACGCTGCGGAGCGGCATCCTGATGGGGCATTATTCGGTCCCAGAATTTTTGATATCGGGAAATCTGAGGACGAGTGGTTTGTGGGACAGCGGTGGGACTGGTTTCAGGGAACGGTTCGCATTGTACGAGAACGTCAAAGTGATATGCGTCCGAATGAACCTAGGCGAATTGAATTTGTGAGTGGCGCAGCGATGTTTTTGCGAATGTCCTGCATGCAAAAGATTGGCATGTTTGATGAGCAGTATGGTCTTTATTTCGAAGAAAGCGACCTCTGCTCGAGAGCGGCTTGGGCAGGATACACCCTCTGGCATGTCCCCCGTGCCTCTGTTCGTCATATATGCGGTGCGAGCGTGTCCAAGGCGGTTGATAAAACTAGCCATGACATAGGACAATATTATCGCACTAGAAACCGCCTGCTGTGGGGAAAGAAGAATCTTAGGGGCTTGCGCTCTGTGGTATTTTGGACAAACGTCATAATCCGATTTCCTGTCAAGTACCTGTCACTTCTTATTTTCGGCAAAGCATCTAAGAGAAGAGGGTTCGTGCAAGGCATTAGAGACTTTATCAATGGAAGGTTTGGCATGCGTTTTATGTCGGAGGAATGAGTGGCTACCATATCTGTGATCGTCATAACCAAGAACGAAGAGGCAAACATCCGCCGTTGCCTAGAAAGTGTGAAGTGGGCGGATGAGATTGTGGTCGTTGATTGCGGAAGCACAGACGCCACGTTGGAAATATGCAGAGAATATGGATGCAAAACTTTTTACCGCGAATGGAATGGCTATGCAAATCAGAAGAACTATGCGCTTGACCAAGCAAGCGGCGATTGGATATTTAGTCTTGATGCAGATGAGGAAGTTACTCCTGAGCTAGCCGCGGAAATTAAGGAGGCGGTCTGTTCCGACGGTGCTGATGCATACACAATTCCCCGAATGAATTATTTTCTGGGTCGTTGGATGCGATATGGGGGATGGTATCCCGATCGGCAATTACGTCTCTTCAGGCGAGATGTGGGAGTATTCAAAGTTATACCACTTCACGAGTGCGTAATACTCAAGGATCCAAACGCTCGGATTGGGAGGTTTTCCGCACCCTTGAAACATTACACTTATCCCAGCGTTGCCGATTTTATCAAAAAAGCCGACCGGTATACATCAATCGAAGCCGATGCTATGATTAAAGAGGGAAGGTTGCCGAAATCGCTAACGTTTTCAATGATAATGGCTTTTCCCAGTAAGTTTGTAGAGGTTTATTTTTACAAGGGAGGTTGGCGGGACGGCTTGCACGGGTTTATTGCCGCTATCTTTATGTCAGCCCGCGTCTTCCTGAGATATGTCAAGCTCTGGGAGGCTTTAGGGGGAAGGTAATGGGATCAAAGTATAAGGAAATAGATTTATCGGGACTCAACAGGCAGAGCATTCGGGATAGGATAAGCATGGTTAATATAGGGCAGTTTGGCAGGAAACCAGTTGCTGGCGAAAGCTTTGCCAAGTTTCTGGACTCTTTACCAAACATACTCGCCGGAAAGGCATTTCGCGAACTTGTAACTTCAATCGTGCGAGCCAGAAAGATTGGGAAGCCAGTGATTGCGTGCATGGGTGCGCATATAAGCAAGTGCGGGCTCAGTCCCGTCATTATTGACCTAATGTCGAGGGGAATTCTCACGACAGTCGCAATGAACGGTGCCGGTGCAATCCACGATTCAGAGATTGCACTGTTTGGTTGCACGTCTGAGGATGTGGCATCTGGGTTAAAAAAAGGAACTTTTGGCATGGCGCGCGAAACGGCAGAGTTCCTAAACCGAGCTGCCGTATTGGCTCACCAACAAGGGCTTGGTTTGGGTGAATCCGTTGGCAAAACTATTCTAGAAGCGAATGCTGTCAACGCCGAATTAAGCATACAAGCCGCTGGATATACGCTTGGCGTTCCAGTTACCATTCACGTCGCCTTAGGAACAGATATAACACATATGCATCCGGATGCTGATGGGGCAGCTTATGGTGACGCTACAATGCGCGACTTTAGAATACTTACGTCTGCTATGGAAAACCTTGGCGGTGGTGGTGTCCTGCTCAATTTTGGTTCGGCTGTGGTTCTTCCAGAGGTTGTATTGAAAGCCTTTGCCATTTTGCGCAACTTGGGATTCGATCTCTCGGGAATGGTCGGAGCAAATTTTGACTTTATCCAACAATACAGGTCAACTCAGCAGATTGTTAAGCGTATGGAGTATTTGGGCGGCAAAGGTTATGCCCTCACTGGACATCATGAAATTATGGTTCCCCTTTTGGCGCATGCAGTCGTAGAAGAAATTGAAAAAGGAGAGCAACTTTGACGAAGTCTAGGTTTAACGAAATACTTGATCGGATGGTCGGCAAACATGTGCTTGTCATAGGCGATGTAATGCTTGATGAGTACGTGTGGGGAGATGTAAAGCGCATATCACCTGAAGCACCGGTCATGGTAGTCGAAGTGCAAGAAGAAAATTCAATGCCCGGCGGCGCGACTAATGTCGTGAACAACATCCGGGCGCTTGATGGTATGTCATCTGTAATTGGTGTGATTGGTGAGGATGCAGCAGGTACAAAGCTAGTCGAGCATCTCGAAGCCGCAGGTGTTTTTATTGGTGGACTCGTAACCGATTTCAATCGTCCGACTACGCGCAAAACTAGAATCATTGCGCACAATCAACAGGTTGTCCGCGTTGATCGGGAGAGTCGAAAAAGGATCAGCGGGTCGGTATGTAAGAAAGTCATAGCCTTAATTGAGGAACTTCTGCCGACTGCCGATATTGTTGTCTTTTCGGATTACGACAAAGGTTTGGCAACGAATGAGGTTGTAAGAACAGTCGTTGGGTGTGCTGGAAAGCATGGGAAGATAGTTGTTGTAAATCCTAAGCCGCGAAATGCTAAACGCTTTAAATTTGCAAACGTTGTCACAATGAATCAATCCGAGGCTGAAGTTGTTACAGGAGTTTCAATTACATCAGAACGCCAACTTCTACGTGCTGCGAAGAAAATTCTTTCAACCCTGCAGCCTCAGAATTTGCTAATCACTCGGGGTCCGCAGGGGATGGCGCTATTAGATAATAACGGGGATATGCAGATGATACCCGCACACCTAGTCGAGGTCTACGACGTTGCAGGTGCGGGCGATACAGTAGTGAGCGTTTTAGCGCTTGCTTTGGCTGCAGGTGCCAGTGCTTATGAAGCAAGCGTGCTTGCAAATTGCGCGGGTGGTGCAGTGGTTAGGAAGGTCGGCGTAGCTACCGTGTCCAGAGACGAAATCCGCTCAATGCTCGATTGCGAACGGAGGCCCATAATATAGTGAAGACAAAAATAGTTCGCCGCTCTGTGCTCAAGAATATCGTAAGCGAGCTTCGGCAAGCAGGCAAAACAATCGTGTTCACCAATGGGTGCTTTGACATACTTCACATCGGCCACATTCGATACCTGCAGATGGCAAAAGAATTGGGCGATTGCTTAATCGTTGGTCTCAATACCGATGATTCGGTTCGACAAATCAAGGGTCCTGAAAGGCCATTAGTGCCAGAACTCGAACGCGCCGAGGTTTTGGCGGCACTTGAATTTGTTGATTATGTGTCATTGTTTTCAGAGCTTACCCCGGTTAACCTGATACTTGAACTAAAGCCAGATATTCATGTTAAGGGTGGCGATTATACCATTGATAAGCTTCCTGAGGCTGATGCAGTTCGTTCGTATGGTGGACGCATAGTAATCCTTCCATTGGTAGAGGGCAAATCTACCTCCCGGCTTATTGCGGAAGTGCAGGCTAGAAAGCAGGCTGAGCAAAGTTTGGATAAGTTTACTGCTAAGAAAGCGGTTGGCATAATCCCGGCACGACTTGCCGCAACTAGGCTTCCGAATAAGCCTCTGCTTGACATCGCTGGGAAGCCGATGATTCGCTGGGTTTACGAAAAAGCATCTTGCGCTCATCTTTTAAATGACGTAGTAATAGCTACTCCGGATGAAAAGATCAAACAATGCGTAGAATCATTCGGCGGCAGAGCAATCGTGACGTCGGAGACACATCGCTCTGGTACCGATAGGGTTGCAGAGGCAGCTAAAGATATTGATGCCGACATAATTGTGAACATTCAAGGCGATGAACCACTTCTCGATCCTAGCGCGGTTGATGCGCTTGTTCGTGTAATGCTCGAAGACTCCGCCATTCCTATGGCAAGTCTTATGTGTCCGTTGAGCGCACCTGAGGAAGCGGAAAATCCTGCGGTAGTCAAGGTTGTAACCGATCGGCAAGGTTTTGCGCTCTATTTCTCGCGCTCGGGAATACCGTATCCAAGGCATCCCGAGTATTCAGGAGTTCGTAAGCATATTGGCATTTATGTATATAGGCGCGATTTTCTATTCACTTTTGCTAGCCTAGACCCCACACCACTTGAGAAAACCGAATCACTCGAACAGCTCCGAGCCCTTGAACATGGATACAAGATCAAGATGGTTGAGACGTCTTTCTCGCCAACTAGCGTTGATACTCTTGAGGACTTGGAGGTTGTCAGGCGGTTGATTGGAGGAGAAGAATGACCAAAAAAATTAGCGTTGGAGACGTAGAAATTGGCGGCGGGAACCCCATTGCTCTAATTGCTGGACCGTGTGTGATTGAAAGCGAAGATCTTTGTCGCGAGGTTGCGAGGCAAGTTAAAGGAATTTGCCAAGATTTATGTATAGGCTACGTGTTTAAAGCATCTTTTGATAAGGCAAACCGTCTTTCAATATCTTCGTTTCGCGGACCAGGGTTGGAGAAAGGCTTGGAGGTTCTAGCGAGGATAAAGTCGGAGTTTGGGATACCTGTTTTAACCGATATCCATGAGACTTGGCAGTCGGAGCCCGTAGCGGAAGTTGTGGATATAATCCAAATACCGGCTTTCCTCTGCCGGCAGACCGATTTATTGATGGCTGCGGCAAAAACCGGGAAGCCAGTAAATATTAAGAAAGCCCAGTTTCTAGCCCCATCTGACGTTAGAAACCTTGTGGAGAAGGCAAAATCTGTCGGAAACGATAATATTTTGCTCACCGAGCGTGGGACAACCTTCGGATATGGCAACCTAGTCGTAGACATGCGAAGTTTTGTCATAATGAGAGAAACAGGATGCCCTGTGGTTTTCGACGCGACGCACAGCGTCCAAAAGCCAGGAGGTCTTGGAACCGCAACAGGTGGGGATCCACAATTTGTGCCGCATCTTGTTCGGGCGGCATGCGCTGTTGGCATTGATGCGCTCTTTTTGGAAGTGCACCCAAATCCTAAGGAAGCGCTGTCGGATGCAGCAACAATGCTTCAGCTGAGCTCCCTTCGGTCGGTTTTAGAGCAGGCAAAGGCGATTGATGGTCTTTTGAAGACTTCTACGATTCCCTTTGTTTAAGAGCATTGATATACTAATTAAGAAATCCAATTTCCAACTTGGAGAATAGTGATATTTAAATAAGCAGTTAAGAATTAAGAATGAGAGGAGCAAAATGTCAATGACAGAAAAAGTAAGAGTGGGCATGATCGGGTGCGGAGGAATTAGCTCGGGGCATGCAATCCGTCTGATCAAAAATCCAAATGCTGAAATTGTTGCCCTAGCAGATCCCAGCGATGAAAGTATTGCCCGCATGAAGACATTTATTCAGGAAGGGCACGGCGATTTGAACGAGGAGCAAAGAAAGGCACTCGACGATGTTCCGGTATTTAAAGACTACCGCGAAATGCTCGACAAAGTTGAGATGGACGCCGTCGAGATTGCTACTCCTCATACCCTACACTTCGAGCAGGCAATGGATTGCATTAACCGCGGTCTCCATATTTGTTTGGAAAAGCCGATGGTTTGTTGCGTTGAGCATGCAAAAAAATTGATCGCCAATGCCGAAGAAAAAAATCGCATTATTGTTATTTCCTATCAGCGGCACTATCAGCCTCAATATCGTTATATCAAGAAAACCGTCGAAGAAGGCGGCATCGGAAAAATTACCTTTGTCTCAGCACTCCAGTGTCAGAATTGGAAAAAGGGTACGACAGGCAAGTGGAGGCAAGTTCCAGAGCTAAGTGGTGGCGGTCAACTGAATGACTCGGGCAGGCATCAGATTGATATCATTCACTGGACAAAAGGCTTGGCTGTTGATGAAGTTTTCGCATATATTGATAATTGTGGCACGCCAGTTGACATCAATTCGGCACTAACACTAAAGTTTGAGAACGGTGCCCAAGGAACCGTTAGCGTTGTTGGCGATGCACCTACGTGGTATGAGGATTTCACATTGTGGGGCGAGGAAGGAATACTTTTCTATCGCAATGGTCAGCTTAGCCAATGCGGCGCGGATGGCAAGATTTTCCAGCCTGCAGAACTGCCGCCCGGTTCAGACCCGGATACGAATTTCATTGATGCCATTCTTGGCAGAGACGAAGTTTGTGCACCTCCAGTTTGTGGCTTGAGGGTAATTGAGCTAACTGAGGCGGCTTGGAAGTCAGCCGAAAAAGGCTGTGCAGTGTCGGTAAGAAGTTTGGGCTGATCTGAAATAATTTAAAGGGCTGGTTGTTTGCTAATTTTTTCAACCAGCCCTTTTATTTAAAGGTATGCTTTTTTACTCTGGGAGTTCACAGCCTTTCGTTTCAGGAACAAACCAGATTAAAATCAAACCGAGGGCAAAGACGAACGACATCCAGAATCCCTGTTGAGCATATCCGCCGAGCGCCTTCACTATATATCCAGTATTAAACACTGCGATTGCTGCCAGTATTCGTCCAAAGTTGAATGTAAGCCCTTCTCCAGTTGCACGAATGCGGGTCGGGTAAATCTCCGGCAGGTATAGTGGGAACCAACCGAAGAATGTGGTGGTGAATATGCCCATTACTACTGCCATACCGAGAAGGAATGGTCCATATTCATGGACCATGCTATACATTATCAATCCCGATGCTAGGCTTCCAATGCAATAGAGGCTGAAAGATATTCTCCGCCCAAACCATTCTGCCATGGGGCCACCTATGAATGAGCCAAATATCTGACCAAACGCCATATACATTGCCGACCTCGCTCGTTCGTCAGGTGCAAGCCCTCCAACCATTGCATTTACCCAAGTTGGTATGAGTTGGAAAATGCCCCAAGTTCCTACAATACTTATCGAAGAAAGGATGAGGCAAATAACGGTCTTGCGCAAAAAAGGACCTTCAAATATTTGTCGGACATCTTGCCGTTCCTTGCGCTCTCTCACTCGCATCCATCGCTCAGGTTCTTTTACCCCTAGGCGAATTATCAGGGTGAGAATTGCCGGCACTAAACCAATTGCAAATATGTATCTCCAGCTTACAATACCTCCGATTGCCAAGTTAATAAGCGAGCTGACCAAAAATCCAACATTTGCGGCGCTTCCGAGAAGCCCAGCCAGAACCGGGCGTCGTGCGTTTGGCCAAGTCTCCATAACGAGGGCGATGCCTAGTCCCCATTCGCCGCCTAAACCCATTGCGCCTATGAATCGGCATAAACCAAATTGCCACACATTTTGCGTGAGAGCAGTAAGCCCGGTGCAAAGCGAATAGAGGCCGATGGTAAGAATCATAGTCTTTGTTCGGCCTATCTTATCGCCAAGGCGCCCGAATACAAAACCACCCAACGCTGCACCCAAAAGGAAAAGTGCGAACATATGGGTGACCGTTGGGGCAATCGCAGTTGCGTCTTCAATTTTTAGTAGCTCCTTAAGCGCGGGGGCTGCAAGAACTGAGTAGAGCCCCATTTCCATTCCATCGAACATCCAGCCTAGCCATGCAACCAAAAGGATCAACCACAAGTTGCCTGTGCCGACTGGCTTATCTTCCAAAACGCTTGGCTTAGTTGCCATGGTATCGCTCATGATTCCTCCGATAATTATGTCTTTTTGTAAAAATCGCTTTCACAAAAGCCGATTGCCTAGTCTTAATGGCAAGTCTACCGCGCCACACTTTAAAATGTCAAGAGGTTTCCTTCGGAACGTGTGCTGGATAAAAAGAAGTTTAGTTGCTATAATCTTAAATAAAAATGGGGGTGGATGCTGTGAAGCGCCTTATCGGAGTTTTAATTATTTTCTCCACGCTTTTTGGCATTGGAACAAATGCAGTCGCACAGGAAGTTACCCAGCAGCCCGAATCATCAGGTGCCGGGATTTTGCTTGAGTACAAGTTCAAAGAAGGCGAGCTCCTCAGATACAAATTGGAAATGAGTTTCGATATGGTTATGCAAGCTGACATTCCAGAAGCTTCTGCTATTCCGCCAATATCCGGATTTATAACTGGCACGGTCAGTCAACGAACTAAACGCGTTTTGGAGAATGGCGACGCTGAGGTCGTAGCCGCAATTGAGTCTATGAAGCTAGATATGATGGGTCAATCAAATGAACTCCCCGTAGATAAAATGCCAACATGTACATTTATAAAGTCAAAGTCTGGCACGATTAAAGTAATTGAGGGAAAGAAATTTGAGTCTCCATTTAGCGAGATTCCTTTTGGCGACTTGGCTAATTTTTCGCAGAATTCAGTCCTTCCAACAAGCCGACTCAATGTTGGAGAAACTTGGAAGCAAGACATCCCATCTCCTTTTCCGGGAGCTGGGACATTTCACGTAGAGATGAAGCTACAGCGTTTGGATGCCGAGGTTGGAAAGATTCGTGCCGCAGTTATTCAGCAGAGCGCCACTGGAGATATGGACATAGCGCAGGCAATGGCAGCCCTTCAGAAAGGCAATGGCGAGGTCAGTGGCAAGGCAAACATTTTGGCAAACTCCACGGTCTACTTCTCGCCCGAACTAGGGCGCTTGCTTAAAGTTGAGGGAACCGGAAGCATGCAGATGAATATGTCTTTCAATGGTCAAAATGCTGGTCCAAGCCAGATGAAAATGGACGCACAGTTGAAATACAACATAAGTTTGCTACCGGACAAGGAAAAATAAAAAACATTTATTTTATTTTTGATTTTGTCTAAAATTACTTGACAGCCAAGTAAAGGCATGTTATGATTTTAGGCGACAACTAAATATGCTTGCGAGCAGGTTGCGCCTTATTTGCGTTAAGCAGAAAGGCGCCTAAGAGGGAAGACGGTGAAAGTCCGTCACGGGCCCGCCGCTGTAATCGGGGACGGAGCCGGCATAAGCCACTGTTCCAAGGTAATTGGAATGGGAAGGAGCTGGTTCTCGGTTGATCCGTAAGTCAGAAGACCTGCCTGCATCGCAGCTTTCGACCGTCTTCGGAGGCAAAGATGGCAGAGCGTTGGTTCGGCGTGAATTGCCGGGCTCTCGTTAAACAAAGCATCTGGGCGAAGACGAGAGCCCGTTTTGTTAGTAGAAAGTTCTTATATGGTTTCTCTTCCATACTGCGCATTGATTTGCGAATAGAAGAGAACGGCTTTTCATTAATAGAGCTCCTTGTCGTCATTGGTATTATTGCCTTACTATCGGCGATACTTTTCCCCGTTTTTATATCCGCACGACATGCAGCAGGCAAGGCAAAGTGTGCGGCAAATCTCAAGCAACTCGTTCTAGCCAATCGGCTTTATGCCCAAGACTACGACGGCAGGTTTGTTCCGGCGGCTGTGGACGTATTCGAAGGTTCGGGAGGACACTGGCGCTGGCATGGTTGGCGAGAGACAGCAGATGGCAGAACGCGGTTTGAGCCTGAGAAAGGCCCGCTATTCCCCTACTTGGGCAAAACTGCAGAGGTAAAGGAATGTCCGCTGGTTGGCTTACTAGACAGAACTGGAAATGCCTTTGAATCGGGCGGCGGCGGCTATGGATACAATGCCATGTACATTGGCGGAAGTTACTGGTTATATGGTATGACTCCTCAGGCGGCTCAGACCACAGCGGCGATACATATGATAAAACATCCCGAACGCACCGTAATGTTTACGGATACTGCAATGCCTCAGGGCTATCCTAGCCAACATCTGGTTGAGTATTCTTTCTGCGAGCCACCGTACTTTGTGGATTCTCGGGGCGTTTCGCGTGCACGCCCAATGCCGTCAATTCATTTTAGGCATAATGGGCGGGCAAATGTCGGATGGTGTGATGGGCATGTCTCGTCTGAGCCAATGGCATTTACCATTCCAAAGAACAACTATCGGGGCGACAATAAGAGATTCAAGGTTGGCTGGTTTGGTCCTGATAGCAACGAATTATTTGATCTAGAGTAAGGGTTGATGGGGGTTAACAAAATGAACCAAAGCATATCCAATTCAAGAGATCAAAAGTTGGAGAAAAAGCAAGTAAGGTCTTATATGTTGCTAGTTTTCTCCCATTCCTTGCTA
>FWPV01010126.1_pt1 | contig 15590 bp, 16 predicted proteins | sample 2228371 | NCBI WGS metagenome assembly FWPV01 (sample SAMEA103939776, study PRJEB20133) | metagenome | reverse complement strand
AGGTTCCAGCGCGGCAGCGCTAAAAATGATGCGGCGCCGCTAAGCCAATTTAGCCCCCCGGGCGAGCAACAGCCCGTTAGAAAATCAATTCAGAAAGTCAATACCACGCCTCGAGCAGGCCAGAGGACCAGCTCGAGGCCGCGGATGTCATTGCTCCGGACGGTCGTTCATGTGTTGCTTGACGAAGCGGTAGATGAACGCCGCCATCACGATCACGAACCCGATCGTAAATAACGACAACAGTCCAATGTCAGAGGAAAACAACTCACGCATCGCGTCAGACATAGTACCACCCTCCAGCCAGGTCAAAAAAACCCCTCGTCAATCGGCCGCCGGAACGAACGGCTCGATCACGATCTCGCTCTCTGTGGGTAGAACAGCGGCTCCACTCAAGCGCCATTGGTGGAGCTCATCTTCGATTTCGATGCGCCACTTCCCGGCTACGGGCAGCGACACTGGCGCCCAGTATTCATCGCGGTCGCGCACAAGATTCAGCGCTACGTCCATCCCCTGTTGTGTCGGATGGATCAGCCGCACGCGGATGAGCGGGGGTAAAGTCGTGCGCAGACGCTCCGCATCGAATCGCAACCGCAACCGCTCGTCCTGCAGTTGTATGCGCGCGTACAACCCCAATTCCGCCGCGCGTGCCGCCCGGGTCAGGGTTTTATTGATCGCCAATCCCTCTTTGTAATAATCGTCGCTGACTAGCCCGTCCCAGCTCTTCACCGCCAGGTAAAGCGTGTAGCCGCCGGCCAGAACAGCCGCCAACGGAGGCAGCATCAACAGCCACGGCCACCTTTGACGATACCAGGGAAGGCGATGCGACGACATGAGGCGTTACTCCCCGACCAAAAATGTGGCTTTTTCCACAGTCACATTATTGGGCTCACCGACGACCCGCACTTCGAAGGCAATATCATAGCGCCCCGGTTTGACCTCTTGAGTGGGAACCTGCACCGAAACGACGACACTGTCGGTCGTTGCCGCGGGCATCTCTACCCGTTGCGGTCCTTCCAGACGGATATTCGGCAACCCCTTGACGGTAATCTCGAACGTGCGCGGCCGCTCCGTCATGTTCATCAAGCGCAGCGTGTAAATATTCTCGATCCAACCGCCAGGCAATTCACGCGACAATACCGCACGGTCACGCAGCACGTCCATACGCACGTCGGGACGCGTGGCAATCTTGTAGAACATCAACCCGACGATCACCAGAAGAATCGTGCCGTAGACAACCACTCGCGGCCGCAAGACCCTGCGCAACGTTTGCGCGCGCGACCAGTGATGCGCCATCGCGTTTTCAGTGGTATAGCGAATGAGGCCGCGCGGATAGCCCATTTTGTCCATCACTTCATTACACGCATCGATACAAGCGGCGCAGCCGATACACTCATACTGCAGCCCGTTGCGAATGTCGATTCCGGTGGGGCACACCTGTACACAAATGCCGCAATCGATGCAATCCCCCTTGCCAATGGAGCGCGGATCCACCCCCTTCTTGCGCGGACCGCGGGGTTCGCCACGTTCGGTGTCATAAGTGATGACCATCGTGTCGGGATCGAACATCACCCCCTGGAATCGGGCGTAAGGGCACATGTATTTGCACACCTGCTCGCGAAGTACACCGGCCAGAAGATAAGTAAAACCAGCGTAGAAGAAAATCCAGAACCACTCCCAGGGGCCAAAGCTCAAGGTCGCCAACTCGGCGATGAGCTCTTGGCGAGGTGTGAAATACATCACCAACGTAAAACCGGTCCAAAGCGAAAACACAATCCACGCCAGATATTTGGAACCACGAATCAATGCCTTACGTAAACTCCACGGTGCGGCGTCGAGTTTTTTGCGCTGGATGTGATCCCCCTCGATCTTCTCCTCGAGCCACATGAAGATCTCGGTGTACACCGTCTGGGGGCAGGCATAACCGCACCAGAGACGACCCGCGATCGTGGTAAAGAAAAATAGCGCATACGCCGAAATGATCAGAATCAACGCCAAAAAGAAGACGTCTTGCGGCCAAAACACCCAGCCGAAGAGATAGAACTTGCGCTCAACCAGGTGAAACAAGACCGCCTGCCGTTCATTCCATTCCAGCCAAGGTAATCCGTAAAAAATGGCCTGGGTGAGAAAAACGAAAAACCAACGCCAGCGTTGGAACGTGCCGCTGGTCGAGCGCACGTACAGTTTTTTGCGTTTGGCGTAAAGCGTGTTTTCTTCACCACCTGGAGTAGACTGTGTCAGTGCAGTACCAGGTTTGCGCTCATCACTCGCTGAAACACTTTGAACGGAGCCCTTGGCTTGGCGGTCTTCAGTCATGTTCGATTTCCTGAATTATTGTTATGGACAACTTTTGATTCCGGGGTTGGTTCAAAAGGTGGGGTGCCGCGGTGGCACCCCGGCAACAAGCATTACTTATTGCTCAAGCTCCAAATGTAAGCCGTGAGCAAATGCACTTTGTCTTCACCCAAAAACTCACCGAACGCCGGCATGCGGTTCTGGATGCCGTTGAGAACGTTATTCACGATCTGCGTTTCCGACGGACTATAGAGCCACACGTTGTCGGTGAGGTTCGGAGCGCCGACCGCCGCCATTCCCTTGCCATCCGGCCCATGGCACGCGGCGCAGTTTTCGGCAAAGAGCGGCGCTCCGCGCTGCGCCCGCGTGGCGTCGTGTGAGAGACCCGAGAGCGAGCGCACATAGTGCGCCAAATTCTTGGCTCCCTCGTCACCCAGGTGTGCAAACGGCGGCATCACCCCCATCCGCCCGGCCTGGATGGTGGCTTTGATGTACTCAGGAGAGCCATCACCGCCCAACCAGTCTTTGTCGGTCAAGTTGGGAAAGCCCTTGGCACCGCGCGCATCCGCCCCGTGGCACTGCATGCAGTACGTCTGATACAAGCGCTTACCCATGCCCATCGCGTTGGCATCCGCCGCCACCGCTTTGACGTCCATGTTGCGGTACTTGGCATAGAGCGGACCGTATTTCTGCTCGGCCTGTTGCATCTCTTTCTGCCATTGACCCACCGACGACCAGCCCGCAACCCCCTGGAAGCTGCCAAAGCCCGGATAGATCACCAAATAGACGATCGCGAAGATTACAGTGATCCAGAACAAGTACATCCACCAGCGTGGCAGCGGGTTGTTCCATTCTTGCAGGTTTTCATCCCAGCTGTGTGGCTGCAGTTCACCCACTTTACCGGTGGCTCGCATGTTGGTAGCGATGATGATGATACAAAACAGCAACGACAACGCCACCAACACCTTGACGTACATATCCCAGAAGGGACTGATGAAATCACCCATGGTCGTTTCCTTTCTTCGTCACCGAATCCAACTCATCCTCGTGCAAGAACGGGATGCGCGCCGCTTCATCAAATCTGGCTTTCGCTCGGCTGCTGTAGGCCCATGCGACAATGCCGAGAAAACACAGAAAACCCAGCACCGTCACTAAGGATCGCCAGTCATTGATGTCCATGCACGCACCCCTTCGCGAGGATCAACGGAAGTTCGACAGCGCGCGACCCAGCCCTTGCAGGTAGGCAATCACGGCGTCCATTTCCGTCTTGCCTTCCAGCATCTTCGGTGCCTGGGCGATCTCTTCATCCGTATATGGATGACCGAGTTTGCGCAACGCGCGCATTTTGTCCTGAATCAGAGCGATGTCGCGCTGGCTGATCGGTCGCTCTAACCAAGGGAATGCCGGCATGTTGGACTCAGGCACCACATCGCGTGGGTTGATCAGATGCGCGCGATGCCACTCGTCCGAATAGCGACCCCCGACGCGATGCAAATCCGGGCCCGTGCGCTTGGAACCCCACTGGAACGGGCGGTCATAGATATATTCGCCCGCCACCGAGTAGTGTCCGTAACGCTCGGTCTCGGCACGGAATGGCCGCACCATTTGCGAATGGCAGTTGTAGCAGCCTTCGCGGATGTAGATGTCACGCCCGGTCAGACGCAGCGCATCGTAAGGCTTGACGTCGAGCGGTGTGCCATCGCGGTTGATCGGCTTAGTGGTCGAATGCTGGAAAAACAGTGGCACGATTTCGACCAAGCCACCGACACTGACCGTAAGCAATGTTCCAACGAACAACAGCGCGACACTGCGTTCGAAAATCTCATGCTTGGAATGTGCCATGACGCAAATCCTCCCAGATCAATGGGCCGCGGCGGGAGCCGGCAACACCCGCTCTTCGACCGGTTGCGTTCCCGCGATGGTCTTGACCACGTTGTAGAGCATGATCACCATGCCGAGCAGGTACAAACCACCGCCAATCACGCGCAACGTCCAGAAGGGATACGACGCTTTGACCGATTCGATGAATGCATAGGTGAGCGTCCCATCCACGTTGGTGGCGCGCCACATCAAGCCCTGCATCACCCCAGAGATCCACAGCGCCGCAATGTAGAGCACGATGCCGATCGTCGCCACCCAGAAGTGCAGCGTCACGAGGTCCTTGGACCACATTTCGGTCTTGCCGTACATGCGCGGGATCAGGTAATACAGCGAGCCGATCGAGACCATACCCACCCAGCCCAGCGCTCCGGAGTGCACGTGCCCCACCGTCCAGTCGGTGTAGTGCGACAAGGCGTTTACCGTCTTGACCGACATCATCGGGCCTTCGAAGGTGCTCATGCCGTAGAACGACAGCGAGACGATGAGGAACTTAAGGATCGGGTCGTCACGCAGCTTGTACCACACGCCCGAAAGCGTCATGATGCCGTTGATCATCCCACCCCACGACGGTGCCAGCAGAATCAGTGAAAAGAGCATTCCCAGCGACTGCGTCCAGTCCGGAAGCGCCGTGTAATGCAGATGGTGCGGCCCCGCCCACATGTAGGTGAAGATCAGCGCCCAGAAGTGCACCACCGACAGGCGGTAGGAATACACCGGGCGACCGGCCTGCTTCGGCACGAAGTAGTACATCATGCCCAAGAAGCCCGCCGTGAGGAAAAAGCCCACCGCGTTGTGGCCATACCACCACTGCACCATCGCATCCTGCGCCCCGGCATAGAGCGAGTAGGACTTCCACAACGATACCGGCATTTCACCGCTATTGACGATATGCAGCAGCGCTACCGCGATGATGAACGCGCCATAGAACCAGTTCGCGACGTAGATGTGCGAAACGCGCCGCTTGGCGATGGTCCCGAAGAAGACGATCGCGTAGGCCACCCACACGAGGGTGATCAGCAGGTCGATCGGCCACTCGAGCTCGGCGTACTCCTTGCCCGTGGTAATCCCCAACGGCAAGGTAATTGCCGCCAGCAGGATCACCGCTTGCCAACCCCAGAACGTGAATGACGCCAGCGCCGGTGCAAACAACGGCGTATGACACGTGCGCTGCACGACGTAGTAAGATGTTGCAAAGAGTGCACAGCCACCAAACGCGAAAATCACCGCGTTGGTGTGCAGCGGGCGCAGACGCCCGAAATGGAACCACTCACCGAGCTCGGAAAAATTGAGCTGCGGCCAAACGAGCTGCGCGGCGATGAACACCCCCGCCGCCATGCCGACGATACCCCAGATCACCGCCATCACGGCAAACTGGCGTACCACCTTGTAGTTATACGTCATTTGCGTTTCCATAGACACCTCTCCTTGAAGAGAACCCTAAACCGAACGGCACTCCCAACCCTGGACGCCGCCAAACGTTAGGATACACCGTCTGCCAAAAGTTGCATTGACGAATATGCTTTGTGCAAAAAAAAAGGGTGCTTTACGCACCCCCAACCCCAACAGAGAGACGAGAAACCCGAAAATTTGAACGCAATTTTAGCGATATCGGCGCAAGACTTCTTTGACGAACGTCAACAGCCATTCAGTTTTTGTTGCTTTTGTCGCTTGCGTTTCGTGTTTCGGGCTCGTCGTCGAACAGGATGCGGTAGGCTGGCCCCTCCAGATCATCGAACTGACCTCGCTTGACCGCCCACCAGAATACCACCGCGATCACTACCACCAGCACCAGCGACAGCGGAACCAGCAGGTACAAAATATCGAGGTCCATCGCATTACCCTCGCCGCAGCAGCCGCTGTAAGCGCAAGGCGTTCATCACCACCAGCAACGAGCTCACGGCCATGCCGATACCGGCCAGCCACGGCGTCACCCATCCGGCCATCGCCAGCGGGATGGCCAGCACATTATAACCGAAAGCCCAGCGCAGGTTCTGTCGGATCACCGACATGGTGCGGTGCGCTTGCTGCCGCAAAAGCACCAAGGCACGCAGATCGTTGGCGAGCAGCACGACGTCGGCCCGGTGCCGTGCCAGATCCGCCCCCTGTCCCATCGCCACTCCGACGTGTGCGGCGGCCAAGACCGGCGCGTCGTTGACCCCGTCCCCGACCATCATGACGATCGCGCCTTGCTGGCGCAACTCCTCGACGCGCCGGTGTTTGTCCTCCGGGCTGAGATTGCCGGCCAACTCGACGAACGGCAACGAATCCAGCAGCGTTTTGACCACTTCCAGTCGATCCCCGGAAAAAACCCGCAAGCGCAATCCCTCTTGGGCAAGGGTATGCAACACGGTAGGGGTTTCTGGACGCAGCGAATCGGCCAAAGCAAACAGCGCCAGCCATTGCCCTTGCTGTGCCAGGCCGATCACTGTGGCCATCGGCGCCCGCGCCCGCAAGTCATCGAGCTGCGATGGCAAAGGCAACTGCAAGCACTGCGCCACCCATTCCGGGCGCCCCATCGCCAACCGCTCATCGCCGCGGCGCGCCAACATCCCCTGCCCCAGCTCGTGGTCTGGCGCCTCGGCCGACAGTGAGGCCAGCGCGATATCCCGCTCTGCCGCCAGACGCTGCAGCGCCAGCGCAATGGGGTGATTGCTGTGACTTTCCAACGCCGCCGCCAGCGCGATCGCTTCTTCTTCCACCACCGCCAATGGCACGATCGCCTCGACCCGCATTTTCCCTTCGGTCAGCGTTCCGGTTTTATCGAAAGCGACATCGGTCAGGTGCGCGGTCGTTTCCAACACATGTCCGCGGGTAATCAACACCCCGCGACGCATCAGCGCGTCGGTCGCCGCGGTGATCGCCGCTGGCGTAGCCAACGCCAGTGCGCACGGGCAAGCGACGATGAGCACGGCGATCACGTTAGGAACGATGCGGCTGGGGTCGAGCCACGCCCACACAGCGATCGTCACCAGCGCCAGCACGAGCACCGTCGCCACGAAGCGGCTGGCAAGCCGGTCGGCGAGCGAAGCGATCTGCGGCCGTTCGGTTTGCGCCTGCTCGACCAGACGTCGAATGCTCGCCAAGCGCGACTCTTCTCCCACCCGTTCAACGACGATCTCCACCACGCCTGCGCCATTGACACTGCCGCCGATCACCGAATCCCCCAGACGCTTGGGCACGGGAAGGCTCTCGCCAGTCAAAATGGATTCATCGACCTCGGTGCTGCCGGATACGATGCGCCCGTCGGCCGGAAACACCACCCCGGGTTTGACGCGCACCCGATCCCCAGGTTGCAGGCGCACCGCCGGTACACTTTCGTACTGTTGCGACTCAGGATCCCAACGTTCGGCGAGCGCCGGCAACGCACGCGCCAACTCGTCCAAACCCCGCACGGCTTTCTGGCGCGCGTTCATTTCGAAGTAGCGCCCGGTCAGCAGGAAAAACGCAAACATTGACACCGAGTCAAAATAGACCTCGGACCAACCGGTGATCATCCCGAAGGTGCTGGCAAGAAACGCGATCAGCAACCCCAGCGCTACCGGCACGTCCATGCCCATGCGCCGCTGTTTGAGATCACGCCAGGCGTTGCGGAAAAATGGACCACAGGAATAGAACATCACGGGCAGCGTCAGTAAAAACGACGCCCAGTAAAAGAGCTGTTGGTACGCCGGGTCCATGTCCCCGTCGCCGGCCAGGTAGGTCGGCACGAGGTACATCATCACCTGCATCGAGGAAAACCCGGCGACGAACACGCGCCAGAGCATCTGGCGCCGTTCGCGCTGCGCCACCGCTTCGCTCGTCCGGGGATCGAACGGATAAGCGCGGTATCCGATCTCGGCTATTGCCTGCAGAATGCGCGACAGAGTGATGCGGGAGGGATCCCAACGCACCAGCGCGCGGCGGGTCGCATAGTTGATCTCCACGTGCGTCACCCCGGGCTGACGCCTGAGGTGCTGTTCGTTGAGCCAGACGCACGCCGCGCAGGTAATTCCCTCCAAAATCAGCGATACCTCCCGCTCGCCGTTCGTCTCTCCCGCGGGGCGACTCAGCTGTTCGACCAACTCGGGCGTGTCGAACGCTGCCAGCTGCTGCAGCACCTCCGGCAGTGCTTCCCGCACCGGCTCCGGCATCGCGTCGCGGTGGCGATAATAGTCACTCAACCCCGCCTCGACGATCGCCTGGGCCACCGCCTCACATCCGGCACAGCACATGCGCCGCGGCACACCGTCGATCGTCACGTAAAAATGCGTCTCGGCTGGAATCGGCAGGCCACAGTGGTAGCAATTGGGATCTTCGACGTTACCAGATTCCGCCTTTGATTCCGGGGTAACGGCCCCATGGCGCTCTAGGGCAGTCTCGATCGATCGATCCTGCTCCGCACGGCTGGCAGGCGCCGCACTCTCCGAGGGAACGGTTTCGAACTCAGGGGAAAAGGATTCGCGCTGCTTCATGCTCGCCAGTCACGCTTGACCAGCGAGCGATTGTAACCGCTTATTTCGCCCCCATGCGAATCGCACCATCGATCCGAATCACGCTGCCGTTGAGATAGGGATTGGCAATGATGTGACGCACCAATGCCGCATATTCCTCGGGTTTGCCCATGCGCGGTGGAAAGGGCACCATCGCATGGAGCGACGCCTGCACCTCGGGCGGCATGCCCAGCAGCATCGGGGTTTCCATAATGCCCGGGGCGATGGTCATCACCCGCACCCCATGGCGCGCCAGTTCGCGGGCCGCCGGCAAGGTCATCGCGACGATCCCACCCTTAGACGCGGCGTAGGCGATCTGGCCGATCTGACCTTCGAACGCCGCAATCGACGCGGTGTTGATGATCACACCGCGCTCGCCGTTGGCATCCGGCGCATTTTCGATGAGTTTCGCCGCCACCAGGCGCATCGTGTTGAAGGTCCCAGTCAGGTTGATCGCAATCGTTCGCTCGAAACTCGCCAGCGCGTGCGGGCCGTTTTTGCCGACGAGCTTTTCCGCAGGGGCAACTCCGGCACAGTTGATGAGCCCATCGATGCGGCCAAAACGGGCAAGAGTGGTATTCAAAGCGCTTTGTACCGAGTCCTCGAGCGTCACATCGCATGGACAAAAGAGCGCGGCAGCGCCGATTTCTTGTGCGCGTTGCGCTCCTAGTTCTGCGTCACGATCCCACAGCGCTACCGACGCGCCTTCCTTGGCCAAGGCAGCCGCCGTGGCGGCTCCCAAACCGGATGCTGCGCCGGTGATCACGAAGGTTTTACCTTTGAGTTCCATCGCATCTCCCGTTTACGTCAACGTCAAGTCAACACGATAAAAAAAACCGCGGGGATACCGCGGTTGGTTCGGCAATCAAACGCTGAACGAAGAACCGCAGCCGCACGTCGTCACCGCGTTGGGGTTGCGGATGACGAACTGCGCCCCTTCCAGCCCTTCCGTGTAATCGATCTCGGCGCCGACCAAGTACTGATAGCTCATTGGGTCGATCAGCAAGGTCACACCGCCTTTTTCGATCACCGTATCGTCCTCGGCCACCTCCTCGTCGAAGGTGAAACCATACTGGAACCCCGCACACCCGCCACCGGTGATGAACACGCGCAGCTTGAGGTTGGGGTTGCCTTCTTCTTCGATCAGCTCGCGCACTTTGGCCGCAGCGGCATCGGTAAACACCAGCACTTCCGGTTCTTGCGTCGTCGTGGTCATGACTCGTCTCCGTGGGGTAATGACAAAGGAATGATAGCGCCTCAGCGGCGGCGTGGCAAGCTGCCGGCCACAATGCACCGCCCATCGTCACGAGTCAAAATCCCCTTCAAGGACTGAGCGGCACGTGCTCCAACCCCCGCGTCTCCGGCAACCCGAACATCAGGTTCATGTTTTGTACCGCTTGCCCGGCCGCCCCTTTGACCAGGTTGTCAATCACCGACAAAACCACCACGCGCTTGCCCCCTCCCGGGCGATGCACAGCGATGCGGCAAAGGTTGGCACCCCGCACCGAACGGGTTTCTGGGTGCGCCCCGGCGGGCAATACGTCGACGAACGGTTCTGCGGCGAAATGCTGCTCATAGAGCGCCTGCACGTCGACGTCTGCGGTGAGCTCGGCATAGAGGGTGGCGTGAATGCCTCGAATCATTGGGGTGAGGTGCGGCACGAAGGTCAGTTCCACAGAAGCCCCAGCCACGCGGCTCAGCCCTTGCGTGATCTCCGGCCAATGGCGATGCCCCGCGACTCCGTACGCTTTGAAATTGTCGCTCGCCTCGGAAAACAAAGTATGCACCTCGGCTTTGCGCCCGGCGCCGGAAACGCCGGATTTGCAGTCGGCCACCAGCCCCTCGCGGCGCACCACGCCAGCGGCAAGCAGTGGCGCCAAACCCAGCTGCACGGCGGTGGGGTAACACCCCGGATTGGCCACCAGTTGCGCTGTGCGAATCTCGTTGCGAAACAGCTCCGGTAAGCCATACACGGCACGAGCCACCCAGTCCGGCGCCGCGTGCGTCATGCCATACCAACGCTCCCAAGTGGCAACATCTTTGAGGCGAAAATCCGCCGCCAGATCGATTACTCGCACCCCGCGCGCCAGCAACGCCGGCGCTTCTTTCATCGCGATGCCGTTGGGCGTGGCGAAAAACACCACGTCGCATTCGGCCAACGGCGCCACGTCGGGATGCTGAAACGACAAATCGACCCGCCCCCGCAGGCTGGGAAACATCGCCGCGACCGGTGTACCCGCTTCGCCCCGCGAGGTAATGGCGTGCAATTTGACGTCTGGATGCTGCACGAGCAGCCGCAGTAGTTCCACCCCCGTATATCCGGTCCCGCCGACGATACCCACCCGTAACATGGCGTGTCTCCTTGCTGCACAAACAGAAAAGCCGCTGTCTTGAAGCACAGCGGCTCTGGTGAATCAACGCTAAGGCATGGTCGCCACTTGGGGCACCATGCCATGCTCCATCAACGCTTGGAGTACTGCTCGGCGCGACGGGCTTTCTTAAGGCCGACTTTCTTACGCTCGACGGCACGAGCGTCGCGGGTGATGAACCCAGCCGCACGCAGCGCCGCCTTCCACTCAGGGTTGTAGTCCGCCAGCGCACGCGCGATGCCGTGACGAACGGCACCCGCTTGCCCCGACTCCCCGCCGCCGCTCACGGTAATCTTGAGATCGAACTTGTCGGCCACCTGCAACAGCTGCAGCGGCTGGCGCACGATCATCCGCGCGGTTTCACGCGAAAAGTACTCATCCACCGGTTTGCCGTTGACCAGGAACATACCCGTGCCCGGCTTCAAAAATACGCGCGCCGACGCTTCTTTGCGCCGACCCGTGCCGTAATTGTATTGCTCCGCCATCGTGGTCTCCTTAGATGTCGAGCGGCCGGGGTTGTTGCGCCGCATGCGGATGATTCGGGCCCGCGTAGCATTTGAGCTTTTTGATCATGCGGTAACCCAGCGGCCCTTTGGGCAGCATTCCCTTGACCGCGTGCTCCAGCACCCGTTCGGGATGCTTAGCAAGCAGTTTCTCGAACGTCGTTTCGTACAAACCGCCCGGATAGCCCGAGTGACGGTAGTACTTCTTGTCTTTGGCTTTGTTGCCGGTTACGACGATCTTGTCGACATTGACAACGACGATGAAATCCCCCGTATCGACGTGCGGCGTGTAGATGGGCTTGTGCTTGCCACGCAGACGCCGGGCAATTTCAGAGGCGAGCCGGCCCAGCACCTTGCCCGCCGCATCGACGACGTACCAGTCGTGCTTGACTTCTTGTGGTTTCGCAGAAAACGTTTTCATGTGCATCCTCGATTTTTTGGACAGCCCACCATCGGCGGCCTATATCCGCAAAGACTGGAATCATAGCGAAAAACAAGCATTGTTGTCAATGCCATTGGCGTCCCAGTTTTCCGCTCAGCCCTTGGCCAACAATCCCCACCCGATGCCCATGCCGAGAAGCCACATCAGCAGTGACCAGCGGTAGAACTGGTTCCACCGCGCCACCGACCGGCCCAAACGCATGGCAATCAGATTGGCCAGCGACCCCACGGCGGTACCGAAGCCGCCCACCGTTACCCCCCAAGCCAAGCTCGGCCAATCGCAATCGATGAAAGGAACCAATAAGATGGTGGCCGGCACGTTGGAAACGACTTGGGAACTCAATACTGCAGCAAAAAACGCCCCTAGCGGCAGATGCAAAAGCGGATGCATTGCGTCTTGCACCACCGCAAGACGTGCCAGCATCCCCATCACCACGAACATCAGTGCAAAGACAAGGAGCAATAACCAATCCACGCCGCGCAGCACCGCCGGCCGCGCGATGGCCATCAGCGCGATGAGCACGATGCTTGTCGCCACCCCTAGGCCCATTTCGGTCGCTGCTACCAATGCGATCATGCCCAGCACTGCCAAAGCCGCTTGGCGCCAACCGACGCGCATCTGGGCTTTGCCCGCGGAAAGCGGTGGGGCGTAAACCAAAGAAGACGCGCCGCGAAAGGCCAGCCACACCAACACCGCCAGGGCCAGGAAAAGGGTGAGTACCAAGGGCGCCATCGCCATGACGAATTCGGCAAAATCTACCTCGAAGCGACGCCAAAGATAAAGATTTTGCGGATTGCCGATGGGGGTGAGCGCCGAGCCGACGTTGACCGCCAGTGCCGCAAACACCACCAAGCGCCCCTGCACCTCGAGCGGCAGGCAACGTAGGGTCAGAATCAGCGGCACGACGATAAACAGCGCCACGTCGTTGGTCACGAACATCGCCAGCACGGCGGCAAAAACCGTCAGTACCGACGCCAGCGCCAGCGGCGAGCGAAGCCGCTGCAACAGCCACTGTCCCAGCGCCAGCAACGCGCCGCTCATCTCGAGCGCTCGCACCAGCACGAGCAAGCCGGCTAGCGTGGCGATCGTCTCGGCGTGGATGAACCCAATGATTTCGTAGACCGGCACTGGCCGCAGCGACCAAAGCGCCACCGCCGCCAAAGCCAAGACGATCAGCAAACGTTCTTCCGCCAGACGGCGCAGCCAATGTCGGTACGGCATGACGCAGTGCCCTCAGTCGGGTTTCGTACCGGGGGCGAATATCCTCCAGCATACCCAGTCGCTGCGCCAGGCCAGGCACGAATCGTCCACCGCCTCAGGCCGACGCTTTTCCAGCCATAGCGTCACCGTGGGCGTTCCTTCCGGGACTTCAGCGGCTGGCGAAAACAACGGCGCTTCGAGACGGGCCGCGAAGGTCCAGGCGCCATGATGGCGCGGTCCCTGCCAGATGAGGGCATATCCGGCTGCCTGCCACTGGCGCAAGCGCGATCCCAGCGCCGAAGGATCCCAAGCCGGATCGGTCGCCCAAGGCAACAGCGCTTGCGCCAGCCACACTGTCGCGGCCGCCAGAGACGCCAGGCGCGGAATTTCCTGCGCCAACGGGACAAGGGTCATCGCCTGCCGCCACGCCCATCCGAGATAGCCGCCGGCAATGAGGATCAACCCCAGACCAAAGAGCATCCAACGCGGCGTCAGCCAGGCGACGTCGTGCTGCCACCGCGGCACCCACGGCGCCACGAGGCAAACCAGCGCCAGCGCCAAGAGCGGCACCACGACGAGCCAACGCCAGCGCGCAGAGACAGTCCTTGCCCCGGCTGGCACGTGCCAACATCCGTATGCCGCGAGCGCCACGACAAATGGCAACAAGGGCAGGAGGTATTGGGGCCGTTTGCCAGCAATCAAAGACAATAAGACGAACGCGGGCACGACCGCCAGCAGGATGAAACGCACGGGCGGTTCACGCCAAAGCGCTACCCCGCGCCGCCATGCCGTCCAGGTCCCCGGCCACCACGCCAGCGGCCAGAGCACGAGGGGCAACACCGCCAGATACCACCACCAGGGCGCGGCGTGGTCGGCCCCCTCCTCAAGACGCCCCAGACCTTGTGCCGCGAGCACTTCCTGGACGGCCGAGGCGCCTTCACGGTTTGCCAGATAAGCCAACCAAAGGAGCGCCGGCAATAGCCCGAACGCACCCGAAAGGAATACGCGCGCCCACGCGCGTCGGCCCTGCTGCGCCCAGGCAGGCCAGCCCAGCACCACGCCGACCAGAGGAATGGCCATCAGCGGCCCTTTCATCAACACGCCCAAAGCCACCGCCGCGGCGAAACACACCGCCCCTTGCCCGGTTTGCCCCATTCGCCACAGCGCCCAAGCGGCCAAGACAACGAAAAAAGTCAGGGGAACGTCGAAATACAGAGTGGTCGCCATACCCAGCCAAAAGCTGCAGGCCACCAGCAACGCCACGCCGGTAACCACGGCAAAAGGAACGGCCCACGCCGCCGGGGCGCCATCAGGGAGGCATTGAGGCGGGGAATGCGCAACGCGCCAGTCTTGAAGGAGTCTGGCCAACACGACCCCCGTGCCCAACGCAAACCCCCCTTCGAGCAGAAACGGCCACGCCGCATTGACTCCAAAAAACCACCACCCCAAAAGAATCAACCAAAACAACAGCGGTGGCTTTTGCGCGTAAAAGGCTCCGTCTAATCGCGGTATCCCCCAATCCCCGCTCGAGTACATCTCCCACGCCACGGCCAGGTAGCGCGTCTCATCGAGCGGCACGGGATGACGCCAGGTTGCCGTCAGGATCGACGCCAGGCACAACGCCAGCCAAAGCGCGTGCGCACGCCAGGGAGAACGAAAAACGACAAAGAGCTCTTTCATCTCGCGGTCTCAGCAGCGCAGCGAGTCTTTCGAGCGCACCTTGGCTCGAGCAAAGAAAAACCCCGCGATCACCGCGGGGCCAATCCTTCCTCCCCGACGTTCGAGCGCCGGGGAGCGTCTCCTCCTTGCCCGATCGGTCAGCCCTTGAGCTGTTCCAGAATCGCCGGGTTTTCCAACGTTGAAGTGTCCTGGGTGATCTCCTCGCCTTTGGCCAGCTGACGCAACAGCCGGCGCATGATCTTGCCGGAACGGGTCTTCGGCAGGTTATCGCCAAAGCGGATCTCTTTCGGTTTGGCGATCGGACCGATTTCCTTCGCGACCCAGTTTTGCAGCTCCTTGACGAGCTGCGCCGCCTCGTCGCCAGTAGGCCGCGGGCGCTTCAGTACCACGAACGCGACGATCGCTTCACCGGTGATCTCATCGGGCCGGCCGACGACCGCCGCTTCGGCAACGAGCTCATGCGCCACCAGTGCCGATTCGATTTCCATCGTCCCCATACGATGGCCCGAGACGTTGAGCACGTCGTCGATGCGGCCGGTAATCGTGAAGTAACCGGTCTCTGGATCGCGGATCGCCCCATCCCCGGCCAGGTACAGTTTCCCTTTGAAGTCTTCCGGGTAGTACGACTTCTTGAAGCGCTGCGGATCGCCCCAGATGGTACGGATCATCGACGGCCACGGACGCTTGATCACCAGGAATCCGCCCTGGCCCCATGGCACTTCGTTGCCGGTTTCATCGACCACGGCTGCCTGGA
>FWPV01010125.1_pt1 | contig 15592 bp, 13 predicted proteins | sample 2228371 | NCBI WGS metagenome assembly FWPV01 (sample SAMEA103939776, study PRJEB20133) | metagenome | reverse complement strand
CCACCCCCACCGCCGTCCCCACGCCCACCCCCACGCCGACGCCCGGCTCCCTCGTCCAGCCGTCCGACCTCCTGTACCGGGGCGCGTTCCGGCTGCCAGCCGATCCAGAGGGTTTGGGTTGGGAATGGAGCAGCGGGGCCTCGGCCCTCACGTATTACCCGGATGGCGACCCCGGCGGCCCGGCCGATGGCTACCCCGGCTCCCTGTTCGGCGTCGGCCACGACTGGTATCAGCGCGTGAGCGAGGTCAGCATCCCGGCCCCGGTGGTCTCGCCGGGCAAGGACGTGGACGATCTGCCCACGGCCACGACCCTCCAGCCCTTCGCTGACATCCGGGGCAACCTGTTCGGCGAGATGGAGATGCCGCGCGTGGGGCTGGAATACCTGCCGGCCCTGGGCAGCCAGACCAGTGGCAAGCTCTACTTCGCCTGGGCGCCGCACCTGGACGAGGGAGCCACCAACCCGTCCCACGGCTGGTGCGAGCTGAACCTGGCGAACCCCCAGCCGGCCGGCCCGTGGCGCATCGGTGACTACCCCAACTATGTCACCGGCGACTACCTCTTCGCCATCCCCGCCGCCTGGGCCGCTGCCCACACGCCCGGCCGGCTCCTGGCGACCGGCCGCTACCGCGACGGCGGGCAGGGCGCGATGGGGCCGGCCCTGTTTGCCATTGGCCCGTGGAACGCGGGGAACCCGCCAGCGGCGGGCAGCACCCTCCCGGCCACGCCGCTGCTCCTATACGGCAATGTCTACCAGACCAACCCGCCCACCCTGGCCGGCTATCACCACTCCGACGAGTGGACCGGCGGGGCCTGGCTGACGGCCGGTGGCAGGTCGGCCGTCGTCTTTGTGGGCACGAAGGGGACCGGCGCCTGCTGGTATGGCTGCGCCGACGGCACGGTCTGGGAGCCGCCCTACCCGCCGGCCTGCCCCGATGGCAGCGAGCGGGGCTGGTGGTCCACCGGCTTTGTGGGGCAGTTCCTCTTCTACGACCCGGCGGATTTGGCGGCCGTGGCCCACGGCACGAAGCAGTCCTGGGAGCCGCAGCCCTACGCCACGCTGAACGTGGACGACCGCCTCTACCACGTCACATCCGGCCAGCAGAAAAATCACCTGGGCGCGGCCGCCTTCGACCGGGCAAGGGGGTTGCTGTACGTGCTGGAGCCGTTTGGGGATGGCGACCGGCCGCTGGTACACGTGTGGCAGGTCCGCCCGTAGCGCATTCGCTATGGCCGCCTGTCGGAGATGTGTCCTGGAAACCCGCACGCGCCTCGGCGCGCTTTGCTTCGTGGCCCGAAAATGCCAGCAGCTCGCCGGGCTGCGCGCTATCCTCATTTATCGCGTATGCGCCGGACCTCAAAGACCACCGGATTCCAGGGGTCTGGACAGGCGTGGGTGGCTACGTCGGGGTCTGTCAGCCAGGGGAACTCGGCCCCGTAGCGCAAGGCGAACACCTTGGGCAGCATACTGTACAGGGCATGGATGCAGATCTTGCCCTGGACAGTCAAGCCGTCAAAGATCGCCTCATCGCCCACCTGGTGGCCGGCCCCACAGTGGCCTTCCTGCCGGATCACCCGGGCGATGACGGTGAATACGCCGCTGGTTCGTGAGGGTTCGTTGGTCATACGGTGTCTCCTTTCTCACGGTCGCTCGTGGCCGAGCTAATAAAAGACCCGCAGGGTTTTCAACACCCTGCGGGTCTGACCTTTCAATGGTGCCCGATTTGGTACAGATGCCAGCCATAGCCATAGCCCACCACGGTGAGGAGCAGCAGGTCGCGGATGTGCACGTGGGAGTCGCGGGGCATCAGCGTGTCAAAGGCCAGGAAGTAGAGGGCCAGCAGGATCATCAGGGCCGTGAGGGCCACCGTCACGATGAGCAACTGGTCAGAATTGTATTGCTGGGTCGCCTGCAAATAGACCACGTGCCGGGCATAGACCTCGCCCAGGGCAAAAAAGACCAGGCCGGTGATGAGAGTATAGGCATACAGCTCCTGGACGAGCTGGATGGACAGGTTCGCCCAACACAGCCCCAGCGTGATCAGGCTCAACAGCAACACGATGCCAAAGGCCAGCACGCCCCGATTCGTCAGTTTGGTGAGCACGTGCGGGGCCAGCATGTCGTTGGAGTATCGGAACAGGCGCGGCGGCGCCACGAACGCCAGCAAAATGCCCCCGAACACCAGACCTCCGTCCAGCAAGGCCAGCGGCACCGAGCCACCGGTGTGATGCCACGTCAGCTCACCGTACAGCACCGCCAACCCCAGCGACGACAGCATAGCATGTGAGATTTGCATCTTCATCCCTCCACCTTCATCCTTCACCCCTCCCCCTCCGCCGCTCCCTCGATGACAATATCCCCAAACAGCGACTGTTGGGTCACTATGACCTGGCGCAACCGGATCAGCTCCAACAAGGCCAGGAACGTGACAATGACCTCCATCCGCGAGGCAGCCGCTTGCAAGAGTGACCGGAAGCTGATCTGGCGCTGGCTGGCTGTTTGTCTGGTGATCGCGGCGATCTGGTCGTCAATGGAGAACGCCAGGGGTGGGACGGCGTTTTCCACGTGCTCCGCGTCGGGCAGCCGGGCCAGGGCCTCCTGCACCGCCGCCAGCAAATCCGCCAGGGTCACGCCCTCCAGCCGAAAGCCGGTCTCCAGGCGCGGCGGCGGGGCCAGGCGGGGGTAGGAGCGCAGGCCGGCCTCCTCCCGCGCGCGCAGCCCTTCCGCCACCTGCTTGAAACGCTTGTATTCGCGGAGCTGGCGCGCCAGGGCCTCGCCGACGTCCTCTTCCTCGACCGGGGCCGGCGGGCCGGGCGGCCGGGGCAACAACACCTGGGACTTGATGTAGAGCAGCCGGGCCGCCACCACCAGGAAATCGGCCAGCGCCGCCGCGTCCAGGTGTTCGGTATCCAGCAGCCGGATGTGCTCCAGGTACTGGTCGGTCACGGCCGCCAGCGACACCGTGGTGATGTCCAGCTCCTGCCGTTCGATGAGCTGGAGCAACAGGTCCAACGGCCCCTCGAAAACGGTTAACTTGACCTGATACGCCGTGTGACACCTCGCTGCGCCAAAAAAATCGACGAATATGCGAATTGACGAATCTACGAATCCGTACTCCACCCGTTCATGCATTCGTCTATTCGTCTATTCGTACATTCGTCTATTCGTACATTCGTCTATTCGTACATTCGTCTATTCGTACATTCGCCGCTCAAGCAGTGCGCCGGGTGACCTCCTGGAACTCCACCGGCTTGCCCCGGCGATCCAACAAGATGGGCGCCTCCCGGCGCAAAATGGTCTCCGGGTTGATGATGCACTTGCGCACCTCGCGCCGCGAGGGGACCTCGTACATCACGTCCAGGAGCACCTCCTCGATGATGGTGCGCAGGCCCCTGGCCCCGGTCTTGTAGCGCATTGCCTCCCGGGCGGCCGCCCGCAGGGCGTCTTCCGTGAAGACCAGTTCCACCCGGTCCAGCCCCAGGATCTTTTGATACTGACGGACCAGGGCGTTTTTCGGCTCGGTGAGGATGCGCATCAGCGCCTCTTCGTCCAGCGGGTCCACACTGACCATGATGGGCAGTCGCCCTACCAGCTCCGGGATGAAGCCAAACTTGAGCAGATCGTCGCTGATGACCTGGCGCAGCAGTTCGGCCACTCGCCGTTCGCGGCGCTCCACCGGCTCGGCCCGGAACCCCAGGCCGCTGCCGCCGCTCACCCGTTGGGCGATGATCTCCTCCAGCCCTTCAAAGGTGCCCCCGCAGATGAACAGGATATTGGTGGTGTTGACCTGGACGTATTCTTGTTGCGGATGCTTGCGGCCGCCGGCCGGGGGCACGTTCGCCACGCACCCTTCGACGATCTTGAGGAGTGCCTGTTGCACGCCTTCGCCAGACACGTCCCGGGTGATGGATGGGCTATCGGTCTTGCGGGCGATCTTGTCAATCTCGTCAATGTAGACGATGCCCCGTTCGGCCCGGGCCACGTCATAATCCGCCGCCTGGAGCAGGCGCAGCAGGATGTTCTCCACGTCCTCGCCCACGTAGCCGGCCTCCGTCAGGGCCGTGGCGTCTGAGATGGAAAACGGCACGTCCAGGATGCGCGCCAGGGTCTGGGCGAGCAAGGTCTTGCCGCAACCGGTGGGGCCGATGAGCAGGATGTTGCTCTTCTGTAGCTCCACGTCATCGCGGAACTCGTTGGCGGCCACGCGCTTGTAGTGATTGTAGACGGCTACGGCCAGGACCTTCTTGGCGCGCTCCTGGCCCACCACGTACTGGTTCAACTGCTCCAGGATACGCCGGGGCGGCGGGATCTTGCTCAGGGCCGCCGTGGGCTTTTCGCGCGCGCTCTCTTCCTCTTCTTCCTCCAGGATCTCCATGCACAGGTGCACGCATTCGTCGCAGATATACACGGAGCCTGGCCCGGCGATGAGCCGGCGAACCTGGTCCTGGTCCTTGTTACAGAACGAGCAGTAATACTTTAATTCTGGCTTGCTGCTAGGCATGACGTGGCCTCCAACATGTGGCGATCATGATGACCCAACCCTATTATACTATGTTTTGTGGCCGTTGGCGAGAGGGGGGGAGATTGCGGATTGCGGATTGCAATCTGCAATTTGCAATTTGCAATTTGCAATCTGCAATCTGCAATTTGCAATCTGCAATCTGCAATCTGCAATTTGCAATCTGCAATCTACAAACGCTTAAAGGCCTGCGCCTGGCGGTATAGTTCCACGTATTGCCGCGCCGAAGCGTCCCACGAGTGATCCTCGGCCATGCCCCGTTGCTGCAAACCGCGCCACTTGTCTGGATATTTGAAGGTCTCCACGGCCCGGACGATGGCGGCGAACAGGTCATAGGCGTTGTAGCGCGTAAACACGAATCCGGTGCCCGTGTCCGTGCGCGGGTCAAAGTCCTGCACCGTATCGGCCAGGCCGCCGGTACGCCGCACGATGGGCACGCTGCCATAACGCATGGCGATCATCTGCCCCAGCCCGCACGGCTCAAAGCGCGAGGGCATGAGAAACATGTCGGTCCCGGCATAGATCTTCTGGGCCAGCTCCGCGTTGAAGGTGAGGAACACCGACAATCGCTGCGGGTACCGGCGAGCCATATCGCTCAGCAACTCGTGGTAACGCTGTTCGCCGGTCCCCAGGATCACGAACTGCAGGTCCAGGTTGACTATCGCATCCACGATCTGGGCGATGAGATCAAAGCCCTTTTGGTCGGTGAGGCGCGAGATGGCCCCCATGAGCGGGACGTTGGGGTCCGGCTGTAGCCGGGCCACCCGCTGCAAGTCCAACTTGTTTTCCAGCCTGGCCCCCAGGTGCTCCTTGCTGAACGGTGCGGCAATGTGCGGATCGGTCATCGGGTTCAGCACCTCGGTATCAATGCCGTTAAGGATGCCAAAGAGCCGGTCCTGGCGGTCCCGCAGGAGCAGATCCAGCTTCTCGCCGTATTCCGGGGTGAGGATCTCCTGCGCGTAGGTCTTGCTCACGGTGCTCACCACGTCGGCAAAGAGGATGCCCTGGGCCATCAAATCCACCACGTTTTCCAGATCGCGGATCTGGGGCACCCGAAAATGGTACTCGTCTATGCCCGCGATCTCCAGGATGCGCGTGCCAAAGATGCCCTGATAGGCCAGGTTATGGATGGTGTAGACGGTGGCGGTGGGGACAAAGAAGGGGTCGTCGCGGTAGAGGGTCTTGAGCCACTGGGGGATGATGGCCGTGTGCCAGTCGTGGCAGTGGATCACGTCTGGGGCCCAGTCCAGGTGTTTGAGCATCTCCACGGCCCCCCGGCAAAACAGCACGAACCGCTCACCGTCGTCTGGGTAGCCATAGATGCCCTCACGGCCCAGGTAGCGCGCATTGTCCACAAAGTAGATGGGCACGTCCTCGCCGATGGTGGCCCGGCGCACGCTCACCGGCTCGCGGTGCTGGTCCATCGGCACCTCAAATGGCTCCAACACGGTCTCTAGCCCAAAGCGGTCCGGGTCAATGCGACCATAGCGCGGCATGGCCACGCGCACGTCCACGCCCAGCTTTTTCAACGCCTTGGGCAGCGAGCCGATCACATCGGCCAGGTGGCCGGTCTTGGCGAATGGGACCACTTCCGCGGCCAGGATGAGCACTTTCAAAGGTTCGGTCATTCCTCTCTCCTCGACGTGATGAGCGTTGTCTCTACAGTATGTCGATCTCCATTCCTCCTCGGCTCGGCGCGGGTCTGTGACCCGCGCCCGCAGCGGATGGCGCAACCCGCCATGAGCAGAGTGCGTCAAACAGCCCGCTCACGCATACCCGCACGCCAGGCCCAGCCCGGCCGACCCCCGGCAGTGCGCGCAATCCAGGCACGCGCCGAACGTGGCCGGCTCGGCCGTCCGCGGGCATGTGCTGCCTGTGGCCTTTTGGTCGGGGGCGTGCCGCCGCGACCCGAAGGTGATGAGCCGGGTGCCCGGCGGCAAGACGGTACGTGCCAAAGGTGGCGACCCATTCTCCTCCGCTTCCCGATCGTCCATCGGCGGCGATACGGGGGGCATCGTCACCACCATGCCGAACAGGTCTCTCACGCGCCCTCTCCCCAATCCAGGTCGTTCTCCGCGGGCGGCTCCAGGTATCTTGAGGTGGCCTTTGGGTTCTGGGCCAGGTTCAGGATCTCCAGGTAGTTGTTGTCTGCGTAATGGCAGAGGGCGCCGATGGCATCCGAGAACTCGCTGTAATCAAAGCCCTCCCGGGGCAGCTCCACCGTCAGGATCACATCCAGATCGCTATCCAGGCAAAACTTGGCCATGTTGATGTCGCGGTTCAGGCGCAGCAGGTGGGTATGCAACCGTTGCCGGCAGACCGGGTCCTTCGGTCCCACAATGAACGGCGAGATGGTGAAATACACCCAGTGCTCGGTCATGCGCACAAAGATGCGAAAGCTCTGCACGTCGCCCCGGAATCCCGTGAGCCAGTCCCCCTCCTCGTCACGCTTGTACTTCCAACCGTACCGCTCGAAATAGCCATCTATGGTCTCTGGTGTTATCGTCATGTGTTCATCCCCTCTCATTGTTTAGTTTTTCACCCTTGATCCTGATCATCCCATCTTCCACTGTGACCAGCAGCGACTTGTCCTTCGCCTCCGCGTCCCGATAAGCCGCATCGGCCAGGGGCATCAGCACCTCGCGCTCGATGATCCGGGCCACGTCGCGCGTCTGCGTGCCGGCCTGCTCGTCGAACCCTTTCTCCAGCACATAGTTCACCACCGACTCATCGAACGTCACGTGGATGCCCTGCCGTTGGAACCGCTGGCCCAGGGCCTCGGCCAACTGCCGGCTCGCCAGCGTGCGGCGGGCAGCCAAATCCAGCGGCTTGAATAGCACCACCTCATCCACGGCGTCCACCAGTTCCGCCAGCAAGTGCTTGCGCAGCTCGCGCCGGAGATCGGCCGGCGCCACGCGGCCCGGCGCGCCGCTGGTGAACCCCACGGCTCGCCGGGCCAGGTCCATCTCCGTGCCGACGGTCAGGATCACCGTGGCATCGCTGAACGACACGGTGCGGCCTTGCCCGTCGGTGAGGCGGCCGTCATCGCAGATCTGCGCCAGCAGTTGCAAGACGACAGGATGCGCCCGGTCCACATCGTGGAACAGCACCACGCAGAAGGGCCGGGCCGCCACCCTGCCGGTGAGCTGGCCCTCCTCGTCATAACCCACGTAGCCCGGCGGCGAGCCGATGAGCCGGGCTACTGTGTGCGCCTCGGAGAACTCGGCCATGTCCAGCTCAATGGCCCGGTCCGCGTCCCCAAAGAGGAACTCGGCCAGGGCGCGGGCCATCTCCACCTTGCTGGTGTCCGCAGGCCCCACAAAGGCGAACACCCCATCCGGCCGATTGGGCTGCAAATCCAGCCGCATCTTGGCCAGACGCACCACCCGGGCCACCGCCGCCGCCGCCGCTTCCTGGCCCACCACCCGCTCGGCCAGAAATCGTTCCAGTTCGCGGTAACGTATCGCCTCATCCAGGGCGGCGTCCGCCAGCGGCAAGCCAGTGACCTCGGCCAGCACCGAGAGCAGGTGTTGGCGCGTCACAAGCCGGGCCTCAGCCGTCGGCGCTTGCAGCATGGCCCGGGCCGCCGCCCGTTCCAGCAAGTCAATGGCCTTGTCCGGGAAGCACCGATTACGCAAATAGTCTCGGCTCAGCTCGTACACGTCCGGCAAGAGCTCCGCCGGGATCGTCACGCCAAAGTGCTCGGCCAGACGGGGACGCATAGTGGCCAGGATCTCCAGGGTCATGTCCCGGCCAGGCTCCTCCACGCGCACGGCCTGGAAGCGCCGGGCCAGCGCGCCGTCTTTTTCGATGTACTTGCGATAGTCGTGCAGCGTAGTGGCGGCGATACAGTGCAGGTCGCCCCGGGCCAGGGCCGGCTTGAGGATGGTGGCCGCGTCGCCCACGCCCGGTGGGCCGCCGGCCCCGATGAGCGCGTGGGCCTCGTCCACAAAGAGGATGACGTTGCCGGCCTGCTTGATCTCCTTGACGATGGCCTGGACGCGCGCCTCGAACTCGCCGTAAGCCCTGGCCCCGGCCACCAGCGACGATAGGCTCAGCTCCACGATGCGCCGACCTTGCATCAGCGTCGGCACCTCGCCCCGGGCCAATTGCTGGGCCAGCCCCTCCACGATGGCCGTCTTGCCCACCCCCGGCTCGCCCACCAGGATGGGGTTGTTCTTCTGCGGCCGGCACAGCACCTCCAGCATCGCCATCGTCTCGCGCTCCCGGCCCACGATGGGCGCCAGCTTGCCCTCCCGGGCCAGGGCCGTCAGGTCGCGCCCATACTGATCCAGCGTAGGGGTCGCGGGAGCCTTGTGGGGTTCCACTGGCTGGGGCCTGACCGGCCCGCTCCTTAGGGTCTGCAAGGCGTCTTCCGCCGAAGCGCCCACCTGGCGCAGCAGGTTGGCGATGGTTGGGTCTGCTGTAAGGATGGCGGTCAGCAAATGGACTGGTTGCACCGCGCCATCCCCGGCCAGAGTCTGGCTCTCGCGCAGGACGTCCTTCACCCCGGCCGAGACCTTGAGCCGGGCTGGGGGCGCGGCGCCGGCCGGCGCCAGGTCCAGCAATGCCTTCTCCAATCGGGCCAGGTCCGCATCCGGAAGCTTGAGCGCATCCCGGCACAGGGCCTTCTCCGTTTGCAGGAGACCCAGCAACAGATGCGAGGTGTCCAACTGCTCGCTCTTGTGCATCTTGGCCCGGGTCTTGGCTGCGTCAAAGCTCTGCCGGGCCGCCGGTGATAGTCGTTCCAGCATATCGGCCATGATCCACTCTCCTGTCAAGCCCAATCATACTCCATTTGGCCCATGTGTGCAAGGCCGGCTTGCGCGCGGCGCGCTTTTGTGGTATCGTATGCCAGCCAATCTGGTACGCCTCGCGTCCTGCAATCCGGGTCCTGGAAAATGAAGCTCTCCCGGCGAACGTTCTGCAAACTCTTGCTCGGCGGTGGCCTGATCACCGGCCTGACTGCTCCACCGGTCGGCCTGGCCTACGTTCTCGTGGGTGAACCGTGGTGGCTGGAGGTGACCCACACGGACATCTCGGTGCCCGATTTGCCCCCGGCCCTGCACGGCCTGACCATCGCCCACCTGAGCGATTTTCACCACAGCCGCGTGGTGCCCCGGGAGCACGTGCGCCGGGCGGTGGACCTGGCGAACAGCCTGGGCGCGGAGCTGATGCTCTTGACCGGCGATTATGTGACCCGCAGAGACCAGGCGCACATCGCGCCGATGGCAGCCGAGCTATCCCGGCTCCGCGCGCCCCGGGGTGTCTACGCCGTCCTGGGCAACCACGACAACTGGACCGACGCGGCCCAGATAGCCAGCCACCTGTCCAGGGCCGGCATCATCGTGCTGCGGAACCAGCGGCGGGCGTTGGCAGTGGGGGAGACCTGCCTCTGGCTCCTGGGCATCGAGGATACCGGCTACACCGGCGGCCGTTTCGACGACTTTCGAGCGATGTGGCAAGGGGCTGGCGCGGCGTTGGCCGCTTTGTTGGAGGGGATACCGCCCGACGAGCCTCGGCTGCTCCTGGTACACAACCCGGACTTTACCGAGATGTTGCCCGCCGGGCGGATAGACCTGGCCCTGTGCGGTCACACCCACGGCGGGCAGGTGTGTCTGCCCGGCATCGGTGCGCTGTTGGTGCCCTCCTGCTTCGGGCAAAAGTACGTCAGCGGGCTGGTGCAGGGGCCGAGCACACGGGTCTACGTCAGCCGGGGCATCGGCCTCATCTCCCCGCCGGTGCGCTTCCTGTGCCGGCCGGAGATCGCCCTCGTCCGGCTCACCGCCGCATAGCCCGTGCACCCTGCATCCTGCATCTTGCACCCTGCATCCTGCTCCCCTGGCCCTTCACCCCGCGATGTGGTATACTATGACCAGACCATTAGGCGGAGGTGCGATCATGTCTCCCACTTTGGGCACCCGGCTCGGACAACTGGCGAGCTTCCTCAAGATGCTTTTCAATGTGGCCTTCATGCTGACGTTCGTGCTGGCCCCGGCGGACTGGAGCGGGATCGGCTTGACTCGCCACGGTACACTGGCGGAATGGCTGCTGATGTCGGCGTGGCTGGGCCTGACCGTCTTCTATGCGCTGCTGCTGGTCGGCCAACTGCCGCGTCGCCCGGCCTACGTGGTGGCCGTATTGGAGTCCAGCACCACGGCACTGCTCGCGGCCCTCTACGCGCTCACTCATGGCCCACTGAATCCCTGGACTGTGGGATTTGCTGTCTTTTTCGCCTTAACCGCGGCGCTCTTCTGGCATGCCCTGATCGACTCATGATAACCACCGGGGAGCACCACTTCGAGATTGACGGCCTGCGCGTGTACTGTCGCACGGCCGGCCCGGCCGCCGGCCCGCCGGTCGTGCTGCTGCACGGCTGGGGCGCGTCGTGGCACTACTGGCAGTGGGCACTGCCGGCTTTCGCTGCGGCCGGCTTTCGCGCCTACGCCCCGGACCTCGTCGGCCACGGCGACACCGCCAAGCCCCCCATGGCCTACGGCGGCGATGATTACGTGGGCTTTTTCGCTCGCCTGGTGGATCACCTGGGCCTGGGCCAGTTCGTCCTGGGCGGACACTCCCTGGGTGGCTACATTGCCCTGCGCTATGCCCTGGAACGGCCAGACCGCGTGCGCAAGCTGGTGCTCGTCTCGCCCCTGTACAAAAAAGATCAGCTGCCGGTGCCGCGCCAGCTTCTGCCCATCGTGACCGCCCCCCTGCGCGTGGTCTGGCAGCTCACCCCCACCCAACTCGTGGCCCTGGCCGCCCGCGCCGTCTGCGATTCCGACGAACGCGTCTTGCCCGCCTCTTTTACCCGCCAGATGATCGTGGACTATAAACGAGCCTGCCCGCGCATCGCGGCCAGCCTCGCCGATTTCAGGGACCTGACGCCGGACCTGCCGCGCATCACGGCCCCGGCCCTGGTCTTCTGGGGCGGGCGTGACCTGCTGGCCCCCGGATCATTCGCCCCGCTCGTGGAAGCCCTGCCCAACGCCCAGGCCTGCTACATCCCGGCCGCGGCCCACGCCGCCCAGGTGGAGACCCTGGTGCCCTTCCACGACGCCCTGCTGAGCTTCCTGGAACCCACACGGCCGGGGTTGGCCCTGCCCCTGCGTGGGACACGCGTCACCATTCGTCCCCAGACCCTGACAGACGTTCACCGTCGGGCCGCGTGGCGCCCCTCCACCGAGCCATTCGAGCACCTCTGGAACCCGGCGCCCATCCTGGTTGCCCAGGCCGACACCATTTATCACCAGCAGGCGAGCGATCCCGCTCGCCGCTACTATGCCATTGACGACGAGCACGGACAACTCATTGGGAGCCTCTCGCTACGCCAGATCCAGGTGGGCCGCCACGCCCGGCTCGGCATCACCATCGGCGCTGACTGGGTGGGGCGGGGCTACGGCACCGAAGCCCTGCGCGCATTCATCCCCTACTACTTCACCATCCTCCGCTTCCAAGAACTGCGTTTGGACGTGGCGGCCCCCAACGTCCGCGCCGTCCGCTGCTACGAAAAGCTCGGCTTCCAACGTGCCGCCGAGTTTCACCGGCCGCTGGACATAGATACTGACCTGTCCTTCCTGGCCGATGAGCGCTATGCGCACCTGCGACCGTTGTTTAGCCACCAGGGGGGGGGCACGCAGGCCCTCTTCTACGAGATGGTCCTGACTCCTCACACGTTTGTACCCTAGCCGGCCCCCCAAACGAAAAGCGAGCCGTGCGCCGACGCGCAATGGCTCGCTTCCCCGTTAAACACGTTGTCCAATTCTGCCATCATCCCGCAAGGACTACGGCGGCGGGTAGGGCGCGGCGACTTTGTCCCGCCAGTACACTTGCAGGCGGTAGGGCGCGTCGCGGTGGTAGCCGCTGAAGGATTTGACGAGGACGTAGTAGTCGTTGTCCTGGGCCACCGCGTGCTCCAGGTGTTCGCTCTGGTTGCTGCCGTTGTCGGAGCTTGCGATCTCTTGATACGCACCGTTGTACAGGTAGAGGTCGTAGTCGCAGCCGGCGGGGATATTCCACAGGTCCACGCAGATGGTGCCGGACCAGGCGGGCCTGAACTTGTAGTAGTCGTAGTCTGTGGTATCCCAGATGTAAGAATCGTGGGTGGCGCCAATACTGATGGGCCAGGCCTGCCCAAAGCCGCCGTTGGGTTCGTAGGTGTCGGTGTGGTAGTTCTTGAGCACCAGGGGCAGGCAGTTCCGGCACCAGTCCCGGTGCGTGGGCAGAGGATCGGGGTAGTATCCTGTCGGATCATACGGGCTTGAAGGGAAGAGACCTCGGTCGGGAAGGGTCAGGCTCACTGGCGACCACAGGGCTGGCTCACCCGTCCGGTGTTGGGGGTTGGCGGCCAGCCACCAAACGACTTCCTGGTATGGATAGGTGCCTGGATTGTTCCAGATGGGGTATACGCGGTGAAAGTTATCGTTGTTCGGATGATTGTTCTCCCCCCATTCGTTATATGCCCACACAGCGAAGTACCAGTGTTCTGCGATGTCCGGGCTGCCGTCGCCCAGCCATTGGTTGGGCCGGCGCTCGTGCCACTTGTTCACCAGGATATGAGCGCCCATGGCGATGTTGTAGCGGTAGTCGTACTTCACCGCCTGCTGGGTTGCCGCGCCGAACTGGCTGCCCGGCGGGTCGCAGTTCATCCCGGTCTGAATCTGCATCAGCCCCCAGGCGCAGCTATCCGTGCTGGTGACCGGGCGGCCGTTCACACACTGGAGCCACCCACCGCCATCGGGATAGTGACGCTCCCAGGTCTCGTACCAGCCGATAGCCTTGAGGATGATCGGCGGGACCACGACGTCGATGCTGACGTTGTAGAGACCCGGGTACTCCGCCGCGATGTCGTTATGCGCGGCGTCGCAGAACGTCATGGCGATGTCCTGGTCGCTGGGTTGAGTGCACGTCTGTTGCGCAGCTATGGGAGCTAGCCCGGCCAGATGCAACGGCGTCAGCAGCCCAGTGGCGATAATCAAACCAGCGAATCCTTGCCAGATACGGCTTGAGAGGCTCCTCCTATTTTGATCATTCACCACGATGACCTCCTGGTTATGCGAGAATGACGAATGCCATGTCTACTGGCGATTATCGATCCAACCAACAAACCAGGGGGAGAATCGAGGGGCGACAAAGTAGAAATTGACGCTATCAACACGCTGGGCACGCCCCATCTTATCGAACAGGACTAGATAGCTTTCACTGCCTGGATCAGCACTAGCGGGATACCACCAGGCGGCCAGAAAGCGGCCATCGGGTGACCAGCCCAGCAGCCGGTGGTGACCAGGTACAGACGACTTCAGCAGGGTGCTAGATTGGGCTTGCCAGCCGATGGTGCGCAACTCGGCGCGCTCACGATCCATCGGCTGGCTGTAGGTCACGCTGGCGCCATCAGCCGTCCAGACCGGAGCCGGGTCGTAGTACGGATAGGCGAATCCCGCGCTCTCGATCGGCCCGGCCAGGCTGCGCAGCTCCTTGGTGCGGATGTCCAGCATATTCACCAACCAACGTGTAGACCGCTCGCGTTCCAGGGTCGAGTAGAGGAAGCGTGTGCCATCCGGGGATAGACTCATGTGATGGGCACCTGCACCTGTCAGACGTGCGATGAGCACAGGGGCTGGCTCCCTCTCCGCAGCGTTCACCTGCCAAAGTGCCTGCTCCGCTACGTAGTAAAGTGTGAGACCTTCTTTCGACCACCCAATAGGATAGCCGCCGGCCAACCCTTTGACCAATAACCTCTTATCTTGCCTGTCTGCGCTGATCGCGTACAATTCCTCTTCCCCTCCCCCCTCCTTCCCCTCGATGGGTACCCGGCGTATGTAGGCGATGTACCGGCTATCCGATGACCACCGCGCGCCATATGGCCCGTTGTTGAGAACTCCCTTGTCCAGAACTATGTGTCCCGTACCATCCAGATTGACCACCCCCAGCACGGGGTTTTCCCACCAGTGTTTGCAAGAGAGCAGGTACGCCACCCGGCGGCCATCGGGCGAGACCCAGGCATCGGGCCAGAACCGATAGGACAGGGTGGGGAGCAGCGCCACCTGCCGCTTGTCGGCCAGATTGTCCAGGTTAGCCACCCAAATCAGCGCCGTAGCGCCGTCGTCCGCCGCGTCTACACAGACGATCTTCAGGCCGGGAGGCAGAGGTCCCGTGGGCAGCGTGACCGGCGTGGGTGGGGGGGCCGGCGTGAACGTGGGCGTGGGCGGCGGCAGGGGAGGCGTGGGGGACGCCGGGGGGGGATACGGCGGTGGAGTCGGTCCAGGCGGAGATGGGATGGCGGCGGTAGCGCTGACCCATTTCGTGGGCGGGATCATCTGGCTAGGGGCTGGCGGGCCGGCCAGTCGGCCAAAGAGCAAGACCAGAACCACGGCCAGGGTCAGCAGCGTGAACAAGCCAATGGCACCGGTGAGCCATATACGGAAGCGAGACATGGTTGCCTTCCTTTCAAGCGGAGCAATAACACAACAACCTTCTCCGCGACGACCTATTTTCCCAAGGGGCTGCCCCCCCAGTATCGTTGGCGCTGAAGGGCTTAACGACCAGGTTCGGGATGGAGCTGGGTGATCCCCTTCGCTAAAGTCACGGAGAAGGTTGTTATACCCGTTGTTGGACAACGTCGAATAGAGTGCACAGCTTCAATGTCGCTGGCTCAACGTGAACAAGCCCTCGACCATTAGTACGGCTAAGCTCTCCCGTCCGTAGACGGGCACACATTGCTGCTGTTCCACTTGCCGCCTATCAAGCAGGTGTTCTTCCTGCGGTCTTACCCGGTTGGCCCGGTGGGGGACCTCATCTTGGGGGGGGCTTCCCACTTAGATGCTTTCAGCGGTTATCCCTTCCAGACATAGCTATCCAGCGATGCACCGGGCGGTACAACTGGCACACCAGAGGTCTGTTCATCCAGGTCCTCTCGTACTGTGGACAACTCCCCTCAAGTCCCCTGCGCCCACGGCGGATAGAGACCGACCTGTCTCACGACGGTCTGAACCCAGCTCGCGTGCCGCTTTAATGGGCGAACAGCCCAACCCTTGGGACCTACTCCAGCCCCAGGATGCGACGAGCCGACATCGAG
>FWPV01010121.1_pt1 | contig 15593 bp, 14 predicted proteins | sample 2228371 | NCBI WGS metagenome assembly FWPV01 (sample SAMEA103939776, study PRJEB20133) | metagenome | reverse complement strand
CAGGAAGCAATTGTTCTTCAAGCGTCACTGGCACCATAATGGTTTGCTTATAATTGTAATTTTTGAATCGCGCCATTTTACTTCCTTAATTTGTTCATTGGCAATTGTCGGAATAAAATAGCATTTTTAAGCGACTTTTTCAACAGTTTCAGGAAAGGGGGACTTGTTCTCCTTAGCGAAACGAGCTTATCCGGGCACTGCCCGTCCTAAATCCCCCTTTAGAAAAGGAGGACTTGATGGCGACCAGCTGCAGGGAAAGCGGGTGGTCTCTAAATCCTCTTTTAAGAAAGAGGGACTTTTAACGGTTGCAATTACTATTGCCGTATTCTCGCTTACATGGTCTCCATGGGAGCGCAAGGCCGCCGCTCTGCAGGAAGATACATGCGAAACCGCCAAAGGCGTGAGATGATGATAGCAAAATAATTAATAAGCGTACAACCCGGAACGGGTGACATGATAAAATTTCTTCCATAAAATATGAAAGGGAATCAGTGAGTTCACATATCCATTCCACCACAGAGGTCACAGAGCGCACAGAGAATACATAATGTGATGGATTTAATTTCGTCTCGCTCACACCATCTCCTTGCAAGCGAAAACAATTACCTTTGGAGTGCGCTGCCTCGGCGGTGCTTTAAAGATGTCTCGTTGCGGCGCTGCTCGACATGACAATTTTTTTTGACGCGGAGCGACGGAACGAGATTAAACGCTAAAGTTGTTGATCCACGAATCCTGTAGTTAGATCATTTCAAAATAGACTTTTTAAATCAATCAAATAAATACACCTAAAAAATCACTGTTAGGAAACGAGGACTTTAAAAACAGAGGACAAAGCTATGAATCTTAATTCACTTTTTAAAAGTTTGTTATGTATAGTTGTCATAGGAGCGAGCTTTATCATGTGCGCGCGCGAGAAAAAGATCCTCAATATTGCCCATCGAGGTGCATCGGGCTCGGCACCAGAAAATACGTTGGCGGCGATCAAGAAAGCCATTGAATTCGGTGCCGATCATATCGAGTTGGACGTACGTCTGAGCAAAGATGGGCATGTGGTCTTGTTGCACGATTCCAAACTCCAACGCACCACCGGTGATAGCGGCCACGTGTGGGATTATACTCTGGAGGAATTGCGAACGTTAGACGCCGGTAGCTGGTTTGCGCCGGAGTTTGCCGGTGAACGCCTACCCACTCTGGAGGAGGTGATTCAGGCCGTCAAAGGCAAGGTAAAGCTGGATATCGAAATAAAACGCTCCGGCTATGAGCCCGACATCGAACGCAAAGTGATCGATATCGTCCGCAAACATGGTTTCAGCAAAGATTGCTATTTCACCTCTTTCGATCCAGCGACTATCGAAGAGATCAAGCGTCTGGCGCCGGACATCAAGACCGGGTTCATTTTTGGGACCTTTTATGGTGATACCCTCTTCACCGGCAATTGGGATTTTCTGGTGCCCAAGTATACCCTGGTCGATGAATCGTTCATGGCCAAAGCCCGGCAGGCCCGTAAACCGGTGTTCACCTATACCGTCAACGACGAAGAAACCATGCGCCAGTTGATCCGATTGGGCGTGGATGGCATCATCACCAACTATCCAGAACGGTTGAAAAAGGTTTTATCGGAGAAGAATCGATAGAAACACACGGTTGCTGCATCGACGTTTCTGCTGAACTTTGACCCCATCACGACGTCAATAGGAGTCGCTTTAAAATGATCATTAACGCCAGATCCGAAAAACATGTATTTCTATACTCGACCATCCTTGGCAAACATTGAATTGGATCTGAAACAGTGTGAAACCAAATGAATCGACCATCCTCAGAAGAAAAGCCAACTGACACCATTTTTTTTGATGTCGGCGGTGTGTTGTTGGTGGATTTTATCGAGCAAAAGATCGTCGATCTGGCTCGCAAATACGGCGCCGACCCGAGTGTGTTGCTCGCTCTGCGTAACAAACATCGGCCGCTGGCGGATGCAGGCAAAATTTCCGACCAAGAGTTCTGGTCTAATCTTTTACTTGAAATAGGTATAAAAGCCACAACAGAAGATTATGAGATCGAAAGCTATATGCATCCTATCCCCGAAGGTTTACAATTGGCCGAACGGTTGAAAAAATCGGGGTATCGGATCGCCATCCTTTCGAATGATTCGCGGGAAATGTTCAACGCAAAACGCAAGCGGTTTGCGCTCGATGACCTGTTCGAAAAGGTGATTGTTTCGAATGAATTGGGCTTCATCAAACCCGATCCGCAAATCTATCACATGGCCCTGCAACAGATGAATGCCCAACCGCAACAATCTGTTTTTATCGACGACCGTGAAGAAAATCTCGCGCCAGCGAAGGAGTTAGGCATGAAAACCATCCTTCATCGCTCGGCCAGGCAAACCGAAGAGCAACTGAAAAAGTTGGGAATCGTTATGTAAGAAATCGTAAAGATAGAATGCAGAGGTCATGAGCAGACGCGCCCAATGACATGGCTATGCACCAAACTTTTATGGCTATTTTGTCCTATGCGCAGACGTAACTAGTAAACGCGATGAAAGATATGACTCTGCTTCCATGCCAACATGACGAGGGTTTACTGTCAAGTAAAAGGAGGCTTGGTATTTAAGACAACGTGGCGATGAAGGCTTGCGCTTGGACATTTTTCCGAACGACTGGTGCGAATCACCCACTGCAGAGTACCAGGAGGAGCAAACGGACTGCGAGATATATAAAAGCCATAAAAATTTTCTTCAACGAGGCAACGATAATTTTTGTTGCCGGCCACGATAGCTTTCATTTCTGCATGTCCTAAAGAGGAAAGGAAAGAGAATGCAACTCTCCTTTTGTCTGGAAACACTTTTCACCGAACTGCCGTTTGTTGATCGATTATCGGCGGCAAAAACACTCAATGTCGAGAATATCGAATTTTGGGACTATCGCGATAAAGATTTACAGGCATTGGCGCACGCCCTCAGAGCCCATGACATGGCAGTCTTGAACTTTAGCGGTAACCGCCTCCATGGCATGCTGGATGCGGCTGAACGAAGCGCTTTTTTGGATGAAGTGGCAGCGACGGTCGCAGTCGCTAAACGACTGCGCTGTCCACGACTGATGCTTTTGGTGCAACCGCTTCGAGCTGATGGCAGTGCACCGCCACCGCCACAAGCCGTCTCCATGGAGGAAATGCTTGCAGCGCTGTTGCAGTGTGGCCGCGAGTTGGGGCGCCTGGCCGATGAAGCCGAGATCGATTTCGTCATCGAACCGCTCAATACTGTCGTGGATCATCCGGGATATGTTTTGCATCATTCCCGCGACGCTTTTCAGCTCATACGCGCAATCGACCATCCGCGCGTCAGACTGCTCTATGATATTTATCATATGGCGACGATGGGCGAATCGGTTCTGACCGATCTGCAGGAAAATATCGATATGATCGGTTATATTCATGTGGCTGATGCGCCGGGGCGCCATGAACCTGGCAGCGGTCACATCGCATTTGCCGAAATATATCAATTATTAAAATCATTGAGATATCAGCATCCTATCGGATTCGAATTCTTTCCTTCTAAAAGCAATAGTCCGCAAGCCATCAGGAAAACAGTGGAGATTTTTATATGAGGAAATTTCTTGCACCCGCGCCACATCGTCCTATTCTGCCCGCTTCGCAGGTGAAAAAATTATATCCCCGCTATCGCTGGAGCACTTTAGAGTCCACATTTATTGGCTATGCGGTATTTTACCTGGTGCGCAACAATCTTTCCACAGTGGCCAAAGACATCGAGGGTGCCCTCCATTATGATCATAGCATGATCGGCAATATATTGGCGATCTCGGCGCTCAGTTACGGCCTTGGCAAGTTTTTGCTGGGCGCGGTTTCCGATCGCAGCGATGCGCGCAAGTTCATGGCCCTGGGATTGGTGTTGACTGCCGCCTGCAATTTCATCTTCGGCGGCATTGCCAATTATAGCTTGCATTTATTCCTCTGGGCACTGAATGGATTTGTGCAGGGCATGGGTTGGCCACCGTGCGGACGATCCATCGGTCATTGGTTCAGCCTGCGAGAACGCGGCTCCATCTTCGCCATATGGAATGTAGCGCATAACATTGGTGGAGGAGTGGCTGGTATCATCGCCGCTTATGCCGCTTCTCATTTCGGTTGGCGCGCGGCATTTTGGTTTCCCGGCATCATCGCCGTAGTGGCGGCGATTTATATCTTTCTCAGACTGCGGGATACGCCACAGTCCCTCGGACTGCCCCCCATCGAAGCATATAAAAATGATTTTTCCGAGGAAGAAAAAAAGTCAGGACTGCATGAACAGGAATTGAGTACCCGCACACTGTTCGTCGATTACATCTTCAAGAATAAATATCTCTGGCTTTTTGCCATTGCCAACTTTTTCGTATACATCGTGCGCTACAGCATGCTGGATTGGGGGCCCATGTATTTGCGCGAGGTCAAGCAAGCCACGCTTGCTGGCGGCGGCTTTGCTGTACTGGCGTTGGAATTCGGCGGCATCCCCTCGACGATCCTCATGGGATGGCTATCCGACAAAGCAGGCGGCCGTCGCGGCATGGTGAGCCTGTTGTGCATGATCCCGATATTACTCGCCTTCGTCGGCATCTATCTCAATCCCCCTGGACGGTTGTGGCTGGATATGACCTTCTTGGCCGTGGTGGGGTTCTTCGTCTACCCACCGGTGATGCTCTTGGGCGTCTCAGGATTGGATCTGACCAATAAAAAGGCCGTCGGTACCGCCGCTGGATTCATCGGCCTATTTGGTTATATCGGTCGTACGGTGCAAGCCAAAACCTTCGGCTGGATGGCCAAATATTTCGGCGCCCTGTTGGGCAAGGAGGCCGGCTGGAATCTGGTCATTTTCGCTATTTTAGGGTGTACGCTTGTCGCGATTTTTTTATTGGCATTCACCTGGCGCATCAAGCCGAGGGCGTGAAAGATGCCGGTCATTTAATGGATTGGAGATTGGAGTTTGAAGGTTGTATGTTCTTAGTAAAAGGCATCGTAGCTAAATTCTTGGATTCTATGTCAAATAGGCTTCTGAATTTTTTACAAAAATATCTAATGACGAAAGGACTTTGAATGATCTTTCGCATGAAACTTTTGCTGGGTTTGATAGTATTTGCTAATTTTTGTGCATTTGCTATTATCGAGCCTCCGAAAATCGTCAAAGATAGTTTGAAGGTTGGCTGGAATTATGATGGCATTGCCAGTTGCAATTTGAGTCAGGCCATGTTCGATAATTGGGCGCAGGGTGGCGAAAACAACTTTGCCTGGCGCGTCGATTGGAATATGAAAACGATCTATGAACAGGAAAAAATCAACCTGGCCACGGCGGCGATGTTCTCTTTCGGAATGGTCAAGGTGTCGCACCAAGAGAGCCGTAAGACGGTAGATGAGATTCGCCTGCAGAGTGTTTTTACGCGCAAGGTCTCAAAATTGCTCAATCCCTATCTTGCGGTGACGACGGAAACGCAATCGGCCAAGGGCTATGATTACAGCAAGAGCCAAAAGACCGCCATCTCCGATTTTATGGATCCGGCTTATTTTACTCAGAGTTTGGGCATGGGCTATGCTCCTAAACCGATTTTCAAGACCCGATTGGGCGCTGCATTGAAACAGACCATCACCAGCAAGTATCCTCGCTATGCTGATAATCCCAAAACCGTTGCCGTTGAAAAACGCCGCTTCGAGGTTGGGGTAGAATCGGTCACCATGCTGCAGAAAAAAATCAATACCATCGTGGCTACTTCCTCGGAACTACGACTTTTTTCCGACCTCAAAGGATATAGAAAAATCGATGTCAGATGGGATAACCTGTTGACGGCGAAAATCAACAAGTTCATCGCTGTGAATTTCGATCTTAAAGTCTATTACGATCGCGATGTCAGCGTAAAGCGCCAGATCAAACAGGCTTTGACCATCGGATTGAGGTATGATTTTATTTGAGGAGGGGTTGAATATGAATAGCAGAGAGCGAGTACAGCAGGCACTATCTCATGGCAACCCAGATCGCGTACCAGTCGATTTTGGCAGCACCGCAGTATCGGGCATCCATGTATCGTGCGTGGAAGCGTTGCGAAGATACTACGGCCTGGAGCCCGGCCCGGTCAAAGTCCATGAGCCCTATCAAATGCTCGGATACCTCGAGGAAGACCTGGTAGCGATATTGGGTATCGATACCGTGGGTTGGATGCCGGCGAAGACGCATTTCGGCTTTCCGATCCGCGGTTGGAAGGAATGGCGGACACCCTGGGGGCAAGAGGTATTGGTACCGCTGGATTTCCAGGTCACTTATCGTGACAAGGATGTTTATATTTACCCCGAAGGTGATGTGACGGCGCCACCCAGCGGATTGATGCCGGAAGGGAGTTATTTTTTCGACGCCATCATCCGCCAACCGGAATTCGATCCACAGCATCTCAATGTACAGGATAATCTCGAAGAATTTGTGCCGCTGACGCAAGAAGAATTGAAACATTATGCCGCTGAGGCGACAAAAACACTGGCCACAGGTCGCGCTACCGTCGGAGGGATCGGCGGAACCGCTTTCGGCGACATCTCGATGGTGCCCGCTACTTTTCTCAAATACCCGAAAGGTATACGCGATATCAGTGAATGGTATATTTCAACGGTCATCCGTCAGGATTATATCCACGCCATCTTCGACTATCAGTGCAATGTCGCCATCGAAAATTTAAAAAGCCTGCATCAAGTGGTAGGCGATCAGCTGGATGTGCTGTTCGTCTGCGGCACCGATTTCGGCACCCAGACGTCTGCTTTTTGTTCCACGCAGACTTTTAATCAGCTGTACGCGCCTTATTATAAAAAGATCAATCATTGGATACACGAGCATACCTCGTGGAAAACCTTCAAGCACTCTTGTGGTGCCGTGGCCGATTTCATCCCACTTTTCATCGAATGCGGCTTCGATATCATCAATCCCGTTCAATGTTCGGCAAAAGGGATGGAACCGCAAAAGTTGAAGAACTTGTATGGCGATCGCATCGTTTTTTGGGGAGGCGGCGTCAACACCCAGCAAACGTTGCCCTTTGGCACGCCCGAAGAAGTGAGAAAAGAAGTGCTACAAAGGTGTGAGATCTTTTCTAAAAATGGTGGTTTTATATTCAATACCGTCCATAATATCCAGGCGAAAACACGGGTGGAGAATATCGTCGCCATGTTCGAGGCGCTCAAGGAATTCAACGACATACGATGAATACTGAAGCTTTTTGCCAACCAATCAGTTGATGAGATGGTAGTGACCATAAAAAATTATGAAACAGTCAAGTGTCATTTTTGAAGAGCGAAACGAAGAATCTTTGAAAGTTTCAATACCTTGCTCTCGTGAAGAGATAAGCATTTAAGTGTAGAATTATCAAATAATTGCAATAATGATAAAAGATGTCTCGTCGCTGGCTCCTCCTCGACATGACATGTTTTTTAAAATTTTCACCCACTCCATTTAACATGTCTTTAGGATTATAAGGCTTACGACCCCTCTCTTCCGGCTCTGAATATGTAAATCCCATTGCTACCAAATCCAGTCCGTCCACATAGGCATCTATGAAACGTACCGGATTGTTTTCGCCAACGTAATCATCTAAAACTTCCGGAAACATCGTAGCTTGATTTCGATCTTGTCCCTCGATGTAAAGCATAAAATCTCCTAATTTGCACTGAGAAATTTGGCAAATTTTTGCATGAGTGACAAATAGTTTTTGGTGGAAGTTTTGGAATCTTTAGGTTGATTGATATCATTTATTATCCCCACCAAGACACCAAGGCACACAAAGCAAATTCTTTTTGGCCTTTGTGTGAGATTTAATTGCGTTCCACACAGTCACTATAGCTGGGTCACTGGCTCCTTATTTTCTATTTCGTTGTTTAAGATGTGGGCCATGGCACCATTTTGGCTCACTCTTTCATCGTCATAGATGGTGGCCATACCGATGGGTCACTGGCCCAATTCTTATTCGGTTCGCTGCCCATTGTGAATACCAGAGTGCCACCGCGAACGATATCCTCATGGAGAATCCAGGCCTTTTCATAAGGCTGGCCGTTGAGCGTGGCCGATTGGATGTAGATATTTTGAGTGGATAGTCCATCGGCGATGATGGTGAATTTACGACCGCCATACCTTTCTTTATCCAAATTCAAGACCACCTTCGAGAATATCGGCGCTGTCAGGACGTAGGAGGGATGACCTGGGCAAACCGGGAACAATCCCATGGCGCTCATGACGTACCAAGAGGACATGCAGCCGTAATCGTCATCCATCTCCAGTAAAAACCCGTCGGGTGTGGCCTTGAAGATTCGGCCGTAGATGGGTTCATCGAAAAATTCGTGGGTGCCGTAATATTGCCGAATCGGTTCGGTGAGAATGGCGCGGACATATTTTTGTGTCAGCCATGGGGCGCCCGCATAGATGAATAAATAGGGCGTATGCAAGTCCGGTTGATTACCCATGTTATAGAGCGTATATCGGAAGAAATAATTGAGATCGTGGAGGAATTTTTCTCTGCCGCCGATGAGATCGATCAGCCCTTGGACATCGTGTGGCACCCACCACCGCCACATCCACATACTGCCTTCATAGACGTGTTTTTCGTCGATCACGCGCGGATCGTGCGGAAACTCTAACCACTTGCCCTGTTCGTCGCGCGCGCGAAAGAAACCATAGATGTCATCCTCTTCACCCCGCCAACAGACCGCACTGCTGTCCCAGACGTTTTTATAAAAACCCGCCCAGCGCATGAATTCTCGATAGTCCTCCTCATGCCCTAATTTTTTTGCCATCTGCGCCACACACCAAGCGTCGTAGGATCGTTCCATGGTATAATCCGGTCGATAGGGAACATAGCCTAAGTCTGCGGTTTTACGATACCTCTGTAATCGCAGAGGATTGTTTAATACAAAGCGGAATTGGGTGAGCTCATCACGGATGCCCCGATACAGCTCTTGCAAGTCGCCCTCATAGAGGCCTTTTTGCACCGCATCCACCGCTACGCATAGCATGTGTTCATAACGACAGTTGAGAAAAGGCGGTTTAGCCCAATTGTAGCGATAAATGTCCGCTATTGATTTAATGATATGGCTGTATACCCTGGGCTCCGTGATGGTAAGAAGCGAAAATTTCCGAAAATCATCCCAAAAGGCATAACCATCGTATTGGGTATAATGGATCTTGTGAATTTCTCCGTCATAGCCACGACTATAGCTATCGACGTCAGTGATATTTTGTGGCGTCAGATACGAATGATATAGATGGGTATAGAAAATGGTCTTGTATTCTTTTTCCCCCTGCAGTTCCACTTTACTTAGCACTTTCTCCCAAGCTCGTTGCGCCCTGTCCACAGCTGCGTCGAAATTCCAATCAGGCATCTCGGCTAAAAGATTCTTTTTCGCCCCTCGTTCACTGACCACCGAAAACCCAACTTTTGCCATGATCGGCTCGTTCGCATGGGTGATAAAATAGAGGATAGCGCCGCTATTGGGCCCGCTTAGCTCTTTTACATTGGGATGAAGGCTATCGCCCCATGTAGCAAAGCGATGAAAGGGCTTGCTGAATTTTAAATAATAAAAAATAGGACTGCCAATACTAAAAGAACCACTTATTTCAGTTTGGCTGAGGATTTTTATGGTAGATGGGGCTTTATGCCTGGTATTAATCATCACATAGCCATTGATCGCATCAGGGAAATAATACCGATGAAAACCGCTATGCACGCCAGCCGTCAATTCCACTTTGATATCCACGGAATCCAGCCAGACGCTATAATAGCCAGGTTTTGCCTTTTCCGAGAGTTTATCCATCGCCGTATAACATTTGCTCTGCGAAAGCTCCGGTTGGCCGACACCCGGCAACATCCAAAAATACCATTGTCGGTTGCTTGGCTTGCCCGCACCCCCTGAGCCGCTGATGCGCAAATGGCTAAAACCACGGACATGACGATCGAGGTAATTGTAACCGGAATGCGCCCAGTTGCTATTTCCTATGAGGCTACTGGGATAGGTGTCTGGACCTAACATTACCATCCCCCATGGCAGGGTGGCACCAGGATGCAATTGACCGTGATCCCCCTGGGTGCATATGAATGGATCGACATAATCCAGCACCGATATTTTCTGCTGAGAAATTCCTAGACAAACCATCAGCATCAGAAGTGCTATCGTCGCATAAATCCATCGCATAAATCTACCTCTCCTCAAAAATACCTCCTAAATGAAGCGATCGGTTTAATCATCCGAAATAAAGAATTTATCTGGAAGCAGTGGTATCCCTTGGTTGTGATTCTCATTCTTGCCTAGTGGTTTTTGTCGACATTGCTAATATAAGAAAAGATTTGCATAACTGCAAAAGAATTGTTATAATGTATATACAATTGGAGGGCCGATCATGAAAATATTATTCTTGTTAGTTTTTCCAATACTCTGCTTGGCGCAAACTACCGAAGTGCTTTATTTATCCGGCGTCGATAAAGACCAAACGGTTTTGTGGGATTTTTATTGTTCTCATGGTCGCAATAGCGGCAAATGGAGCAAAATCGCGGTCCCCTCCAACTGGGAGCTGCAGGGATTTGGCCATTATAGTTACGGTAAAGACGATCAGCTCAGCGATGAATCGGGCTTGTACCGCCATACCTTCGTGCCGCCAGCCAAATGGAAGGGTAAAACGGTCTATCTGGTTTTCGAAGGATCGATGACCGATACCCATGTGAAACTCAACGGCAAAAGCGCGGGGCCAGTGCATCAGGGCGGCTTTTACCGATTCCACTATGATGTCACAAACCTGCTTCGCTATGGCGCTCAGAACTTGTTGGAAGTCACCGTGAACAAATCATCTGCCAATGCCAGCGTCAATGAAGCGGAGCGCAAGGCCGATTATTGGGTTTTTGGCGGCATCTATCGACCGGTGTATCTGCAGGCATTTCCGCCAGAGTTTATCGAGCAGGTGGCGATCGATGCCAGAGCCGATGGCTCGTTTTGTATCCATGTGTTTCCGCGGACGAAAAGCCGTGATACCCACGTCGAGGTGCAACTGCGAAAAGATGGAAACACGCTACCGCAATCCTGGAGAGCGGCGAGGAATGCCTCTTTAGTCGAAGGACGATTGGAGGATGCGGCTCTGTGGTCGCCCGAATTTCCCCATCTCTATACCGCTATCATCACCTTGCGGCGGGGCGAGCAGGTATTGCATCGCGTGGAGCAGCGATTCGGTTTTCGCTCGATCGAGGTGCGTCCCAGTGACGGCATTTATGTCAACAATAAAAAAATCATGTTTCGTGGCGTCTGCCGCCACAGCTTTTGGCCAGAGTCCGGCCGTACCACCAGCAAGGCGCTCAGCATCGCCGATGTCAATCTCATCAAGGACATGAACATGAATGCGGTGCGCATGAGCCATTATCCGCCCGACAGCCATTTCCTCGATGTCTGCGATTCGCTGGGTCTGTTTGTCATCGATGAACTGGCCGGTTGGCAATATCCTCCTTATGATACCGAGGTCGGCAAAAAACTGGTGCAAGAGATGGTTTGCCGTGACGTCAACCATCCGTGCATCCTCCTCTGGGCCAATGGCAACGAGAGCGGCTTTAATTACGATTTGTTGCCGGCATACCACAAATACGATGTTCAGCAACGGCCGGTGATTCACCCATGGGAGAACATCCACGGCCTGGATACGTTCCATTATTTTCCCTATGACTATGGCATCCAATCGGTCTTCCATGGCAAGGATATTTTTTTCCCCACCGAGATCTTGCACGGCTGGTATGATGGGGGTGGCGGCGCTGGACTGGATGATTACTGGAACCTCATGCTGCAGCATCCCCTATCGGCCGGTGCGTTCCTGTGGGTCTTTTGTGACGAAGGCGTGGTGCGCCGTGATCTGAACAATTCCATCGATACTCGCGGCCACATGGGTGCCGATGGCATCCTCGGACCCTATCGAGAAAAAGAGGCGAGTTTCTATACCATTCGCGATATCTGGTCGCCGATCCAATTCGTGCCCAAAATCATCACCGAAAAGTTCGATGGTACTTTACAGATTTGTAACCGATTCGACGACACCAACCTCCAGCAGTGCCGATTTCAATCCGAATGGATTCGTTTCAACGGTATTTTCCCCATGATCGTCCCAGATACCACCCGCTGGCCTATCCCTGCGCCAGATGTGGCACCCAAGGCAGAGGGAAAGTTGTCGTTGCCACTGCCTCCCAATTGGCGGCAATATGACGCTTTCTACATTTCTGCTACTGATCCCCATGGCCGCACCATCAACCGCTGGGGCTGGACCCTCTCCTCACCGGCAGCTTTTAGTTCTCGCAATATACAGGTCAATTCTGCCCCTGTTTATGGCATCGAAGATGGAAAAGAGATCTTACTCTCCTCGGCGGATGTGAAGGTTACGTTCGACAAGACCTCGGGCCTCCTCCTCCGTATTGAAAAAGGGCAGCAGGTTATTCCCCTCTCGCGGGGCCCGCGGTTCATCGGATTCGAGGCAACGTTCAAGGAACTAAAATTGACCCAGACGGATAAGGGATATACCGTACAATGGTTTTATGATGAAAAGATACCCTGCCACGCCAGCTGGACGATGCTACCCGGCGGTAACTGTTTTCTCGAATACGATTTTCGTCCTGTGGCTGGCGGCTATGAGCTTTTGGGCATCACGTTTTCGTTTCCCGAGAGTCTGGTGACCGGCGCCAGATTGCTGGCCAATGGTCCTTACCGAGTGTGGAAGAATCGGTTGCGGGGTCCGCTGTTTGGTCTCTATGACAAAGAATATAATGACACTGTCACCGGTGAATCGTGGGAGTATCCGGAATTCAAGGGCTATTATGCCAATTTCTACGCCGTTGAGGTCAAGATGCCGGCTGCTTCTTTTTCGATCCTCTCGGCGAGCGACGATTTGTTTCTGCATTTATTTACGCCCAAGCCGCCCAAGGGGGCTCCTAATGATCGGGTGATACCGATCTTTCCCGATGGCGATTTATCTATTTTGCATACGATCCCGCCCATCGGTAACAAGTCTCATCCGGCGGAATTGACTGGACCCCAAGGATGGCCGGCACGATATCAACCGAACCGCAGCACCAAAAATTTGCAGGGTAAATTGTATTTTGTGTTTTCCGAGAATACAGAGACTGAATCGAGATGAAGAAATGGACTCATTCTAGCGGCTGTACAACCAAGCAGCGGCCAGAAAGATAACGAATTGAATGGATTGGAAGCTTCCCTACACGCCGTGGCTGGTTATTGGATCAGGTGGCGACCGGAAAGATACCCATGTAAGGGTATTGATCGAAACCTCGGTATCAACGGGATATTTTTTAGGGTGGATGGTTTAAAATCTTGTTTTATGGTCACGATTTTAAAATTTTAGAGAAGATATGTATACAAAAATGGTTTCTATTCTTTGCGCAGTATGGCTGCTTATTGGCTGTAATGGAAAAGACTCTGATCAGCTCTACCGCTTGCAAAACCTCCGCAGCAGAGCAGCGACCGCCGAGAATCCCAGAGCCGAAGTGGGTAAAGGAGGGATGGTCTCCAATGGCCTCAAAGGCAGCCCAGCCATCAAGTTGTTTAAAAGTGGCGCAACCGAGGTGCTTTTGAACCAAGTCGGCCCCGGCAAAATCAGGCATATTTGGTGTACGGTGTCTTCAACCAGTCCGCCGGTATTGCGCAACCTCATTTTGCGGATGTATTGGGAAAAGAGTGAGGTGCCGTCGGTGGAAGTGCCACTCTCGGATTTTTTCGGAGTCGCCCATGGCGCGGTGCGGCCCATGTATTCGGATCTGGTCTCCGCACAGACGGGTCGAGGGTATAACTGTTTTATCCCCATGCCCTTTGCCAAACAGGCCAAAATAACCATCAGTAATGAGAGCAACTCGGATTTGGATTGGTTCTTTTATCAGATCGATTTCACCTTGGGCGATAAAGTCACCTCTGACGATGGCCGATTTCATGCAGCTTTCAGGCGAGAGAATCCGACGACCTATGGTAAAGATTTTGTCATTCTCGAGGTCAATAATGCTCGTGGGGTTTTTCTTGGATGCATTTTGGGAGTGCGTCCCCTCAGCGAGGGCTGGTGGGGAGAAGGAGAAGTGAAAATGTACATCGATGGTGATACCAATTATCCGACCATCTGCGGCACTGGCATGGAGGATTACATCGGCGCTGCGTGGGGATTACAGGAACATCACACACCGACGCAAGGTGCCCCTCTGGTCACTGCTCGATTTGCCTCCCTCTATCGTTTTCACATCCACGATCCGATTTATTTTCAAAAAGACATCAGAGTAACCGTTCAACAAATGGGCAACGGCAAGAAGAGCAAGCTCGAGCCGATTTATGGCGACAAACTCATTTTCGGCTGGAAGAACCATCCGCGCCGCAGTCCGGATGATATTTATTACCTCCGTTCTGATGATGTCTGCTGCACGGCTTTTTGGTATCAATATCCCATACACAAGCAACGGTTCAGTTTTCCAGAAAAGTCGGTTCGCAGCGCTGATCTATATGAGGAGTGATAGAAAGGCAAGGCACAGAAACGATGAATAATCTTTTTGCTGCGTATCAGGGGTATGGTATTCATTTTTAAGGGAGGGAAACCTTATCCTGTCGAGGAGCACCAGCGACGTCCAAGTCCCCGTTTTGTAAAGGGGGATTGAGGGGGATTTTGCGCTTCCACGGGAATCTTGGAAGCGAGAAGGTAACGTCGTCAGGGACGACTTTTTTCCTGTCATGTCGAGGAGCGTCCGCGGTAAGACATCGTTTAAAGAGCGCCGTCGAGAAGGCGCAATCTAAAAAAATTATTTACGTTTTATAGGTAATGCAATGAGATTAGCTGCGTCATCTTGGAAGGCTCTGTGCTCTTTGTGGCCTCTGTGGTGGAAAAAACAAAGCATCGCCGAGGCGGCGCACGCCAAAATTAACGCTCTGTCTCAAATAAAAATTGTCATGTCGAGGAGTGCTCTCTGTGTCCTCTGTGGTGAAAAAAACAAAGCATCGCCGAGGCGGCGAACTCCAAAAGTTGCGCTCAAAAATATTATCATGTCACCCGTTCCGGGTAGAATGCTTGTTTTTGATTTTGCTATAATTATTTCACGCCTTCGGCGTTTTGGTATTTATTTCATCGCAGAGCGGAGAGCATTGAGTTCCCACGGAGACCGTGGGAACGAGATTAAACAATTTACATGGATGGACAAGATTGACAGGATAAAAAATATTTTTCTGTCTTATTCCATCGATCTGCTGTGGAACGTGGAAGAGGACGCTCTGAGTCAAATAAAAATTGTTATGTCGAGAAGCGCCAGCGACGAGACTTTAGCTTTTTTACAGACGAAAAGCAATATATTGCAAAAAGTCGTCCCTGACGACGTCCGCGGAGATGAGGAAGCTCTGCGTTTTTTTCTTTCGCTTCGTTGTAGGCTCTGTGTCCTCTGTGGTGGAAAATAAAGCGGCGCCGAGGTGGTGCAATCCAAAATTTGCGCTCAAAAATTTTATCATGTCACCCGTTCCGGGTTGAATGCTTATTTTTGATTTTGCTATAATTATCTCACGCCTTCGGCGTTTTGGTATTTTATCACCGA
>FWPV01010120.1_pt1 | contig 15593 bp, 8 predicted proteins | sample 2228371 | NCBI WGS metagenome assembly FWPV01 (sample SAMEA103939776, study PRJEB20133) | metagenome | reverse complement strand
GCGCAATCGGCACCCCAGCCAGCGGCGGCAGGCTCTCCCCCGCCGCCCGGGCGGCGTCCACGGCGTCGGCCTCCTCCCGCGCCGCCTCCGGCGTGGTCAGGAGAAACGCCTGAACGCGTTCGTCCACCGCCTCGATGCGGGCGATATGGTCGTCAACCACCTCCCGCGCGGAAAACTCGCGAGCAGCCAGGCCGTGGGCTAATTCATGAGCGGAGAGTTCGTAGAGGTGCATAGAGAATCAGATCGCGAGGCGCAATACCCCTTACTCCACTATCCTCGGCACCCGGAAGTAGCCATCCACCCCGTCCGGCGCGTTCTGGACGGCCTCCTCGGGGGACAAGCTCTCCCCCACCTCATCCTCACGGTATACGTTCAGCAGAGGGATGGCGTGCGAGGTGATCGGCACCTGGCTCGTGTCCAGTTGCTGCAACTCGGCGAAGTAGTCCAGGATGCGATTGAGCTCCCGGCCTACGCGCTGCAGCTCCTCCTCCGACAACGCCAGTTTCGCCAGGCTTGCTACGTGGCGTACTTCGGCTTCAGTTATCTCAGGCACGGTGGAATTCTCCTCCGGAGAAGTTGGTTGGTCGTTGGTGGCTGGTGGTGGGCTGAGATCAGCGACCAACCGACATCTATTTGCGACCTCAGATGCGGCGCGGACGGAGCCTGGCCCGGTGTACCACGAAGGTCGCGATCTGGTAGGCGATGAAGGCTAGAATGTATAGGATGACCGCCAGGTAACCCCAGCGCACCCGGCGTGAGGTCACGCTAATGTCGTAGGCTTCGTGCTCCGCCGACAGGGCGAAAGTGGCGGTAGAGCCCTCGCTCTCCGCGGCCAGACTGGGACCGGTGCCCTTCTTCGGCGGGAGCGGCGCACTTTCGGCAGGGGGTACAGGCGGCGCGGAGGCAGTCGCCGGAGGCGTGCTGGGGCTCACCGGCGGAGCCGCCGACACTTCCGGAGCGCCCGCCGGTGGAGCGGGAGCACCCGCTGTCGGAGGGGCCGACGTAGCGCCTGGCTCGGACCCGACCGGAGCAGCGGGGACAGGCGTCGGCGTTGGAGCCGGGGCAGCCGGAGGCGATGCGGGTGGCGCGGCGGGAGGCGTCGCGGGAGAGGCGGCGGGGGGAGCAGGGGCGGTCGGCGCCGGCCGGGGAGCCGAAGCCGGGCCCACGGCGGACGCCGGGCTCGAAGCTGTGGTGCCCGAAGAAGGCGCTGAGGCTGCCGGCTTCGCCGGTTCCGCTGTGGTCTTCCCCAGCTCCGCAGGTCTTGCGATGGCCTCTCTTACCGTCCCCGGCATGGTTATCACGTACTTGAAGACCGCCTTACCCGGCTCGGCTTTCTCTACCTCCGTCGCCGTCTCGCTGGGTATCTCGACGGTCTCCGTATAGGTGTAGTAGGTAAAGAGGCTGAGCGGCGCCGGAACGACGTCCTCGTATCTGAGGTCTGCACCGTCCAGACCACTCGCTGAAGACAGAATCACGCTCCAAACCGCCCTGAGACCTTCGCCCACCGGGGCCACTTCACGGCTGTCGGCCTCCGGCAGCGCCCGTCTGAGCTGGGCAAGCACGCTGTCACGACGCTCCTGTAGGAACTCAGCAGTGACTACCCGCTTGACGGAGCCGTCCAGGTAGACCGTCGAGCGTACGGTCACCGTGCGCGCCGACGAAAGCAGCAGGAAGGGGATGACGGCGAGCGTCACCGGATGAGCGAGACGGTAGTGGCTCACAGCATCGAGTCTCCCTTGGCGCACGCGAAAAGTGGACGTCTGAAGTCAAACCCCCGCCCCTGCAGGGAGCGGGACCCAGAGCAGGGCACTCTACTTGGTTTCGGCCACCTGAGCTGTGGCTGCGGCGGCCTGTGCGGCCTCCTTGCGGGCCTGGCGGTGCGCCATGAACAGCTGCCACCAGCGCAACAGGGCCGCCCCAATGATCAGATTGACCAGGAATAGCACGGTCTTCGGGGCCTCACCGTTCCAGATGAGCAACCGCACCCGACAGGGTGGCCAGTTTTCCAGCAGAAACCAGAGGATAACGATGATGAGCAGCAGGTAGGCAAAGGTTCTGAGGTTCCACTCCGGCAATCGCGCCCGGGCGAAGGGAGCGGCGGCTTTGTCACCTAGTTGCTGCCAGAAGCCAGGCTTCCGGGCCGACATAGCGCGGGCCTGGGCGGCAGTGGGCTCTCCCGAGACTGCCGCCGAAGACGCAGGGGCGGTCAGAACCGGTTCCGGCTCCTCGTCATCGCCAGCCAGAGCCTCCACGTCCACGTCGAAATCGTCATCGAGAGCCATAGCGCGTTCCCTCCTGCGACCGCGAGCGCTCGGCGCCGCGGTGCCCTGTGATTATAAGCAGGCGATTCTGCCGCCGTCAAGGCGGACCGCCCCGTCCAGGGGAACCAGGGCGCGACCCATTCCCGGCGGCGTGGGGAGGACCCGACCAGCGGAGTGGTGAATAGTAGTCGCACCCATACTTATCTGCTACCGGTCCGGAATCCGCACCTATGGTCAAGCAGACCCTCAGCTTGCGCGCGTTTCTCCTGGGGTGCCTACTCGCCGTCGTAGCGACCGCGGCCGTCGCCTTCGGCGAGTGGGTGCGTAGTACCCAGATGGGGATCATCCAGTTCGCCCCGGCGGCGGTGGGGCTGCTGCTGATCGTGGCGCTGGTTAACTTGGTGCTGCGCAACCTGGCGCCTCGTCTGGCCCTACGGCCGGCCGAGATTGTCGTCATGTACGTCATGGCCCTGGTGGCCACGCTGGTGGCCTCTCGCGCCGTGCTGGAAAAGTGGCTGCCCACACTGGTACTGACCAACTACTTTGCCACCCCCGCGAACCATTGGGCGGAGCTGCTGTTCCCGCACTACAAGCAGTGGGCTATGCCTTGGGACCTCGGGGGCGGAGCGGGGCAGACGTTGGCTCGCGCCTACTACGAGGGCGTCTCCCCCGGCGCGCCGATCCCCTGGCAGCCCTGGGTCCAGCCCCTACTGGCCTGGGGCGTCTGTATCGCCCTCTTCCTGCTGGCCTTCCTCTGCCAGGCCGCGATTCTCCGGCGCCAGTGGGTAGACAATGAGAAGCTCGCCTTCCCCCTGACTCTTCTCCCCCTCGAGATTGCTACCGATCGGGCCGGACCCAAGTCCTTTTTCCGCAACAAGGCCGTGTGGCTGGGACTGCTGGTGCCGGTGGCCATTCATACCCTCAACGGCCTGCACGCTAACTACCCGGCGCTGCCCAAGATTACCATGAACTATGATCTGGGGCCGGCGCTGAGCGCCGCCGGCCGGCCCTGGAGTGCCGCCGCCAACTGGACTTACATTCAGCTGTCTCTGGGCGCGCTGGGGTTCTTTTACTTCCTGCCCGCCGAACTACTGCTCACCATGTGGTTCTTCTTCTGGTTTGCCCGGGCCGAGAACATCGTCTTCAGTGCTTTCGGCGCGGCCTGGGAAGGCATGCCCATGTACCCCACCGCACTGTGGAACGGCTACCAGAGCGCAGGGGCTTTCTTGGTCCTGGCGGGGTACATGGTCAAGTCAGCGTGGCCTTACCTGCGGCAGGTGTGGCGGGCGGCAGCTTCGGAGACGGAGCAGGAGTTGCTGCCTCTGCGGGTGGCTGCAGTTGGCCTGGCGGTGTCCGCCCTGGGGGCTACGCTGTTCTTCTGGCGCTTAGGCATGGCCCCGGGCATTGCGCTGCTGGAGGTCCTGGGGCTGCTGTTCGTGACTATCCCCGTCATGGCGCGCTCGGTCAACGAGGTGGGCCTGCTGGAGACGGAGACCTCCTGGCGCCCCGTGGACCTGTACACCATGTTCGCTCCGCTGCAGACCTTGGGGGGCCAGACCGTGACCGCCCTCTCGTTGACCAGCGCCGTGTTCATGCGCGACCAGCGAGGCAATCTGCTCAGCACCTTCCTCGACTCGCTGCGCATGGCCGACCGGGTGCAGCTGGATAGGCGAGCGTTGCTGTGGGCGCTGGTGGCGGCACTGGCTATCTCCCTGTCCTTGGGCAGCGTCCTGGGTATCGTGGTGCCCTACAGGCTGGGGGCCATTCAGATGGACACCTATATCTTCCAGGGCACGCCTCGCTGGACCGCCTCAGATGCCGCTGCCAAGCTGATGGCTACGCCCAAGGCTGACCCGCGCCTGCCGGTGTTCTTCGGCTCCGGGGTCCTCCTTACCCTGGCGCTAACTGTCCTGCGCACCCGCTATCTGTGGTGGCCGCTGGCACCCATCGGCATGGCTCTCTCGGGAACCTGGGGGATCATCACCTTCTGGTTTACCATACTGATCGCGTGGCTGGTGAAGGTGACGGTCATGCGCTACGGGGGCATGAAAGTCTTCTTAGCGTTGCGCCCGTTCTTCCTGGGGCTAATCCTAGGAGAGTTTCTGTCGGCGATAGTCTGGGCGGCCCTGTCGGCGATCTGGCGGCTGTATCCGCCGCCATTCGTGCTGGGGTAGTCCACTACCCAGGCCCCATCAACACTCTCCCCACCGTCATCGGGGGCAGTTTCACTTCTCCGTTCGCGGCCTCGAGGTCGCAGGTTTCCGCTTCCATCTCCAGCGGTCCCCGGCCGACTAGGGCCCTCCCCTCCCCCCCTTGACCGAACCCTTCCAGGGTCACGCGCAGGGTATCCTCCAGGCTCCGGTTGGCTAGGAACAGGTAGACGCCGGCGTCAGACTTGACTGCGACCGCTTCCACCGACCTCAGGTCGCCCCCCCCCGTCGGCGAGTCTGTCTGGACCGGCAGCACCTCGCCCGGCAGCGCCTCGCGATACAGGCTGAACACCTCCGCGACATGGGTCTTGCGCACCTCGTCTCTCTCTACCTGGAACAGCCCCATGCCGGAGATGATCTTGTAGAAGTTCGTGAACTCCAGGCGCGGCGCCAGGCGCAGGAAGTGGTGGAACATGGTGGCGGCGAACAGACCGTGCTGGATGTCAAAAGGCTCGTAGAAACCGCGTGGAGAAAAGTGGGAGGCGTGGAGCCACAAGCCCCACTCGCTCAGCCCCACGGGGAAGTGCAGTCCGCGAGCCGTCACGTCGTCCGCTGCCTCCTGCAAGACCTGCGCAAACCACTCGGCCTTGGTCAGCACTTGCCGCTGCTGCTCGGTCGGATCGGCGCTGATCGGCACAGTGCAGTAGACCTGCAGAGCCAGCCCGTCAATCAGGTCAGCGGCCTGATCGAGAAGCGGGCCGCGCCAGGGAGTGGTCTTGCTGCCGTCGTACAGATCGTCACTCGACTCCTGCCCCAGCGCCAGGATCCGCGCCCGGGGGTAGGCCGCCCGGATTCCCGGCACCAGCGCCCGGACCGTCTCCGCGTACATCTCGCCAGTCATGTGGGCGCGCTCCCAGAAACCGTAGTGCTCGTTGCCGAGCTGCCAGTACATCTCCGGCGGCTCCAACCCGCGCTGCCGGTACCAAGTTGCGCAGTAGGCCGCCCATTCCGCAGCTTCGTCCGGCGTTCCCGTGCCAATGTTGACCGTCAGGTAAGGCACGACGCCGTGCGCCTGGCAGAACTCCAGATAGTCGTCGGTACCGAACTCGTAGAGCATGTCCTCCTTGAAGACGGGATCCGGCAAGACCGGACGGCGGTAGTGGGGTCCGGTGCCGTACTCCCAATGATATGCAGTAGTGACACAGCCGCCGGGGAAGCGCAGGGAGGGAATCCGGAACTCGCCCAGTTCCTGAAGCACGTCCGTCCGGAACAGGCCCGCCCCGGCCGGACGCAGATGCACCTGGTCCAGGTAGACCTGCCCCGGTTCCTCCAGGAAGCAGAAGAAGACCGCCGCATCATCGTCCACCGGCACCTCGACCTCGACCCGGTACTCCTGCCAGCAGGCAGAGGTCACCGGCATCTGTGCCGAGGCATAGTCCTGCGCGTACTGGGCAGCCGGGCGCAAGCCGACGCGAATGGTGGCTGGATGGTGATTGACCCGTGCCCAGAGACTTATCTCCAGACGCTCACGGCGCCGGACCCAGCGCGAGGGTTGGACGAGGCCGCTGCCCCGCCGCCGGGCGACTGCGTCCAGCAACTGGGCATTGCTGCCCATGATCCCCTCCCCGGCCACCAACTCGTAACGGATGCCCTGGAAGTTGTAAGAGGGGGCATGCCAGCCCTTGGCTATGCCGGTGTTCTGCGTCTCCGGACCGGCGAACTGGGGATTGTCCAACCGCTCCGTGGATAGGTCACGGGTGCTGGTTCCGTAGACCTCCAAGTTGTGTCCGAGCAACGTAGCTGGCGCTAGGGGACCGGTGGAATCGAGTAGACGAACGTTAGCGGTGACCATAGGCAGTCTCCCTGTCACGGTGGCACCGGCGTCTCGCCGATGTGCGGGTCGCAGGCGGCGGACGGGTTCCGTGTGGTACGAACCCACGCCCTGCGAAAGCCTCCATCTCTTCCCTATTTCTCTATCACCACCGGCAGTACGTCAGCCTTCGTGTACTCCAGTACGCTCTCCATCTTCCCGGCGTGCAGCGCCTGCGTCCAGACACTGCCCAGCCACTGACCACCGCGCGGCCCGTTGTGCCCACCCCAGGGATCGGCTAGCAGGCCCCGGATAGATGCCCCACGCAAGCGCGGCCAGGCCGCCAGCGCCCCCGCCGGACAGGTCACATGGTCCTGCAGGCCCAGATTGAGCAGCACCGCACACTTGATCCGGGGGGCGAAGTTGGCTGCGTCGCCGTAGCGCGCTACGGCAGTCCGTTTCTCCAGCGCTGCCTCGTCGGTGACCGGTTGGTTGTTCTCGTCCACCACGTCAATCGGGGGCCAGTATGCCGGCCCCAGGTGACGCAGCTTCCACTCCAGACCGAACAGCCCCGGACTGCCGCAGACGGCCAGGCCCACCCTGGGATTCAGCGCCGCGGTGATGAAGGACAAGCCCCCGCCCTGCGAACCGCCACTCACCGCAATCCGCGTTGCGTCCGTCTCCTCCCGCGAGGCCAGCAGATCTACCGCCCGGCTGCAGGCGGCATAGACGACGCGGTAGTACCAGGTCTCACGCGACTCAATGCCGGTGCGGAAGTAATCCCACCCCAGCCGGAAGTAAGGGTCGAGCGGGAATCTTCCCTCTGGCGGCAGGGTGAGTTCCTGGCCGGCGATCGCCAGACTCATGCCCACGATGCCGGGGCCCATCGCGGGCAGGTAGGCCACATTGATCCCGCTGGGCGGCAACGTGAGGCTGGCCGGGTACTTGCCCTCCTTAACCGGCACTGACAGCCAGGCGTGGAATTTGCGGTTGAACAGGCCCGTGAAGGTAGTCCGGTAGAGCCGGTAGTCCGCGGTCTCCCTCTCCAGCGTCAACTGCCAGTCGGGTGGGATCTTCTCCTGCTCGGCAAGAGTATCGTCCCAGAACTTGTCGAAATCGGCCGGTCGCTCCGGGGGAGTCATGCCGGCCAAGTCATAGGCAAAGGGGAACTCCCGGACCGCCAGCACTTCCTCGCCCTGCTTGACAGTGATCCGCCCGGCATAGAAACCCGGAGGGGGTGTTACGCCGAAGCTCACCTCCCCCTCACCCAGCGCCGCCAGCTTGACAGCCTGCCGCTCTTGGGCCATCTCCTTCTTCGTGAGGAACTCCTGTGCCGCTAGCTCCACCGTGCCCTCCAGCGGCAGGTCCGGGAAGCGCATGCGCATCCGCAGCCGCAGGTCCGCCTCCTGGCCGCCGGGGAAGAGGTAGTTGCCGGGGCTGATGTCCAGGTACGCCTGCAACGCATCGGCGACAGTGGGCTTCGCGTGCACGGTCAACGTCTTAGTCAGCACCTGGTCGCCCCAGGTTTGAGGCATCCACACCTGCACCACCATCGGGTCGGTGTCGGGCTTCTCGGCCGAGTTCTTGGCAATATAGTACAAGGCGCCGGTGGGGAAGGTGACATTGGCGCCCTTCTCGTCATACAGCGTGATGGTGCCGTCCCGCCACACGGTCTTGTAGGGCACCGCTTCCCCGGAACTGCGCTCCTGCATGTCCTTGAGAGCCGGGTTGAGAACAAAGGTGTATATGGTCGGGGGTCCGGCGTGAGCGAAATCCAGCTCCAGACCGTCGGGGCGGAACTTGTACGCCAGCCTGTGCTTATCGGCGCTGGCGGTAACCGTCTCCGGACCGGTCTGCTCCACCTTGTCAAACTTGAAAGCATCGGCCTTCCAAGGATTGCCCTCGGTGATGGTCAGGTAGCTGCCGCCGACCACCCCGCGGTAGCCGCTCATGAGGAACTCGGTGCCGCCGCTGACCAGCGAGCGCAGGTTACCGTCGGGGCCAATTCTGGCCGTGTAGTTGTTGGTGCTCGCCGCGAATGAGCCGTCGGCTTCTCTGGTGATGCTTACGTCGGCCGCTGACACTAGGTTGGCAGCCAGGGCAAGCACGACCAGCAAAGGAATGAAAGTACGCATGGTTGTTTCCTCCGCTGGAACGACGGGTAGACTCAACAAGGGCAGTTTCGCTGCCCGGGGCCTTCTTCCCTGCCGGAGGAACCGCGGAGCGTTTCTCTGGCCGGAGGTTCGCAAGACGCGGCGAACAACCGTATGGTTGGCTGGGGAAAGCGGGACGGCCGACATCCGACAAAGGGGGAATGATAAGATGCGGATCGCACCTCGCTGCTTGCTGGTACTTCCGCTGTTGCTCGCGTTGGTGTCGTCACTGGGAATCGCCCGGGCAGAAGAAGGACCGGTACTTCGGCCCACGCCTGCCGCCGTGCGCACGATCCAGGTGGTCAACCCCGCACAACTGAGCGCTGCCGCGCGACTCGGGGCCTTCCAACAGATCCTGACCAAGCACCGGCTTGCCTCGGAGCGCCAGAGACGGCTCGGCGAGACCTATAAGAGCCTGCCGGAGGACTTGCAGGCCAGCCTGCTCGCCTTGCTCGACCCAGACTACGCCTCGGCTGCTCTGCGGCCGGACTACACCATCGTTCGGGCGGATCTAAGCAAGTTCCGCGGCGTGCTGGCGACGCTGCCCAGCATCAACACCATCTGGCCGGACCAGGGCATCCCCGACGGCTGGTCCTATGTCTTCGGCAACGGACTGAGCGCTAACTGCGTCGTCCATTTCGACGGCGCGGCGGTACCGACCAACTACCTGGGCATGGACGTGGAGTTCTTCCCCAATACTCTGGCCTTCAAAGTGCCGGCCAGCGCGACCCGGGGTACCATGCACAGTGTTTATGTGCGCAACACCGTCGCCGGCGTGAACAGCACCACCGTGCAGTACAAAGTTGTGGCGCCACGCAGCTACCGGGGCTACTGGGGCTGGCAGTTCGGCAACTTCAGCGCGGCCACCATTCCCTGGGAGGCCTACCGTCACTACTTCGGGGCCGCCAATGTAGAGTACGCCAACGGAACGCACCGCCAGGCCGCCCAGGCCTACTACGACGCAACCTACAAGAGCGCGGGAAACGGCGGCAACTGCTTCGGGATGAGCGTGAGCAGCCTGCGCGAAAAGAACAGCCAGCGCTACACCCTCCACGAGACCTGGTTTGTGGCCAATCCCCAGAGCTTTGTGTGGCGGTACCCCTGGCAGACCGAGACCAAGCAGACGGTGCAGGAGAGCCAGGGCGGATGGTATACGCAGGAGACGCTCAACGCCTTCGTCGTGCACCGTGACAACCAGACCCCGCGGGATGTCTACAACCGGGTGGTGAGCCTGCTGGGCAACGCCACCAACAAGCCCATCTTGGTCTTCTGGTGGGCCACCGGCGGGCATGCCGTGGTCCCTTACGCGACCAAGGTGGACGGCGACGACCGCCAGATCATCGTCTGGGACAACAACAACCCATACCGGGAGAACGAGACGGGCTCGGTTGACCCCAACATCTTCCACGTAGCCTGGGCGGCCAACACCGCCAACTATAACGGTCCCAAGACGGTGCAGTGCCTCTCCTACCAGGAATGCACCCCTGCTGTTCCGCACCTGCCGGGCGCCGAGTACGGCGGCCCGGGCTCGGCCATGACCATGGCGGTGCTCGACCAGGGCACCCGAGCGACCCAGATCACCGATGAGGCCGGCCACTTCTTCTACAACCCGGACGGCACCGTCAACGAAGATCCCAATACCCGCATCCCGTTGGCGTACAAGCTGCTGCCCTTGGTGCAGCAGATGCCCCAGCCCAGGGTACGCGTGCCGCTGCTGACGGCGGAACTCACCGGTCCTCCGCAGGAGCCCACTAACCCGCCGGAGATCTATCTCTTCGGCCAGTCCACGGGCAAGAGTCTACTCTTTGACTTGGCCGGCGCCGAGAACAACCGGGGCTTCAACTTCTTCCAGCGCGGCCTGGTGTTCACCGTAAGAGCCACCGGCGCTGGGCAGTTGCGGGTGAGCAATCTCCTGCAGGAGGGGCGGTCACTGGAGATTCTCAACCCCACCGCCCTGCAGCTGACCTCGGCGGAAATCATACGCTCGCGCACGACCGGGGATCGCTCCTTCCTCTTGCACGGTCTGCGCAACCCGACGGTAGAGACACTGCGCGTCATCCCGGCGGGCGACGGGGGCTCGCTGCAGGTGTTGGGCGGGGCCACGCTGCAGTTCGACGTGGACGTACTCGGCCCGGTGGGCCAGGGACTGGAACGAGCCAGTTTCGGTAACCTGGGGCTGCAGGCCAACGCGTTGGCGCTGCTCTCCCCGACCAACTGGAACGCGCTCGGCGCCAGCAGCCTGCGCTATGAACTGAAAAACCTCGCGGTCAGCCAGACCATCAGCGTCCGCACCATCGAGCGCTTGAACCGCTAGGCCGGAGACGGGGAACGCCCCGAAGCTCCCCGATCACAAGCAGCAAGACACAGCAGGGGCGGAGATGGTCTCCGCCCCTCGGCTTTCCGGAATCCATCGAGACAGGTGGGGGCTTCATTCCGGCAGCGTCTTAAGCCATCGAGCATGGTTAACCGCGAACTCCCCGTTGGCCATCCCCTGGTCGTCCAAGGAACCGGCGTCAAGGATCAGCCTCCCCTTGCCCAGCGGGATGACCAGTCGGCCACCCGGCCAGGCTCCCCGCAGGCTGCGGCCGGTGACCTTCTCCAGAGCCTGCAGCTTGCGCGCCCCGGCCAGGCCGGGCAGCGCGCCGCCGGCTGCCATATCCGTGCCCTCGTCCTGCCCGGCCCCGTTCATGGGATCGGTGGTCAGACCACTGCTGGGGTCCCAGCCCAGGTCCTCGCCCAGTAGAATGACCTCGTGCCCGGACTCCACATACCGACGCAGGGCCGGGACCATCTGCAGCCAGTCGGCCTCGTTGAGCAGCTTCATGATCCGGTGCCGAGAGAGGTCCCGATCGAAGCAGTAGAAGCTGAGGCTGCCCTTATCTCGCTCCCCGCCGGACCGGTACAGGCTGTCCAGCGCCCCCAGCAGCGTGGTGAATTCCGCTTCGGAGATGCCGATCTTCCCGAGCCGAGAGGAGGGGTAACAGACCTCACTTACAGCAGGCAGGCCGGCGGCTCGCGGGTTGGACGCGACTTCCAGCGCATGCGAGGTGCTCGCTCCGTTGAGACAGTCGGTGACCCGGATCGTCCACTTGCCCGGCGGATCTCCCAGCCGCGTCGGGATGGTGACCGTCCCCTCCGCCGGCAGCGTCACCCGACGGCAGAGCATGGGGAGGCGATCTCCGGTCGGGCTGAGCACGTCCACGTGCACCGGATGGGAGTCGGGAATAGGCTTGCCGTCGGCCCGGCTTAGAGTCACCCTGACGGACAGGTCCTCCCCGGCCGCCAGTCTGGCCTTGCCCAGGGCGGCCCCTGCTCTCCCCGTCCGGTACGGAACCAGCGCGAAAAAGGCTACGTCGCCGGGGCTCATCACGACCGGGAAGGTCACCGCCACCGGTGATCCTGCCTGTCGGCTTTTCTCAAAGGAGAAGGGGTCCACCACCTCCACAAACTCCTGCCCCACAAGCGCGCGCAGCGGCACCTCCTCCCCGGTCAGCAGATCGCGCACCTCCGCGACCGACTCATACAGGTTGACCTGCAGCACTTGACGGGCGTTGGTCTTGTCGTTGAACAGCGCCAGGCAGCGGATGCCGCTGTCCTTGAGCCGGTAGTGGTACTGGGCCACCAGCGGCGCGCCCTCGTTGCCATACCAGGGCCGGCTGACAAACAGCGGCGGGGTAACGCCGGCGGCGCGTACCAGGTTGTCCAGCCACTCCCGTAGCGACTCGTTCTGGAAGTGGTCGAGGTACTCCTGGCTCATGTCGTCCAGCGTGTACCAGTTAAGGTGGATCGCCTGCCCCTGACCATAGCGGTGCCAGGTCACGGCGGCGTTACCGTCGTCGTGGGTGGCCAGCACCTTCGTCTCGGGGCCGGGCGTAACCTGCTGGTGTGCGTAGGACCACAGGTAGGCCGGCTCCCCACCGGGCCGGCCGGGGAAGCTCCACTGGATAGGGCTGTCCTTATCACTAGGCGGATTGACCACGTTGCGCGGGCCGATCCAGGGGCCCTGCACGGTCAGTCCCAGGACCTCGGCCAGACCGCCTCCCGGCTGCTCCGGGTAGGGCTTGCCGTAGCCATTGTGCGAGGCCAGGAGGGGCAGCGTCACCAGAGAGCCCCCGGCGTTGACGAAAGCGCGGATCGCCGCCGCGGCGCTTTCCGGCATGGTCTCCACATAGGGAACAAAGAGCACCTTGCAGCGAGGGATCTCCTCCTCGGTCACCCAGCGGGGATCGTAGCCGGACGCGGACAGGGCGTTGTAGACCTGGAACTCGGGCCCGCCCAGCCAGCCTACTCCCATCGCCTTATATCCCATCTGCCCGGCCAGTTGGCTCTTGGGACCCTGCGGGAAGAGGAAGAAACCGGGGCGGCTGTGCACGGTCTGCCAGTCCAGATCCGGGTGGTAGATGCCGACAGAGTACTCCTCGGTCGGATAGCAGGAGAGGAAAGCCTGCTCACGCGGTCGGACCTGCGCCATCAGCCGCTTGAAGTACATGGTCGAGCGCGAATGGGTCAAGTCGTAGTTCCACATCCCGCCCCAGTTGGGCTGCAGTGTGCACAGGGAGGCCAGGTTCTGGTTCCAGAACTGCCCCCAAGTAGGATAGTCCTCGTCAAAACCCCAGTGAAAGGAGAACAGCGGCGTGTTGCCGCCGCGCGACCGCTGCACCGCGTGACTGTTCCAGGCCGTCGCTAGCGTCCCGTGATAGAAGGGGCTGTGCTGAGTCATCGGCACCGGGCTGAACAGGTTGAAGGTAAGGGAGAACGACATCCCCCAGTCCGGCACGGGGTTGACCGAGTGTACCGCCTCCATACTCGCCTCAAACGCCTGGGTGCAGTACCAGAAGAAGAAGCCGTGGGCATCGAGGTAGGGAGCGATGTTGCGCGGTACGTCCTGCGCCGGGGGTAGGAAGAGCCAACCGGCGGGCCGGCCCCACTTGCTCTGCAGCTTGACCTCCTCGAAAGAGCCGTAGTTGGTCCCCCACTGTTCGTTGAGTTTGGCGATGGTCCCGTACTTCTCCTGCAGATACATGCGGAAGAAGCGATGCCCGCCTTCGGGGATGTCGGCGTCGTTCTTCCACTTGATCTCGCAGGGGTTGTTGCTCCAGTGGTAGTAGAAGCCCGTCTCTTCGCCGAAGTCGTGCAGCACGTAGGCGGCCGTCAGCATGTGGGCCTTGATCCAGCCCATGTTCCCCTGCTGGGAGAAGTCCTTGGCGGTGAAGTTGCTGGTGAAGTTCTCCATCACGGTAGCCGACCAGGGATACCACGCACGCATGTTGAAGCGCGAGAAGTACGGCTCTCCCCACCACATCGCTCCGTTGAAGCCGATGCCTCGGTGGTAGAGCGCATACAGTGGCATAAGCGCTGAGGGCACGGAGTCCGCCCCGCCCCACCAGTTATTGAACAGGAACTTCTCGCGGAAGGTGTAGGGCTGATAGCGCCAGAACCAGCGATCGGCGGAGGCCAAGCGCTTGCCACCCGCGTCCTGCACCGTCAAGTAGGCCCGGAAGGCCCAGCCCTCGGGGCCATAGTCCGGCATGGTCCAGGCGAAGTCGAGGGACTGGTCCGCCCCCGACCGCAACTTGCGCGTCTCGGCGTGGACAACGAGGCCCATGCCATCGAGGATCTGGAGCGTGGCCTGCGCCTCCACGGGCGGCTCGCCTTTGAGCGCACCGATCAGCCTGACCGTTTCGCCGACCGCGTAGCCGGACTGGTCAGAGGTGAGGGTGACGGAGAGGGGGCCAGTGATGCTGACGAAACCGTAGGCTTCATGCAGCAGCCCGTCCCCCGGCCCGAGCAGCGACACGAGGACACGGTACTTGCCCGACTGCGCCGCGGCGGGCACGGCCAGAGCGGCGGCGGCCTTGGCAGCGGTGGGGGCCAACTGCTGACGAACCATCACCGCGGTGCCGGGGTCCTCCAGTGTTACTCGGACCTTGCGCGCCTCGGTGCCGCCGCGCCGGCGCAGGCGCACCTCGACTGGGACAGTCTCTCCGGCCGCTGCGCTGGGCAAGGTGATGCTCACTTCCGCCTGCACCGCGTACGCCTTTTCCCCCTCCTTCCAGACCTTCCCCACCTGCTCCCAGAACCGCCCCCAGAGAAAGTCCGTGTCCACGCCCATCGGGCTCCCGTACTGATGCCGCACCGGGACCATCGGGGAGACGTTCACGGCCAGCACGTCACCCTTGCCTACCCGCATCAAGCCGACCACGGCCAGACCGGTGGGTGCGGTCTGGGCCAGAGCGGTTACCTCCGGCTTGAAAGCGGCAGGCTGGAGTCTCGCCAGGTCCACCATCTCCCCCAACGGAAAGCCGCAGGTGTAGGCGCTGTCGGCGCCGGGAGGTACCGCCTCCTCCTTCTTAGGCCGGTCCTTCTTTTCCACCAGCGGGCAGAGCTCAGCCAGCGCGCCCTCGGTCACCGCCTGACTGCCCAGCCAGACGGCATGGCCACCCGACTTGACGTAGGCCACAATCGCCTCGGCGGTATCGGGTGCGAACTTCTTGCCGTCCAGCACTACGGCCTCGAACTGCCGCCGCGCCAGGATCTTGCGCAGCCGTTCCAGACGCGCCGCGCGCTGGTCGGGCCAGGTGTCGTTGTCCCACAGAATCCCGTCCGTGACTTGGGCGCCCTCCTCCTCGCCGCTGCACGCGGGGTCAGAGTCGCGCTGGTAGATGAAGCGCAAGTTGGTGGAGCGTTCCAGGAACTCCAAGGCGGGGTAGGAGTAGATCGGCCCCTGCCCGGAGGCCAAATACAGAACGCGCACCCGCGAGGAGAGGGACTCTGTAACCTGCGGTGGAGCAGCGAGAAGAGGGGAAGTCAAGATCACAAGACACCCAGTCACGGCCAATGTCAGACAGCGCAACATGGCGGACCTCCCGTGTTCCTGTGTGCATGGGGCGGGCCCGGGCACCTGCCCCACCGGAAGTGGCGGGCTGCAAGCCAGCCCCTCGCGGAAAAGGCCCTACCCGGAGAGCACTACCTCTCCGGCCACCCCGACACCCGCCGGGATCTCCCCCGTCGTGGTCAGCAGCAGTTGGTCAAACTGGCCGATCAGCTCCAGCACGTGCCGCTGGCGGGATTCGTCCAGCTCTGAGAGGCAGTCATCCAGGAGCACCAGCGGTGGCTCGCCGCGCCCAGCGGCCAGCACCACCCCCGCCATCACCAGCCACGGGAACAGCAGTTCGGGGACCTCGTTAGCCCACTGCAGGCTGGCGCCGGTGGAGTAGCG
>FWPV01008665.1_pt1 | contig 15593 bp, 13 predicted proteins | sample 2228371 | NCBI WGS metagenome assembly FWPV01 (sample SAMEA103939776, study PRJEB20133) | metagenome | reverse complement strand
AGTAAAATAGTAAATATAAATGGGGGCTTCTATTGGTTTTTGAGTAAGAGGCTCCCATATATGATTTATGGACAGCCCCATTTTTGTTTACCGCTCCGATATCGCGAAATATGACCTTGGCGACACACATCCATTAAAGCCAGTGCGCCTGCAGATGACTTATGAGCTACTGCAGGCTTACAAATTTTTTGAACGATCAAACGCCAAGATTGTATATCCGGAACCTGCTACACGCGAGGAAGTTCTGACTGCACATACCGAAGAATACGTTAATATGGTAGAAAAAATAAGCGAGTCGGGGCGGGCTCCGGGAATGCTGGACTATGGGTTTGGGAACGGCGACAACCCGCCCTTTAAGGGAATGTATTCGGCATCCTTGATATATACCGGAGCCACAATGGCGGCGGCTAGGTCGGTTTATAACCAAGAAACAAGGCTTGCTTTCAACATAGGCGGCGGACTGCACCACGCAATGCCAAATCGAGCGTCCGGGTTCTGTGTTTTCAACGACCCGGTTATGGCGATTAAGCTTCTTTTGAAAAAGTTCAATCGGATAGCCTATTTGGATATAGACGCCCATCACGGTGACGGCGTGCAAGCGGCATTTGAAAAAGACAATCGCGTCTTGACAGTATCGGTTCACGAATCTGGCAGGACTCTTTTTCCGGGCACTGGATTTGCGGAGGAGTTTGGCGGCGGCAAAAACCGCGGTTTTGCAGTCAATTTGCCATTGGCGGCGGGAACTGGTGATGATGTTTATATCCAAGCATTCGAAGCCGTTGTGCCCGCGGCAATAAAAGCTTTCGAACCGCAAGTCATAGTTGCGCAATTGGGTGCAGATTCACACAAAGACGATCCTTTAGCCCATCTTAGGCTCACGACACACGGCTGGAAGAGAGTCATTGGGACAATCCGGTCGTTCGAGAAGCCGCTCGTAGCGCTTGGCGGAGGAGGATATAATTTATCCAGCGTGTGCAGGTTATGGGCAATCGCGTGCGCAGAATTATGCGGTTTGGAATTGGAAAACGAAATACCGAAAACGTTCGCTAGGGAACGGCGGATTTATCGGCTTTATGACGAACAAGAGACCACCACGCCAGAAGGCGGCGCACGAGAATATGCAAATAAGCAAATAGATTATCTCAACAATAATGTAATACCAAATATAAAACTCTGAGGTGAAAAATACATTGGACGAAAAAAAAGCAGTGAGTAGCAGCAGAGTACCCTGCTACGAAGGCAAAGAACCTATTTCGGCGGTTGCTGTCATTTTCGAGGACGGGTCAGTGAAGATTTTATGCCCTCACACAAAAGACGGCCGAGACTGCGACCTGAAAGGCTCGTGTGTTTATTGCAAGTAACAATAAGTTTTAAAATTGCCGCGTTGCTGTTCTTGGTTTTGCTTGGTCATTCTGCCTTTGCGGCTGATTTAGAACCTGCCACTGCAATTGTAAAAGCGGATGTGCTGGAATCTCAGTTGCCAGATTCGTCTGTAGTCCGCGCTTCGGGTAACGTGTTGATTCAGTATGGAGAACGATGGCTGAGGGCGGACATTGCCGAAGGAAACGTGGCAACGGGCGAAGTTAAGGCCGAGGGTAACCTGCTATTTGGGTCCGAGTTCGGAAAAATGTCGGCTGAAAGCATAGAGTATAGCTTCGGGACCGGGATAGGAAGACTCAGGAAGGCAAGAGCTGAGGGAAGCGGCATTCTTTTCCGCGGCAGCGAAATAGCTGTCGAAAAAGAAAAGTATATCGTGCTAAATGCCGCGGCAACGACTTGCAGCCTCGAAAAACCCCATTTTTTGCTCGGCGCCACGCAAATAACAGTTGTCCCTGGTGACGTGGCTATTGCAAAAAAAGCATATTTTCAGATCGGCGGTTTCAAGATGTTTTCGCTTCCCACAATAAGGATCAGCTTGAATGAAGAGAGGGAAAGTGAAATACCGATACCTGTTCCGGGTTATAGCAGCCGTGACGGGTTTTTCTTGAGGTTAAGCAAAGATCTAATAGTCAGCAAGAAAACATACGCGACAGCGCAGTTGCGGCCGACCACAGCAAAAGGCGTTCAAGGCCGGTTTGATTATGAATATTTATTGATTGGAAGGCCAAGTGATAAGCAGCTTGAGCAGAGAATCGTAGAGGTCGACCGAGACCTCAGGTTTATCGGCTTCGGACCGGCAGGATCAAGAAGATTGAAAACGATGCCAAGTCCGCACAGTTACGAATTGCGTTGGTATTGCTCGTTGCAACAACAAGAGAGGTGTTATGACTACAAAAACGAAAATTTGCGGCTGAGCAGGCATCCCGAGATCGGATTGAAATGGCTATATGGAGTGACAGGTGTCTTCCCTCAACCGATAGAAGCATTATCGGCGCAAGCAAAGCTGTCATTTGGAAGATACAAGGAGTATCCCGGCAGCATAGAAGGAAACCGGTGGGACGCTAGGATTTTGGGTGCAGCTAGAATTGCCCAAATAGGCGAACCAACCTCCGTCCGAATGGTTGGGCTAATTCGTTTTTCACAATATCAAGGCAGAAAGACGTATCGGGTTTTTGGTGCGGGGCTGGATATCTCGCATGCTTTTTCCGACAGCATCGGAGCAACTTTCAGGTTTATCAACCATAAAGAAAGTGGAAGCACGCCATATGAATTCGACAACCTCGACATAAAGCGCGAGTTCGGCGTGGCCATACGTCGGGCAACGCCAAATACGACCCAATCCCTCATTTTAAGGTATGACATTGATAGGCAAAAACTCTACGATTGGCAGGTAACGCTTTCTAAAGTTCATCACTGTTTAGAGCCGAGCATAACTTGGCGGAAACAATTCAATGAGCTGCAATTCAATATCCGTTTAGTGGGTTTGCAAGAAAGATCCTATTAAACTGTTGGCAAGGCCCGTTTTGGAGGTTATACTGAATATAATGACTTAACCGTGGAGTGGACGCTATGCGGACAGTTGGTATGATTTTGGCCATTTTTATTGCGGTTACCTGCGTAGCATCGTTTGCCTCGCAAGATCCGTTGATCAAGTTTTTTCCCGACTCCGGATTCAAGGGATGGACTTTAATAAAAGATTCACACCTTTATGGCAAGGGTTCTGGCCTGACCGAAGTCTATGACGGCGGATATAAAGAGTATTTGGATGCAGGAGTTTTAGAGGCTAGCAAGCAAACTTACAAAAATGCCACAGTGTTCGCTGATTTAACGATACACCGAATGAAATCCCCGGCATCGGCAAAAGCTTTTTACGACAAACAGCTCAAATTGGCCGGTAAACAGGCGGTTGAAGTGAATAAACCTTTCAGGGCTTTCACTTGGATAACCGGCGGAGGGGTATATGCCCACCTCATTTTCAATGAATACTATATTTCCTCTGCACTAACCAATAAAGACGCCGAAGCTTCTTTAGCGTTAATGACCGAAACCGCCCGTAAAATAGGGGCAAGCGTCAAAAAGAAATAATTTGTTTCCCAAAGGAGCGGACCCGTGAAAAACAAAAAATCAGGCAGGAAGATAATTTCCCGGCGAGATTTCTTGAAATCTGCAGCAAGCATCGCTATTGGAACCGGGCTTTCAGGCGCATTAAAAACAGATGAGCTTTTCGCGGCAAGCCAACAAAAGACCGCCAAAAGCCGCGTCGTCGTTGTGGTAAACAAAAAGGCATTGATTGAAGGATGGCAAACAGACCCGAAGGTCATTCAGGCAATGATTGACGAAGGAATGAAACGCCTTACTGGCAAAAAAACGGTCAAGGAAGCGTGGGCATCAATCGTAAAGCCAGATGATTTAGTATCAATAAAATGGAACCCTGTTGGGGGAGTGAACCTGCGGACGCATCAAGAAGTTATAGATGCCTGTTCGGCTGGGGCTCTCTTGGCAGGCGCAAAATCCAACAGAATAATAGTTTGGAACAACAGCCAAGCTGTGCCCGACGATTATAAAGGCTGGAGCCAAGTTTATAAGTTCCCCAATGGCAAAAAGACTCGCATCGGAAATATACTTGACAAGCATACAACCTGTTTTATAAATCTTCCAGTAGTAAAAGCTCATTGGGGGCGAGGTTATACTTGCGTTCTAAAAAACCATTTGGGCAGTAATGATAACCCACATGAACTTCACGATTGGGAAAGCAAGACTGCTCCTATGTGGGAGAATATCGCTTACCTCAATAACATAGAATCAATCAAGCGATGCACTAAATTGATTATCGCAGATGCTACTCGCCCGCTTTATAATGGCGGACCTGGTGACAATCCGGCTTACCGGTGGAATTATCATGCCCTAATTTTTGGCACCGATCCGGTGGCGGTAGACCGGATAGGACTGGACATTCTCGATGAAAAACGCAAACAAGAAGGCATGCCCGATCTCATATGGGGGCGCAAATCCGTGCAGATGTCTGCGGAACTCGGAGTCGGAGTATATGATTTGTCTAAAATCGAGCTTATCCGAGTGAATATGAGTTAATTTGGCTTGCTGAGCTACAGCTTATCTACTTTTCCCAGACAACGCTTGTGCCGTCCTCTGCCGTGCATACATAAATTGAAGGCGTGAGGCCGGTTTTTTCTTGATATATTTTAGGAACTCGGCTTAAAAACTCTGGCACTGCCTCGTCCTCGGCTAAAGCAACGGCGCAGCCGCCGAAACCAGCTCCAGCCATTCTGCCGCTTAAAACTCCCGCAATACCCCGGGCTGCAGAAACCATTTCTTCCAATTCGAAACAGCTTACTTCGTAAAGAGATCTTGCGGACTCGTGAGATTCATTCATCAACTCGCCAAAAGCAGCTAGATTGCCGTTTTTCAAAAAATCGTGCGCTTTTAGGACTCGGTCATTTTCATAGATGACGTGTTCCGCTCGTTTTCGGATATCTTCGGGAAGACGGTCTTTGAATTGAAGAAAGTCATCAATAGTGACATCTCTCAGGTGAGTTACGCCCGGCTTCCATTCCGCGAACATCGCCGCAGCCTGTTCACACTGGGAACGCCTTGTATTGTATTCCGAGTCTACTAGCCCGCGCCTTTTTCCTGTATCGCAAACAAGAAGCTTGTGTTTGACTGTATCCAATGGAACGAGTTCATATTCCATAGTCCGGCAGTCAAGGAACAAAGCGTGGTCTTTCTTTCCTAGCCGTGAAGTGAACTGATCCATTATTCCCGTGTTCACCCCAACAAACTTATTTTCCGCGCTTTTACCTATCAATGCCAAATCTGGACCGGAGATGTCGAATCCCCAAAGAACTTGCAAGGCGAAACCGACCGCCATCTCGATGGCCGCCGAAGAGCTCAGGCCTGATCCAATCGGGACATTGCCGTCGATTAACATATCCACGCCGCCAAAATCGATGCCCGACTCCTTCAAGAAAAAAACGACGCCTCGAACGTAGTTGCTCCAAGTTGCTTGTTTATCATACGGAATATTGTCCCAAGTGAACTCAACCATTGTTGCAAAATTTTCGGAGTAGACTTTGAAGGATTTGTCCGAGCGTTTTTTGACTGCCGCCCAGACGTCCAGATTCACAGCCGCCGGCAGAACAAAACCGTCGTTATAATCCGTATGGCTGCCCAAAAGGTCGACTCGTCCTGGACCACGGGCTATGAGCTGTGGTTCGGAGCCGAACAACGATGAAAACTTTTTAAGCATTGCCGCAAGGCGATCAACGGACATTGAGCACCTCATTTTTCATAGTCTCGAGATCCGTAGTTGGCGGGGCGTTTCGGAGTTCTTGAGCTTTTTCTTCTGGAAGAGTATCGTTCACAAATGAGCCAGCGCCAGCTTCCCATCCGGCGAGATACTTCAACTTACCTTTGGTGCGGTAAGGCGGATAAAACTCTATGTGGAAATGATAGTAGTCGTAGTCGCCTCCATCTGTTGGCGATTGGTGCAAGACCATCATATAAGGAAGAGAAATACCCCAAAGATTATCATATTTTTGCAATACAATCTTTAAGATCGAAGCCAAATCCCAGCGTTCACGATTGGAAAGCTCTAAAATGTTGCGTTTATGCAGTATGGAAATTATGTGAACTTCGTAAGGGTATCTGGCGTGGAAAGGAATAGTTGCTATGAAGCTTTTATTCGCGGCAACAAGCCGGCTGCTAGTAGATTCCTGAACTGTTATATCGCACAGGAGACAAGAGCCAGTTTTCTCTTTATGCTTTTTGCAGGCGTTCAATTCCGTCCTTATGATATTAGGAATAAAAGGAGCGGCATAAATTTGCCCGTGAGGATGGGTTATTGTGACGCCGATTTCTTTGCCTTTGTTTTCGAAAATGAAAACATATTTCACGAAGTCGCGCGAACCGAGTTCGGCATAGCGATCGGCCCAAACTTCGACTAGCTTGCGAATATGGGAAACCGAAGCATCGGTCAAGGTTGAATTATGTTCAGGCGAGTAAAGCAAAACCTCACATATGCCCTCGGAAGGCCTGACTGGAGACAAGTTGGTTGGCCCAACGGCTGGTTCCGGAGCGGGGTATCGGAAACTGGGAAACTTGTTTTCGAATGTGACTATTTCATAGTCTTCCGCTGGAACTTCCGTAGGAAAAGCTCCTGGCTTTGTGGGACATAATGGGCAATAATCATCCGGCGGCAGGAATGTCCTGTCCTGACGGTGTGTTGCGGTTATTATCCATTCTTCGAGAAGGGGATTCCAGCGGAGTTCAGACATCTTGCGGTGCTAACCTTTCTTTTTCTTGATTTTCGCTGATGTTTTCACGATCTTCTTCACGTTCATCGCAAGCAAAATCATCTTCAGAAAAAGAGAAAAATATCAAATATCTGCCGTCTTCTTTTTGGATTACCTTTTTTTGCATTGAGCCTCAACTCACAAAGATTTTGCGATAGCGTTAAGAACCAGAACTACTCCTCCCATAATGCCGGCATTGTCGCCAAGGGCGGCGTGTTCAATTTTTAAAGGTTCTAGAGAACCCCGAATTACATTTGCGCGGACAGTCCTTACTAAAGTATCCCAAAGCCAATGGCCAGCCTGTGAAATTCTGCCGCCGATTACGACCATCTCCGGGTTCAAGGCATTCACCGCGCTGGCAATTCCGATGCCGATCCAGTAGCCGGTTTCCTGCAGGGTTTCCGCCGACAACGCATCGCCAGCTTCCGCACATTCGGAGATAAGGCGTGGAGTTATTTTCGAGATATCGCCATCAATTTTTTCATAAAGAAGACCTCCACGGCCTTGCTGAATTTTCATAGCCGCCCTAGTGATAATTGCCTGGGCGCCAGCCATCGCTTCGAGGCAACCCGAATGTCCGCAAGAAGCAATTGGGCCTCCCGCATTGATTATAACGTGGCCGAGTTCGCCAGCTCCTTCTGAGCATCCCGCCCATAGTTCGCCATTTATTATGATGCCTCCGCCGATGCCAGTGCCGAGCGTATACATAAGCATGCTCTGCACACCTGTGTTTTTGGCAGCCCCGAAACGATATTCGCCAAGAGCGGCGACGTTGACATCGTTGCCCATCCACACAGGAAGGCCTGACTGCCGGTGAACGGGTTCGAGAAGGTTAACGCCGCCCCAGTCTTTGAAATTAGGCGACCATAAAACAATGCCTTCTTGGCTTTTGTGTTGGCCTGGAACGCCCATGCCTATGCCGCAAATATCTTCTTTCTTTACTTTAGCAGCCAATATAGCGTGGTCCACGGCTTTCACAATTTGGCCGACGGTTGCATCCAAGCCTTCCATAGCGAGAGAACTCTCACTGACCGGTTCGCATAGCATAGCTCCATCGCGGTCAGTCACGGCTGCTCGAACATTGGTTCCGCCGAGGTCCAATCCGACGATATATTTTCCTTTCATATTGGGAGTCAATTCAGGAGTCCTCCGAAGAAAAAAGAACGGCTCAAGTATACCGACGGGCGCTGCGAAGTGTCAACGGCGATTGAAATTATTCCTGGCTCAATGTTAATTGAAAAGGGCTATCTTTTTTGCGATTTCCATTGCTTGGGATATTTGACATAAGGAATGGGTTGTGTTAGAATACGGTAAGTTAATCGTTTGCACGTAATTTTATTAAAATCACGGAGGATTAAGGCGCGTGCCGGTCACTTTGTCAGATATAGCCAATGAAGTGAAGGTGTCTACTGCAACAGTTTCGAGAATTCTCAACGGCATAGACGACCCACTTATTTCCGAAGCCACAAGAAAAAGGGTTACAGAAGTCGCGAAGGCTATGGGGTATAAGCCAAATGCGGTAGCGCGGGCGCTTGTGAGCGGGCGGACGAATATCGTAGCCCTTTGGACAATCGGAATCTATCCGGTTTACTGTTCAAATGCAATCCGCTGCTGCAAGAAGCCGACTAGCCTTGCCAACTACGACTTGAGGGTTGTTGACTTAAATATGTTGGAGAATCCATTTGGGCTGGTTGAGTGGCCTTCGGATGGCGTTCTCGCTTTTGACATTGGATATTATTTGAACAGTTCAACGGAAGTCGGTCCTCCGCCGGGAATACCTACGGTGAGTTTTGGCGTTGATTTCATTGAAACGATAGATTATGTAGGCGTGGACTTGCAAAAGGCAAGCAGGGAAGCTGTGGAACATCTTGCGGGTTCAGGAAGAAAGCGAATTGCTTGTTTTCTGCCTTCTGGTTTGAAATACGCCCAAGACGCCCGGCGACGCGCTTATCTCAATGCTATGGAAGATGTTGGATTGAAGGCTGAAATCATTCCTTTGAACTCAAATCATCCGACCTCTTTCCGCATCGATGCAAGGAAAATGATACGCGATTATTTTACTGAGACGGACAGACCGGATGCTCTGCTTTGTTTCGACGATGAAATAGCTATAGGAGCATACAGAGGGTTGTTAGATTTAGGGATGCGTGTGCCGGACGACGTCGCTATCATCGGCTGCGGAGGAATAGAGGAAACAGAATATCACAACCCTCCCATCAGCACTATATCCATACCTCTAGAAAATATATGCTGCAAAGCGTGGGAGTTTCTTTATAACCGAATGCAAAACCCGAATGTGCCGCAACAAGAGGCAATGGTAGAAGCTAGTTTAATAGTTCGGGGTTCATCATAGATTTTAGCATTCGGGTTATTAATTAATGGAGTTTTTCGAATGAGGATTTTCGCGTTAGCAGTATTCCTAACGCTAGCAGCAATGTCGGTGATTGCTTGGAAAATACAGCCCGACCCTACCCCTTCGGGCAAGATTGGGCTTGTTTGGGTTACTGACGACAACCCCGCTAGGCAGGCTCAGATTAAACTCTTCGAACAGCAAAACCCGGACTACGACCTGAGAATTGACCCAAGTAACTATAGCCTCGATAAAATTATAGTCCAATCGATTGCCGGAGTTGGTCCCGACCTATTTGATTCTTTCGGCGCTGCGTCACTCGATGTTCTCGTTAAATCCGGTATTGCGTGGGATGTCACTGATGAACTTCAAAAAATGGGCATCGACCCTTTTGAAGATACTTGGAGCGTTTCCCATAAGAGTTTTATAAAGAATGGAAGAGTTTATGGTTTTCCAACTAATGCCGGGGTAAGGGTGCTTTTGTATAATAAAGATATTTTTGATCGCGCTGGTTTGCCATATCCCAAAGGTCCGTGGAGATGGACGAAAGATTTTTTGCCTTTGGCTAAAAAGCTTACCGTGAAGGACAAAAGGGGGAGGATCATTCAATATGGGATTTTGAGTCCTTGGAACCAGTGGGAACTATTTATTAGGCAGTGGGGAGGCAGCATATATTCCAAAGACGGCACGAGATGCACCTTAGATTCCCCCGAGGCGATAGCGGCGATACAGTTTTTGCACGATTTGGTATACAAATACAAAGTGGCGCCTTCACCGGTCGCGGAGTCGGCTATGGCGACACAAGGGGGATGGGGCAGCGGACACATCAGCTTATTCGGCGCCGGAAAAGCGGCAATGACCCTTGGAGACCGATATTGGCTTTGCAGCCTGAGAGAATATAAAAACTTTCGGATGGGCGCCGCTGAGTGCCCTTATGAACGTGAACGAGTTTTTCTGGGCGGTTCACGCGTCACCCTGATCAATTCCAAAAGCCCTCGCAGAAGAGACGCCTTGGTTTTTTTAAAGTTTTTGGCGAGCCAGCCTTATAATGAATTAATTAACGAGCAGGCAGACTGGCTAGCCCCGGTTAAAAGGTATTGTTTTACAGAAGAGTTTCTTTTTAATCCGAAGTTCCCTAATGAAGACTACAATGAAGTTTTTAGAGATGCGATGAAATATGGATCAGTTAACCAAATCAGCCCTTTTGTTAACCCTTATGCGGCGGTAAGAATCATCGAAAGGCAGCTTAGCTTAGTTCAAAGTGGGCAAAAATCCCCTGCTGAGGCTTTAAAGGCGGCAACCCGTGAAATCAACGCGGAAATAGCCGAAAACCTAAAAAGGAATCCCTCATTGCGCAAAGAATACAACAAGATCATCGAAAGAGAACACTCGTGAACTCCTACTCCAAGAAAAATTTTTGGCAAGCCGTTTGCTTTTTGACGCCTAATTTCATAGGCTTTTTAATTTTCACTGCCGGGCCGGTTGTTTTTTCGCTGGTGATGAGTTTGTCCAACTGGAACCTGCAGCGAACAGTGCCATTCCAATGGACATTCATAGGCAACTATGCAGATTTATTAAAAGACAAGCAATTTTGGATTTACTTTATAAATACCATTTACCTGATGTTGGGCATACCTTTTGCTATAGCCGGTTCGCTTGCGCTCGCTATTGTCCTGAATCAGAGGCTGAGAGGGATAATTGTTTACAGGACTTTGTTTTATTTGCCTTCGATAACCTCCGGGGTAGCTTTGATGATTTTGTGGAAAGCGCTATACAACCCAGAGTTTGGTCCAATTAACGCAATTATAAACTGGGCGCTAGACACACTTAATGTGACTTCAATTTCGGCTCCGCATTGGCTAGTATCCGTGAAAAACATTTTTGGGCTTAAGGTTGAGGAGATCGGTTTGAGCTTAAGCTTAGTTGGTTTGGGCGCAAGAGATGCAATTATTATAATGGGTATCTGGATAGCCATTGGCGGAAACAATATGCTTTTGTATTTGGCGGCGCTGTCCAACCTTCCGCAAGATCTTGTCGAGGCTGCTCAGATTGACGGCGCCGGCAAGTGGGCGATTTTCCGCAACGTGGTTTGGCCGTATCTTGCTCCCACTACTTTTTTCATCATAGTAATGAGCGGAATTGGAGGTTTTCAAGGCGGCTTCGAGCAGGCAAGAGTTATGACAAACGGAGGCCCTGCCGGCACCACGACAACCATCAGTTACTATATTTACAACAAAGCTTTCGAAGAGTTCCAAATGGGCTATGCATCGGCGGTGAGCTGGGTGCTGTTCGCAATCATTTTCGCTGTAACTATTATCAACTGGAAGTTTGGCAATAGGGAGGTAAATTATTAGTGGGCGATCCGAATAATAAAAAGGAACAAACCAACCATGAAACTTTAGCACAGACCCCAGCCGGAATTGGGATCACCGCTTTTGAAGAAAAGAATGAAGTTGAAGGTTTAGTGACTGAACCTCCATTTAGCCCAAAAAGAAGCCTGACTAGCCGCAAAGCGGTTATGAGCCATATCATCCTATCGATTGTGGCTGGAACTATGCTTTTGCCGTTTCTGTGGATGGTTCTGACCAGCTTTAAACCGCTCGATGAAGTTGAGAGGCTCAATCCATTGCCATCGTCTTGGCAACCGGCAAACTATTTAAAAGTTTTTGAGCAAATACCGTTTGCCAAGTATTATTTCAACTCGGTTTTCATTGCCGGATGGGTTACCTTTTTGACGTGCCTTACTTCCGCGATGGCAGCGTTTGCATTTTCGAGGCTCCAATGGAAAGGAAGGGATACCGTTTTCAAATTGTATTTGGCAACTATGATGATACCGGGCGTGGTGGTTATGATACCGAATTATACGCTAATGGTAAAGCTGCACCTTCTGGATTCTTATGTGGGGCTGATAGTACCGGCTTCCTTTTCAGCCTTCGGAACATTCTTATTGAGGCAGTTTATGATAACAATCCCACCTGCTTTAGATGAAGCCGCAAGCATTGACGGAGCTTCGCCTTGGAGAATATTTTGGGATGTCATAATGCCGCTTGCCCAACCAGGCATAGTTACGTTGGCAATATTTACGTTCATCGGAAATTATGCTTCATTCTTCTGGCCGTTAATTTTGATAAAAAGCGAGCATTTGCGAACCTTGCCGATAGGGATGCTTTATTTCGATTCAGTATATGGCAGGCAGACTAACTTAATTATGGCGGCGTCCGTGATGAACATCATTCCTTTAATTGTGATATTCGTCATTGGGCAGAAGTATTTGGTCAGGGGCATTCAGTTGGGAGCGATAAAGGGATAGTAAAGAAAACGAGCCGAGCTCCGGCCACGCAACCCGGCTCATTTTTTATGAAAAGCCCGCGGGAAGATCGAGTCCAAACCGCGGGCTTTTACTCATTTAGTTCCAGCTAGTAGCTCGAACCAATCTTTGAATTTCCGTTCCGACTTTCTCCAATGTGGAGACGCCAGTGACGGTAACATATGTAGATATGTCCGGAAGGGTTCCCGACCAGACAACCTTCAAAGTGACATTGGATCCATCGTCGATAATAAATCCATCGCTTGTGTGGTTTACGACTGACCCGGTTGTCCTTACATAAAGGCCGACGTTGTTAAGGCCTGCCGCTGTAGAGGCGCCGGGTTGGCCTTGCGGCGGAACCCCAAAATCGCCTCCGGCAAGAGATTTGTTCGGCATAGTAAGCGGTATAGGCGCCGGACCGGACACGGCGGATATGGTTCCAGCGGATGCGTCGATGTAGCGTTCGCCGGTAATCGAATCGCTGGCCATAATGCCGATTATCTCCACGACATTGCCGACAGCCATTCCGTGGCCAGGTTTTCGAACCTGAATACCTGAGCTACGGTCGGCAGCTTGGGCATAGAAGGTGTCGCCAAATATGGCGCTAACTACCAATCCGGTTACTTTAACCAAAGAGCCGTTCGGCAAGACCTTTGCTTGGGAAACAGGGACTGTGGTCAAGGATACTGGTTCGTAACCGATGCCGTCATACCAAGTCCTCGACCAAAACGGAGCTATCCATCCGTCCACATCCACCGAGATTTGGCTGGCATTCATTACATATCCAAGGAATGCGCGCCGCAATTCCCATTCGGAGTTATAGGTATAAATAAGTTGGGAGTTGTTTGGCGAGAACTGGACGAGCGGCTGGTCGCTAATCGCCGCAGCAATGCCCCACGACTGACCAAGTGCGCTGCTCCAGAAATATACGTAAACGGCATAGTTTCCAGTCGGAACAGTGGCTGATGTGGTTATTACGGGGACATTTTCCCATACGTTTTCAGGGTCATCGGCATATGGACCGCCTTCAAAAACAGTGCCATTGAAACCGTATCCAATACGTTTCTCCCATAGGTCGTCATAATAACCTTGGTCTCCAAGCCAAGTTCCACTAGGATTGCCTTTGAGAATTGTATTGTTTTCATCGGCATCAACATACGAGCCGGTCAGTGGAATAGGTTCGTAACTGATTCCATCGAACCTGCTGCGTTCAAGGGTAGTCCATTCGGTTTGCTGTACGTCAACACCAATTGTCGATACGTTCGCAAGCAAGCCAATAGGGGCTCCAAAAAGCGCGTTGTTATTGGTAGACCTTGCGCCAGTATCGAATCTTTCCATTGTGTAGTGAACCAATGGTTTTCCCGTAAGCCCCATTCGGATGCCCCAGTTTGTAAATACCGCATTTTGCCAGTAGTAGCCGAAAACAGCGTAAGCCCCGGTGGGCACATTAACCGACGTGGTTAGCGTTGGCGTATTTTCAAGCCACTGAGCGCCGCTCTCAAACGATGTATCGTTAAGGCCGTGATTGAACAAACCTTGGGTTCCTTCATAAATGGCGTCTCTAAGAGCCCACAAATTGTCGTAAAAGTCGCCGCCGCCTTGAACATACCAAGGATCCGGCTCGGCAGTGGTGTTGGCAGGCGATGCGTCAACGTAAGTTCCAACTATGTCGATTGGCTCGTAGCTGATTCCGTCGTATCTTGTTCTAGCAGAGTTTGGACTGGAACTTTGGTCAATGTCTACAGAAATGAGATTTGTGTTGCTGACGGTTCCAACATAGCAGCGGAAGAGAAATAGATTTCCGCCCTGTAACCGATAACCAGTGTCAACAGCCACTTCAGGATAGTAAAGCTTCATTGGCTGGCCAGAAAGCGAGGCGTTGATTGCCCACCAACTCTCGGCGTGGCCCCAGAAATAAATATATACATTATAGTTCCCTGTAGGAACCGAAACACTAGTAGTAAGCTTAGGCGAATCTTCTAAAGAAATCGGTCCGGATTCGAAGGAGGATTCGTTAATGCCAGCGTCTCTTCCATCCCGCAAAGCCCAAAGGTTATCTTCGAAGTCGCCACCGCCAGTCACGTAGAACGGAGATGTGGTTGAGGTGGTATTTGCAGGAGTGGCATCGACGTATGTGCCTTTAATCGAAACGTCTATCGTTTCATAGCTAATGCCATCAAACCAAGCCCTTCCATACCCCCAGTAAACACTATTGACATCTACATTTATGTTAGTAGTGTCTATAGCGTCACCAAGGTATGCTTTGCAATGAATAAGGTTTCCATCCTGTTGGGTCAGGCCTGTAGGCGTTACCAAATCGTGGTCTGGATGCCAATAATAACCCATTGGGCGCCCCTGAATGGCAGAATAAATCCCCCAATATAAGGTCGTGTGCGTCCAGAAATAGGCATAAACTTTATATGAGCTTTTGCCAACGGGTATGGTTGTTGTGATTGTCGGAACCGTTTCATTGGTAGTGGGCCCGGCTTCAAATACAGTATTCTCGATTCCGTAGTCATTCCGCAATGTCCACAAGCCGTCATCAAAAGGACCGGTGTCCAAAACATACCAAGGGCTGGTTGGGGCGGAGGTATTGGTAAGAGCGGCATCGACATAAACTCCCGAAATATCCACTCCATTGACAGGCACATAACTTATGCCATCGAACCAAGTTCTACCCCAGTTGGTTGTCTGGCAATCAATATCGACCGATATCTGGCTGACATTGCTCACCGTGCCCAGATAGGCATACATTTGGATTAAATTGCCATCTTGCTGAGTTAAGCCCGTCGAGGTGCCGTTTAATTTCCCAAAAGTCTGCAATTCATTGCCTGAAATGGCTGCGGAGATTTCCCAATTATCGGCAAGATTATGTACCCAATAAATAACGTAAACGTGGTAGTCACCGGTGGGGACGCTAACCGATGTAGTGATTAACGGGCAATCTTCCTCATGAAGAGGGCCGGCCTCGAATACCGAATTTCCTGATCCGTAACCCGAGCGATAAGCCCAGAGGTTATCGTGCCAAACCCCATCGCCTACCAAATACCAAGGATTTGTTAGGGACGAAGTGTTTGATGGGCTGGCATCGACGTAGGTGCCGGGGATAGCAGCAAAAACGGCACTGGAAATAGCTAAGATTGCCGTAACAATTAAAAAATTGTAGCGAATTACCGCCATTTAATTTCCTCCTTTCAAAGCTTCCTCCAAAATATTAAAAACTGCTTTTTGATCAAAAAATTACAAG
>FWPV01010116.1_pt1 | contig 15599 bp, 14 predicted proteins | sample 2228371 | NCBI WGS metagenome assembly FWPV01 (sample SAMEA103939776, study PRJEB20133) | metagenome | reverse complement strand
CAAGTATGCGAATACAACCGACACCGACCTGCAGGCGCAATATGCGTCTCAATTCAATGCATTGAAAACGTTGGTGGTGTCGACGCTAGACAATACGTTCGTAGACGGAACCCAAGTAACGCAGTCGGGTACCGATCTGACGGAAGTGAATCTGGATCCGGACAACGACTCCTCGATCGTAATGAATTTTTCAGACGTTGCCGATAGAGACATTATTGAGGCATTCGACATTGCCGATCCGTTGGCCCCTACAACCGCTGACGATGTGCAGGATGAAATCGATAAAGCTCTCACCTACCTTTCGGAGGCAAAAGCTTACGATTCGATTGCCGATCAGCAGCTCAACCTCACCGCCACGATTATCAACAGCAAAAAGGCCGTGATGTCGCTTATCACAGACATCGACGAAGCGGAGGAAATGAGTAAAGTAATAGATCTTTCGGTGCGTCAACAGGCAAGTATTGCCATGATGGCTCAGGGGAACATAATCCAGAACGGTCTTTTGAGGTTATATCAATAGTAAAACGGCGTCTCGACGCAGAGAAAGAATTAATTGACATAAGAAACCGCAGGCGTTTGGGGAAGCGCCTGCGGTGGACCCAAAACGCCCATGGAACGGGCGGAAACACAAGGGAGGTGGTCATGATGACCGGAAATGCTCTTGCCATCGCCGGCCTTAATATCGCTCTTTTTGCGAAACGCAGCGAAAACGGTTACAACGAATCGGTTCTGCAAATTGCTTCCGGAAAACGTATAAACCAACCATCCGACGGTATTTCCGATTATTTCTTCAGCGACAAAATGATGCAGATGAGCCGGTCGTATTCGAATATAATGCGTAACATCAGTGAAGGAATGGCCTTTCTGGACGTCGCAGTAAATGCGGGAGAAAAAGTATTCAATGCAGTAAGCGACATGAAGAAAATCGTAAAAACATATTATAACCCATCGACAAAAGAGGCCGACAGAGAGGCATTAAAAGCCGAATTTTATTCATTGAAAGAAACGGTCGGTCTTCTTATAGAAACCAGTATGTTCGACGGTATGCAATTAATAAGCGACAACGGAGGATTGCCTTTCAAAAGCATATCCCTCGAGAATGGAAAAGTAGCCGGGAGTATCGACGTCGAATTTGACGAAGGAGATATCCCGGATATATCGAAGGCGACACTCGGAGAATCGGATATGGCGACCGAGATGACGGCAATAGAGGAACAACTCAGAAGGGCAGGTTCTTATCTGGCAAAAGCCGGAGCTTATATGAGAGGACTGAATGCCCATTACAATCTTATCGCTTCACAAATCACAACGACCCGTCTGGTTGCTCAGAGAAGCGTAGAATCGGATCCGGTTCAGACGCTGCTCGATGCAATGAATTACCGGATAAGGACCGAGAGCTCGATGGCCATGTTTGCGCAGGCGAATATGTACAGGGCGTCGGTGATGAAACTTTTTGCCTGAAAACACATCAAAATAGTTGTAAAAATGCCTGATTTTATTATATTTTATTGCAGTCGCCCGAGTGGTGGAATAGGTAGACACAAGGGACTTAAAATCCCTCGGTACTTTAAGGTACTGTACCAGTTCAAGTCTGGTCTCGGGCAAATGAAATTCCTATAAATCGTAAAAGATTTTCATCTATCAAAGAAATTTAAATAGAGATAATATTTTATACCGGGTCGTCTGCAATAAAATTTCAATGACATTTCCGATTTTCCTTTTCACTATTAAAATTCCAAATATATTTTCTGACTATGAGCGCCAATAAAAGAAAAAGTAGTGAAGGATTACCTCAGGGGCAGCCTGATTCTTTAAATATGCCGACCTTCGAAACGGCTATTTCGGAATTGGAGAATATTGTTCATGAACTTGAGCGTGACGACCTGACTTTAGAGAACGCATTAGTCAATTTCGAACGAGGAATTTACCTTATGAGAGCCTGCGATACCCGTTTAAACCAGGTCCGAGGGCGGATCATTCAGCTATTAAAAGGAGAAAACGGCGAATTTGTCGAAAAGGTGCTTGGGCCATCACTTGAAGCTTTTCTGGATGAGCAAAAAATCCAATGATTGATCTGAAATCATATCTTACAAAAGTTGCGGAGGCTACAGAAAAAACTCTCGACACACTACTTCCTGTTGAATCAGAGTATCCCACATCCATTCATACTTTAATGCGGTATAGTATCTTTGCAGGAGGGAAGAGGATTCGTCCGGCGCTGCTTATGGCTGCATTCGAAGCCTGCGGTGGCGATTTCGGAGCGCCGGATGTTCTTAAGGCGGCGGCGGCTATTGAGATGTTTCACACATTTTCTCTTATTCACGATGATCTCCCGTGTATGGATGACGATGATTTCCGCAGGGGCAGGCCGACGGCTCATAAAGCATTCAATGAAGCTCTTGCCGTACTCGGAGGCGATGCGCTGTGTATCGCAGCTTTCGAAGTTCTGGCCAAAATCGGAAATATCACCATTATTAACGAAATAGCATCGGCTCTAGGTACCAACGGAATGCTCGGCGGTCAGGTGGTGGATATAGAGTCTGAAGGTAAAAAGGTCGACAGAGAAACGGTAGAGTATATCCACCGTTCGAAGACTGCGGCGCTTATCCGAGCATCAATCCGCATAGGTGCAATTATGGCTAATGCACCCGACGAAACACTACAGAAACTTTCCTCATTCGGCACCCGGATAGGAATTGCTTTTCAGGTGGTAGACGATATTCTGGACGAAGAAAGTACGACCGAACAACTCGGTAAAGACGCAGGAAGCGACCGCGAAAAGGGCAAGGCTACTTTTCCTTCCGTTTGCGGTATGGACGAATCTAAACGATATGCCGGAGAGCTGATAGATCTTGCATGTAAAGATATTGATTTTTTAAATAAGCGTGGAGAAATTTTACGGCAGCTTGCGTTATTTATTATTACCCGGATATCTTAAGCGCCGTTTTACCGTAAAAAAAAGCAGGAATCTCCGCATTTTCCTCTACAAATAATAATAATAAGAATATTGAAAATGTTTTTTTGCATTTGTTGAATTATATTCTATGAAAGAATGCCTCGTTTTATCATAGGGCGGATCGATTTATTAGTAGTATGCGTTCCGATTTTTTATGATCTTTATTCCCCCTATACTATATTTGATAGGAGGTAAGATGAAAGTGGTTATAAGATTGCCTGTTGTTTTTACCGTTGTTTTTCTCTTTTCGGTTTCCTGTTTCGGGCCGTTCGACCCTTTCAATCCGCCTCCAGACAAACCGACAGAAGGTACAATTTCAGAAGATTCTACACCCGCATCAAGGTTTCCTTCCGGTATGATTGCATTCTGGAGTTGTGACGACACAGGCGGAAGTTCGCTTTACGACAGTCTCGGAAAAAATCACGGCCAAATAACAGGATGTGGTCGCCGGGAAGGGATAAGCGGCCTGGCGCTGCAGTTCAACGGCGGCGGCGATTATGTATCGGTTCCGTCTTCGGGAAATCATGCCTTGAATTTCGGAAGAGCGGATTTTACCATATCCTTATGGGTCAGGCCGAATATCGTCACATTGATTACGGATACTACACAGTTCAATATCCTTTCTAAAGGTATAGCCAGAGAGAAGGGGTACACTGTCTCTATTACACGCAACAATTTTAGCGCGTTTGTGGGCCAGTACAAGGCTGCATCCATCGATACTCTTTTCCCCGCCAATGCCGACGTATGGCGGCATCTTGTGCTTATACGCAGAAAATCCAATGTCGAATTCTACGTAGACAATACAAAAATCCAGACGTATACCGTCGACGTCGACGTCTCGTCGGATCTTCCGTTGCTTTTCGGAAGAGACGCTTCAGGACGTCAGGACCGTTTTTACAGCGGCCTTATCGATGAAGTGAAAATATTCAACATTGCATGGAGCGCTTCTGATATCGCCGGTGAATACCGCCGTTTGCGTGATTAAACCTTTTCAGTAAGGGAGAAATATCGATGCCACCGTCGGTAAGCGTTTTCATTTCAGCGACACTCGACGGTTTTATCGGACGTGCCGACGGCGCCTTAGATTGGCTGACTCAGATCGACGATTCCGATACCGACTACGGCTACGAAGAGTATTACGATTCGGTCGACGGCGTCCTTATGGGAAGCAATACATATGAAATGATCAGTTCGTTAGGCCCGTGGCCTTACTCTTCAAAGCCCTCCTTTGTATTTACACATCGTAATCTTAAGGCCTGCGGAACGAATATCTTTTTCGTCTCCGGCGACCCTTTGCAACTGGTTTCTTCGAGGCAATTATCTTCGTTCAGACGATTATGGCTTGTGGGCGGAAGCGGCCTTATAGCAAATTGCCTTAAAAGAAGACTGATAGACGAGTATGTTATTACTTTACTTCCGGTTATTCTCGGGCACGGACTACGCCTCTTCCCGTCGCCTATAGCGGAAGAGTGGCTTTCACTGGCAGGTTTTCGCACTTACGACCGGGGCGTCATTCAGCTTTGTTACAGGAGAATCCCAAAAGCTCCTCCCGGCTCACCGTCATAAAGAGGAAAAAACCGGAAGAAACAACTCAGGGAAGCAAGCGGCGGACGCCCCCCTTCCGCATCAGTCATTTCGTTTTAATGGCACTGTCGGCCGCCTTTGATTTAGACGCATCTTTTGCCTTCTGATTTTGCTGCCTTGACAACGGTTCCGGAAGTGCGTCGGATTTTTCAACCGAATCGAGCTTTGCTATCGGATTTGTCAGCTTTTTAAGCTGCTCTATATACGAAGAAGCACGGCGGTCACCGGGATGAGTCGATACGAACTGCTGCATAACCGCTATAGCACTGTCGAACATGCCCATATCTTCGTAAGTTTTCGCTAATGACGCATATGCGAACCAGGGATCGGATTCGTCACTGAGAAGCTTTTTGAGAATCTCGGCGGCTTCCTTTTTCTTGCCGTTCTTTTCGAGCGCCTGTACGTAATACCTCATGTAATCTTTATTGTCAGGATCCACCGTCAGCGCCTGACGCATTGCCTTTTCAGCCTCATCGCTCATATCATGCGTCATAAGTATTTCGTGGCGTAGAACCCGCGGACGCCAGTCGGCAGGCATCATACTTATGCACTGCTGCAGTTTGTCGAGTACCAGATTCAGACTGTCTTTATAAAGTTTCTCCTGCTTTTCAAGTTCCGCCTTGAGGGAATCCTTTGTTGCGTCTGCCTTAAGAGTGTCTGTTGCGGGTAACATAGTTCTCAAACGGTCGATTTCTTCTTTCATACGTATAAGCGGTCTGCGCATTGATAGCGCTATCTGAATATAAGAAGCCGCGTAATTTGAAAGCAGCTTTTCTGAAGTATCGTTGAGTTGAGCGCTGCCGTCGCCCAAACCACGGAAACGATAAACATTGTCAAGCAGATGAACGGTCCGGGCAATGTCGAGTCTGTCGCTTTCGGCAACGACATGGGGCATTAGACGATAAGCCAATCCCTGCATCTGAAGGTAGGGACCAAGTCCCATCAGGTTGTCGTCCGATACCGTGACTGCAAAATAGATCGGCTTTCTCCATTTGTTTGCGTCGACTATGTTGATAACCATCTGATCCTGAACTCTCAGGGCGTTCAGTTCCTTTCGGCCCGGAAGAATTACTTCAATACCCGCGTTCGGAAGTTTGTAACGGGTCGGGTTTATGATGGGATTGAGCTGATGTCTTAGCCCATCTATCTGAGCGTCGGAATAAGAGATGGGCACCTTAGGCTCGAGATGCTTGAGCTGTTTTATGTACCAGTCGGTATTTACAAGGCTCAGATTGACTATACGTACATCCCGCCGGATCCCGTATGCTTCCTGGAGAGCCCAGAGCGGGAAAGTGTCGTTGTCGCCGTTTGTAAATAGCACGCCGTCTTTTTCGCATGACTGAAGAAGATTGTAGGCATAATCGTAGGGAATATAATCGCCCCTGCGCGACCCGTCGTTCCAGTTCTGTGTTATAGGAAGCGCAGGCGAAGCCATAAACAGCACCGACATTACCGGCGCGAGAGTCGTGCGCCGGAACTTTTTTCTGTGCGTAAAGAGATAGTGAAGGAGCGCGGTTGCGCCTATACCCATCCACATTCCGAAGTACATGAATGCGGCGCACCAGAAGTAATCACGCACCCTTACCTCCCGATGCACGACAGGCATCGGGCCCTGTTTTCCGCTCTTTATCCAGTAGATATAGTCCCTGTATTCGGGCCTGGTTCCGTCGGCGAAATTCATATACAATGTAATAAAAACCGAACAGATAATGAAAAGAGTAATAAGAAATATCGCCACATTGCGGCTTCTTTTGTAAAGATAAACCCAGGCGAAGATCATGAAAAAGGTGGGGATTAAATAAATGATCAGCTTTACCAGTCCGTGGAAAAAGCCGACTTCGAAGAAATTCTTCTCCGTATCGTGAGGACCTAGCTGGAAGAACTGGGTAAGGTGAAAACCGCCGTATCCCATGTGTCCTTCGATTCCGAACTGGTGCGCCCATGTACCTCGGCGCCAGAACATGCGGCCGAACATGTCTTCGGCGCCATACTGTTTGCGCTGCAGGTAGTCTTTGAACGCGTTCCATGTGTAGGGAGCGTTTTCGTTGATAATAGGATTGAGTGCGCTGCGGATGGGAATAATGAGGTGGCAGGAAAAACCGAGCGTTGCTAAAAAGGAAATCCAGAAGCAAAAACGCCACTTTTGCTGGTTCGGCCCCTGCATCGACGCCATTGTAAGGGTAATAATAGTAACAACAGGGGCAATATAAATAAATAGAACAAGATCCTTAATCACTAGACCAAGAGGAATAACAGTTGCCCATAGCCTCCAGTCTTTCCGTTTTTCGGCGTCGGTAAGAGCAACAAAGAGAGCTATTTCCGGAAGTACGATCATCGAGTACATATGTACGCCGATACCCAAATAAGATATGTAAACCAGAAGCAGAAGCAGCCTGTCGCGGTGTTTGTCTTTGCTTTGCGACCATATCATCGCCAGAAGTGTCGACAAAGCTACGAAAAACATCACCACATTAGCCTCTGAAGTCTCAACAGCACTGAACCAGAAGGTGCTGCCGAACACGGCAAACAGCCCTGCAACAACTCCGCCTGTATAAACAGTTATCCGTTTCCATGTCGTATCCGGGATGCCTATAAACGAAACAGCAACTTTCACGGCAATAAAGTAGATAATTGCCGCTGTTCCGGCGCTGAAAAGAAGCACCATGAAATTCATTCTGTAGCCGATATCGGAAAAGTGTCCGATTCCTTTAAGAAAAGAAGAAATTATCGAGAAAACTTTTAACATTGTAATTAGAAGAATATTGCCTGGAGGATGGGGAACACCCATTGAAGCGCCTGCTGCAGTATACTCCCCGCAGTCCCAGAACGCTACGGTAGGAGCCATTGTAAAGAAAAAGATTGTTGCGGCAATACCAAAAACAATTAAAGCAAAAATGCGATTATAACGCGCATGTAACTGTTCCATTCAGGGTATCTTCCTTTCTTTTGTCTTATTTAATTCATTCATGTTTTTATGTATTGAATCTATTATCCCGTTTACGAATTTTCCGGAATCTTCAGTACCGAACTCCTTGGCGAGTTCGACCGCTTCATCTATTACTACCTTAGCCGGCACCTGTGGAAAATAACACAATTCAGCTATTGCCAGGCGAATAATGTTGCGGTCAATAGCCGACATTCGTTTTATGTCCCAGTTTGCAGCCTTACTGCTTATCATAGAGTCGATGCTTTCCAGTGCATTGTAAAGTTCGGAAAGCAACTGACGGGAGTAGGCCACAACATTTGCCGGTTGAGCGTTTTCTTCTGCAATACGCTCGATCATGGTTTGCCACTCGGAAAATGCTCCGACCTCGCAGGCATAGAGTGTCTGAAGAGCAAGCACACGGCTGAGGTGCCGTTTGCCTTTTGAAGCAGTAGGTCTTTGGTTGTTATTTTCCATGATTTTTTTATTATTGATTTTAGACTCGAATATTGAATTTATAATTTGGAAAACAGATCCGCCATTTCTATTGCGCTGAGAGCCGCTTCCCATCCTTTGTTTCCGGCCTTTGTTCCTGCGCGTTCAATAGCCTGCTCTATAGTGTCGGTTGTAAGCACTCCAAGGATAACAGGCAGATTCTGCTGAAGACTTACGGATGCAATACCTTTTGTCGTTTCCGCCGCAATATATTCGAAGTGCGGTGTCCCACCCCGTATTACCGCGCCAAGACAGATGATTGCATCGAAATTTTTCGATTGTGCAAGTTTCTGGGCAATAAGAGGGATTTCGAATGCACCTGGTACCCACACAATAGTAATCGAATCTTCATCGACATTATGCCTCAGAAGACAATCCATTGCTCCTTCTATAAGTTTTCTGGTGATCATATCGTTGAAACGGCCTGCTACTATAGCGAAACGTTTCCCTGCGCCGTTTAAAAGCCCCTCTTTTACGGTTGGCATACAACTCCTCCTTCGAGCAAATGTCCGAGTTTATTTTTTTTTGTTGAAAGATACCTTGCGTTTTCCTCTCTCGGCTTTACCTCGATCGGAACCCTTTCGACTACCTCAAGACCGTATCCTTCAAGTCCTACTATCTTTCGCGGATTATTAGTCATGAGCCTTATTTTTTTAATACCTAGATCTGCAAGTATCTGGGCGCCTATTCCATAGTCCCGAAGATCGGGCGGGAAACCGAGATGTTCGTTGGCTTCTACCGTATCGAGCCCCTGATCCTGCAGTTCATAAGCTTTGATCTTATTTACAAGACCGATACCTCGTCCCTCCTGCCTTAGGTAAAGAATTACTCCGTTTTTATCGTTTATTGCTTTCATTGACATGTGCAGTTGCTCCCTGCAGTCGCATCTACGCGACCCCAGCACGTCGCCTGTAAAGCATTCGGAATGGACGCGCACCAACACCGGTTTTTCGCCGTCTATCTGCCCGTGTTGCAATACTATATGATGGGCGCCGGAAATCTGATCTTCGTAAGCTTTTATGGTGAAATCGCCGAATTCGGTGGGCAGGTTTGCGGTTGCAACACAACTTACGAATTTTTCGTGCGCAGTGCGATACCGTATTATATCCGCAACCGAGATTATTGAGATATTATGACGTTCGCTGAACTTGATAAGATCCGGCATACGCGACATGGTTCCGTCGTCGTTCATGATCTCGCAGATAACGCCGGCGGGCGTCAATCCGGCAAGCTTTGCCAGATCGACCGACGCTTCGGTCTGACCGCTTCGTACCAGTACCCCGCCTTTACGGGCGCGTATGGGAAACATGTGGCCGGGTTTTATAAAATCTTCGGGTTTGGCGTCAGGATCAACCAGTTTGAGAACGGTGGTGCATCTGTCGGCGGCGCTTATGCCGGTTGTGGTTCCCTCCTTGGCTTCAACCGAAACCGCAAACGCCGTCTGGAATCTGGATGTATTGTCATGCACCATCATGGGAATATTAAGAGCGTCCAGCCTGCTCTCTTCCATAGCAATGCAGATAAGCCCGCGGCCGTATTTGGCAAGAAAGTTGATTTTCTCCGGAGTACAGGTCTGCGCTGCAAAAGCGAGATCGCCTTCGTTTTCCCGGCCCTCATCGTCGACGATAATAACGATCTTCCCCTGACGGAACTCATCTATTATTTTGCGTATTTCTTCGAAGCTCTTCAAAAGCCCGACCTTTCCATAAGAGATAAGAGCGATTCGTCCGTTATTTCCGATCCGTCGTTTCTTCCCTTCAAAATACTATTAACATATCTGGCAACAATATCGCATTCGATATTTACGGTATCCCCGGTTTTTTTCAACGACATGGTGGTATTTTTCAATGTGTATGGAATAAGAGATACCGATATTTCCCGATTCCGGCGCCCGGCTATTGTCAGACTTATACCGTCGATAGATATTGATCCCTTTTCTGCCAGGAACGGGACAAGTTCGGAGGGCATTAGAAATTTACGTATTATACTGCCGCCCATTTCGCAATCGTTAAGAATTTTTCCCACCCCGTCGATATGGCCGTAAACCAGATGTCCGTCGAGACGGCTCCCGGCAACAACCGCTCTTTCGAGATTTACACGACGTCCGGTTTCGGCTGAACACAGAGTGGTACGTTTGATCGTCTCCGTTACGGCACAAAACTGCAGGTTCCCCTCTACAATTCCTTCGAGAGTCAGGCATACCCCGTCTACCGCCACCGATCCGCCTTTCTCAACAATAAAATCATCCCTGTCGGGCCGTATTAAGAGTACCTTAGATGTTCCCTCATTTCGGGCGCCGGTAACGGTTCCCATTGTTTCGATGATACCGGTAAACATTATTATGTCCGCCTTGAAGGATGGATTCGGGAAATGTATCTTAAAATCTATCTAAAATACACGTATTATATGTAAAAAGGCAAGAAGAAGGAAATTTACAGGCAATTGCTGTCTGATTCAAAATCCCATATACTATTTTATTAAATGATTGAATGATTGATATTAATTAACATTGTAGATAAGTGATGCTGTTGTCAGTATTTTTAACTGATTCCGGTTCAATACCTAACCTTAGAATTTTAAAACGGTGGAGTCGGGTTTTTATTCCTGCTTTACCCAAGGCAAAAAGATAAGGAGTTTTGCTATTATGCCGAAAAAAATGCTTGTAACCTATGCCACCCGATCCGGAACGACAAGGGAAATCGCCGAAGGTATTGGTAAAATACTTATAGAGTATGGAATACTGGCGGATGTTATTGATGTTAAAAAATTGAAATTGCTCGACGGATACGATGCAATTATACTTGGCAGCGGCGTAAGGTTCGGTATGCTGATGTCGGAACTGATTAAATTCGTAAGGAGATCGAAGGCTATTCTATTAAAGTATCCTGTGGCGGCATTTGCGGTTTGCCTTTCGATGAAAAAGCAGACTCCCGAACACCACCAGGGCGCACAAACATACCTTGATCCTATCCGCAGAGAGTTGCCTTTAATAAGCGAAGGCTTCTTCGCCGGAAGAATGGATTATTCGAAACTGGGATTAATTTCCCGACTGATTGTTAAAAAGATGGTGCAGTCGCCCGAAGGAGATTTCAGGGAGTGGGATGCAATTGAGGACTGGACCAGAAAACTCATAGAAAAACTCGAAATACATAATACCAAAGCTACGGTAATCGAACCTGTGGAAACCGTAGTTGAAGTTCAAAAATGATCCTTTAAAACAGAGTTCTAAGGAATGATTGATTTATCAATAACTCCTTATTATCTTACCATTATTCGTTCTGTTGTAATAAAATTACCGGCCTGCAGACTAACTAGATAACAGCCGGAAGCGAGTTCGTTGGTATTAATTTGAATTCTATACATTCCCGGATTCCCCAAACAATCCTGTATAACATGTATAATTCTGCCCGATATGCTGTTCAGCAGGATGACAACCCGGCCTAATGACGTCATATTGTACCAGATCTCTATATACCGTCCTTTATTCTCGATACAATAAATCTTTCCGATATAGCCTGGAGGTTCATGAAAATAGTTATAAATTCTTTTTAGTATAGAAGTTTCTTCGTCAATACCATAAGGACGGGGCCCATAGACGGGGAGTTCTTCTCCCGCTTCATAGGCTCCGCAGTCGGGGCCTTTGCCAAGGAAACCGTCGTTGATATTCGGGATGATCTCCCCTTTGTCTACTACTATGCACCCTGCGGCGGGCCTCAGATCCTGCGGTTCACGTTCCGGTACCGGAGGGTTGGGGAATTCCACGCTCGGAAAGACCTCCTCTAGTTTTATATCGCCTATTCCGTTAGGTTCGACTTCGGAAAACGGACGCCCTCCTATTTTTGCGATATAATTGACACCCCATACTCCCACGGCGTCATAATCGAAACTGCTGTGCTCCCCCGGACTTCTTATATCTGCAGCATAAGGATTGCCTGCGCCGTATCCGCCCCATTCGACGCCTCCTGTGGGGCCGCCGAAAGCAAGGTTGTTGCGGAAAAATGCGAAATCCATAGCGTCGTTTCCGGCAAGACCGGCTCCCACCTTTACAACAGTGTTATGCAGAGCGATATCGCCTCTGCTGTTCCGTTTGAATTTAAATGCTCCATGAACAACATTGTACATTACATTTCGTATAAAGTAGGTAGGACCGCCCAGACCAGGTTGAGAACTAAGACCCACATAGCAATTGGTAATGCGGTTGCGCATTATACGGCAATTGCCCATGCAGAAGTCCGCTTCGACCGCGTCGTCGGCTCCTACATAGATGTCGTTATTGTAAATGTCGATGCAGAGCTGATCGGACGCCTCTTCGTCTTCCATTGTGGAGATACAGTCGCGGAAGGCTGTAACCGTATTATGGCATATCACATTACCGGCGCCTGTAAACTGAATTCCCTCTCCTTCGTTTGCGCCTTCCGCACCCATTGTTGAATCGGCCCAACCGGTGGCGCCGGTAATAACATTGTCGCCTATATAACAGTTTGTCAACCCTTCCCCGTAAGCCGTTATGCCGTAGAGTCCGCTTATCTTACAATAACGGATAACACAGTTCTTCGCGCCGTCGGCTCTGATGGCACGCGCACTGTTTTTGCCGCTGCTTTTAACGGTAAGTCCCCACAGGTATACCCATTGCCTGTTCTGGAGGTTTATATAATCGTATATTGCCGATCCGTCAACCGACCGGTACACGCGAGGGGAGGATTGTGTTCCGTTTTCCGGCGTCAGGACGCCGTAATTACCGGCAGGAATATCGGTAATTACGGCTCCTTCGGAGATACGCGGTACGGGACGCGTGACGGCAGTAATGATTTTTTCTGCAGAGCCGCCGTCGGGATCGGAAAGAGAGAGTTTTATTTCGTATTCAGTCCCGGGTTTTAAATTGAAGATCGATCCTGAACATTTGTTTTTCCATGAAAACCCCAGATTTTCACCGGCCGGAATTCGCCGAAGCAGCATTGCATTACGCCACTCCGACGCCCCCTTCTCACGGAATTTAACGTTTACCGTACAGTTCAGGTTGTCGTCACCATCTATAAGCCATTCTATTGCCAGGTTAGTTACCGTCGGATAAGGAACCGATATTTCACCAGGAACAGTTGCATTACCGGCAATGATGCAAAATGGAAGTATTAATATAGCCGTAAATGAAAATAGAATTGTTTTCATCATGCAGTCCTTTAACATTTAATAATACAACTTAACTTTATGTAAATCAATGATGACATTACTAATTGTGGATGAATAAATATTGTAATTTTCTATTTAAGTCATATTATTTTTTTATCCTTATCAAGGAGGAACATGTCTTCGACGAAACGTGACAGCTGGACGAGCAGATTGGGAATAATAATGGCCGTTGCGGGTTCTGCTATCGGACTCGGGAATTTTCTACGTTTCCCTGCAAAAGTAGCTTCGAACGGCGGCGGGGCTTTTATGATTCCTTACCTTTTCGCCCTGCTTTTTCTGGGGTTGCCTCTTATGTGGGTGGAATGGACTCTGGGAAGATACGGCGGGGGCTTCGAACACGGAACCGCGCCGGGAATTTTCCATAGTATAAACCGCAAGAACCGCTTTATCAAATATTTCGGTATTATCGGCATATTCGGTCCGCTCGTAATTTTTATCTATTATACGTTTATCGAGTCGTGGACGTTGGCATACAGTTTTTTCTATCTTACCGGAAGATTGTCCTCTATTTCCGATCGTATGTCGATGGAGGCTTTTTTAAGGGGCTATCAGGGGATTGCGTCAAATGAATATTTTAGAAATATCCTTCCCGCTTATCTTTTTTTTCTGATTACCTTCTTTATTAACTTATTTGTAATTTATCACGGCGTCAAAGGCGGGATAGAGAGAGTCTGCCGCATTGCCGTTCCGGTTCTTTTGGTTTGTGCGATAATTCTGATGGGCCGGGTTCTGTTTCTTGGCGCTCCGGATCCGGAACGTCCCTCTTGGAATATTTCCAATGGTTTCGGTTTTCTCTGGAACCCCGACTTCAATGCGTTGAAATCAGGGAAAGTATGGATCGAGGCTGCGGGCCAGATTTTCTTTACATTGAGCGTCGGGATCGGAGCGATATTGACTTATGCCAGTTACCTGTCGAAAGGCGACGACGTAACATTGTCGGGTCTGAGCGCCACGAGCATGAACGAGATAGCTGAGGTGATTTTAGGCGGAAGTATAATCATTCCTGCGGCATTTGCTTTTTTCGGCCCTGAAAATATCCGCACTATTGCGGCGGGCGGTACGTTCAATCTCGGATTCGTAACGATGCCTCTGATTACCAACCGATTGCCTTTATCCGAATTTTTCGGATTTTTATGGTTTTTTTTGCTCTTTCTTGCGGGCGTGACTTCGTCGATTTCGCTTGCTCAGCCGGCCGTCGCGTTTATTGAAGACGAATTCGACGTCACCAGGAAAAAGACGGTTCTGATATTCGGCGCGGTCGCATTTATCCTTTGTCATTTTCCGATTTTCATGCTTAAACGGGGCGTAGTGGATGAACTTGACTTCTGGGGAGGAACGTTTTTCCTTGTGGTTTTCGCCGCCATAGAGGTGATTCTCTTTGCATGGGTGTTCGGAATAGATAATGCCTGGGACGAAATGCACAAGGGAGCCGACCTGAGGGTCCCGAAGATTTATAAATTCATCATCAAATACATTACGCCCCTGTTTCTGTTTATTATCCTTGGCGTATGGATAAGCCAGGAGTGGCTTCCGGTGATAGTAATGAAGAATGTTCCGGAAGCCGACAAACCTTACGTTCTAGGAACAAGAATTGTGCTGGCGTCGATCCTGATCCTACTTGCAGCAGCGGTAAAAATCGCATGGCATCGCCGCGGCACATTGAAAGGAGAAGAAAATGCGTCCTGAAGGGTGGTGTTTTCTTGTTTTTTTCTGGGGACTTATCCTGAGCGTCGCGGTATACTGCTTCAAAAGGATGTTTTCGAAGAAGGATTTAAAGTAAGGACGATAAAAGCCAGGGGAGGGGAGAATATAATCCATGGAAATATATTTACATATCAGAATGAGAAATTTTCGTTGCCTTTAATACGAAAGGTTTCAACCTTTCCCGAAAAGAATATTAAAACTCAAACCTTATCGAGAAATCTTGACGTTGGATCAAGGGTTAGTGGAAACGACACAGCTATTTTTCTTTTTTGTTTCTTATATGTTAATGGCTCTTGTGAGTCAATCCAACCCCGGCCTACCGAATAAAAAGAACAATCCATACCTGATAGTATTTGGCGTTTTTTTCAGGAACAAGCCGCTTTTCTACCAAAAAAAATCAATGATAGTGATATCGTTTCCAAATTCTATATACTATTATTTAACGGTACAAAATATATAGCAATTTGAATCTAACCAACGAAAAATTAATTTATTAAAACATTTTAATTATTGTTTGCGAGGGAGAGGATGTTATATTTCTTAGAAAAATGGAGAATATAATTAAAAATAAATGTTAGGCCACAATAAAAAGGAAAATATAATGAAATTACTTTTCATGATATCATGATATTTTGTTTTACTTTGGTTGTTTTTTCTGAAACATCAGAGGATAAAAAGAAAAGAGAATATGCAGAATATATTATTGAAGACCAAAGAATTTATTTGAATATATGTAAATATTATACTAAC
>FWPV01010115.1_pt1 | contig 15601 bp, 14 predicted proteins | sample 2228371 | NCBI WGS metagenome assembly FWPV01 (sample SAMEA103939776, study PRJEB20133) | metagenome | reverse complement strand
CGACCGCCGTCACGGCATCTGCCTGGACCGCCACAACCCCGACCTCGTCGTCCTGGGCTTCGACACCACCCTCACCTACGAGCGGCTCTGGCGCATGTGCGACTTGGTGCGGGCCGGCCTTCCGTTCATCGCCACGCACGCGGACATCAACTGCCCCATCGAGGGAGGCTTCATGCCCGACGTGGGTTCGATCATCGCGCTGGTGCGCACGTCCACCGGGCGCGAGCCAGACCTGGTGGTGGGGAAGCCGAATCGGTTGATGGTGGAGGCGGCCGCCGAAAAGGTGGCTCTGCCGGTCGAGGCGCTCGCGATGGTGGGCGATCGCCTGTACACCGACATCGCCATGGGCCGGACGTCGGGGATCGTCACCGTCCTTGTCCTCAGCGGCGAGACCCGGCTGGACGACCTGGCGGGGTCCCCGTTCAGGCCCGACTACATCTTCGAGGACTTGGCCGCGGTCGCCGGCTTCCTCGAGGCGCACGCCTGATCGCGGGACGCGCCTCCCCCTGAACCTCCCGCAGCCCAACGCGTCTGCGCGGAATCCGTGCGATCCAGCGACGGCGTCCTCATCACGGGCGCACTGGGCTGTGGGCCGGGATCCGTGGGACGCGCGGCGTCGCTGCTGCGCGCCTTCGCCTCACACGCCCGGCTGCGCTTACCACTAGTACTCAGGTCCCACTCCGGCCGTGGGCCGGCTGCTCGAACGAAGTTCGGCCGTATAATGACTGCGGACTCCTCGCGGCCTCAGTTTCCCCCAGGGAGCCCCCGGTCAGCGGTCATCGGTGGACACCAACGTTTCCACGCAACCCTACCGTCTGGCGATGCTGTTCACCAACGCGGCAGGCAGCGTCGTCTTTGCCGACCGGCGCTTCCACCTGCTCGCCGAGCAGCCTCCCCGGATTCCTTCCACCCCTCAGGCCCTCCACCATTGGCTGCGGACGGATCCAGAGCCCATCTCACAATGGATGCAGGTCGTCGCCAGCGAGGGATACGCCGCCTCCTTCCCGCTCACCTTCTCGACGCCCGCCGCAGGCCAGCGGCCGCTCTCCCTCGACGGCGTCGCAGTCTACGACGACCTCAAACGGTTCATCGGCGCCGACCTTCTGATCGCGGACCGTCCCCCGCGCCAGCCAACTCCTCTGCGCCCACTCCGCCACCCCGACGCCGTGGCCACCTACTTCCAGCAGGAGCTCAGCCAGGGCCAGTCCGAGCGGGGCCTGACCTTCCTCCAGGTCTACGTCAGCGCTCAAATCGAGATTCTCCAGGTCCTGCTGGCCCGCATGGGAGGCCCGGGGATGCGCCAGGCGCTCGAGATGGTCCTCAACCAGACCGCGGAACGGCAGCGCATCCCGGCACGCATGGCCCACGGCTACCTCGAGTTCGCCAGCAGCCACATCAACATCGGCCATTACCGTGCGCTGCTGCGCGCCGCCTTCTCCTACGCGGTGGACGCCATTGGTCGTCGGGCCGTCACTCAGGAACTCAGCGTCATCGATCAGCAGCTCACCCCCGGCCTGCTGCCCCTGATCACCCACCTGGACATCGGCCGAATCCTGGAGGAGTGATCATGGGGCGCGCAGCGACCAGCCCCCAGCAGACACCTGCCTCCCCTTCGCCTCGCAGGATCTCCCGCGCCTCCCTTGCCACCGCGGCCGCCCTCCTCGCAGCCCTGGCGCTGCTCACTCCCGCGGCCCGCCGCAGCCTCGATCCCAAGGCCGTGCTGTGGATCTACGACCTCGCGGTCGTGGCGGCCTCGCTGCTGGGGGTTGTGCTGTCTGCGGCCCTGTGGCGATCGTTCGAGGCGGGAGAGGTCTCACGCACGATCTGGCGCAGCCTGACCCTCGGCCTGGCGCTGTGGACGATGGGGGAGGCGATCTGGGCCGTCGACCAGCTGCTGCTCAACGACCGGCTCGGCGACCCCTCTCCCGCCGACGCCGTCTGGCTCCTGGGCTATGTCCCCCTCTCCGCCGGCCTATTTCTGCGCTACCGCACGTATCGCATCAAGCCGCGCACGATCTGGCATGCCCTGCTCTTCACCGCCATCGCGCTGATGCTGGCCCTGATCACGCTCACCCTGATTCTTCCGGAGGTCCGCTCACCCGCCGAGAACCACTGGCTCGAGCACGCCGTCAACACGCTGTACCCCATGGGCGACCTGCTGCTGGCCTATCTCGCCCTCCTGATCGTCTCTGGCCTGGCAGGCGGGTCGCTCTCCTCGCCGTGGCGTCTGCTGGCCGCCGGCTACCTGTGCGTCACCCTGTCGGACCTGCTCTTCGCCTACGCCGTCCGCCTCGGTCTTTACCAGACGGCCCCCACGCCGGCGCCCAACCTTCCCAGCCTCGCCGCGGACTGGCTGTACCTGGCCTCCTACCTCGCCATCGCGCTGGGCACGTATCAGCACGCGCGCCTGCAGCGGGCTCTCTGAGGGCCCCCTCTCCCTTCTACTTAGCTGCCCTTGCTCCGGACGTGCCGGAGGGCGCCACCCAGGGCAGCTCGACGATGAACCTCGCCCCGCGGCCGACGTCGCTCTCCGCCCACAGCCGACCTCCGTGCGCCTCCACCAGGGACTTGGCGATGGCCAGCCCGAGCCCCGACCCGCCGTCCTCGCGCCGCCTTGCCTTGTCGACGCGGTAGAAGCGGCGGAAGACGTGCGCCAGCTCTTCGCGCGGGATGCCGGGGCCGGTGTCCTGCACCCAGAGCCGCACGCGATCCGGCGTGGTCTCCGCCCCAAGGGTCACCTGCCCGCCCTCGGGCGTGTGGCGCAGCGCGTTGCTCAGCAGGTTCGCCAAGACCTGGCCCATGCGGTCCGCATCCACCTCCACGGTGGGCAGCGCTCCTTCGACCGATAGGGTGAGATCGATCTTCTTGGCCTGAGCCTGCGGCCGGTATGAGTCCATCGCTCTCTGAAGCAGGCGGCCCAGCTCGGTCGGGGCTCGGTGGAGCACCAACTCACCCGCATCGGCATGCGCCAACGTGCGCAGGTCTTCGATCAGGCGCGAGAGCCGTTCGGCCTCCTCCCGCAAGATGGCGATGGTGGAGGAAGAGGGCGGGAGCACGCCGTCTTCGATGGCGTCCAGGTGCCCAAGGATGAGGCTGACGGGCGTCCGCAGTTCGTGGGCGATGTCGGCCGTCATCTGATGGCGCAGCCGCTGGGCCATGGCCAGGGCCTCGCTCATGCGGTTGAACGAAGACGCCAGGGCGCCCAGTTCGTCGCGGGAGCGGATCGTCACCCTGCGCTCCAGGTCCCCGGCGGCAATCGCCTCCGTCGCCTGACGCAAGTCGCGCAGCGGCTGGGTGAGCGACCGCGCCAGCAGCAGCCCCAGGACGAGCGCCACGCCGCCGGCCGCCAGGCCTCCCATCAGCAAGGCATGGTTCACCCGACTGCGAAAGGCGGCCTCGGGGCCTGTCTCGCGAAACGGATTCGACGGGATCAGCAGCCAGCCCACCGTCACGCCGTTCGCCTCGATCGCCTCGGCGGACGACAGCGCCGTTGGCGGAAGCCATTCGCCCGGCCGGTGGCCGAGCCCCGCCAGGATCACTCGCCCCCTGTCATCGGTCACGGTGAACAGGTTGGGCTCGCGCAAGGGCACGCGCGGCTGCGGGCCAGCGGGAGCGGGGCCCTCGATCACGCGCGCTTCCAGTCCTTCCCAACTGCCGCGCTCCTGGTAGTAGACGCTCAACTGCGTGACCAGGAGTTCGATGTTGCGGTCGAAGACGAACTCGCGGAAGTGGCCCGAGGTCGAAAGGCCGGCAAAGCCCAGGCTGAGGGCCACACCCGTCAGGCCGACCGCCACAAAGCCCAGCACAAGCTTCCAGCGCAGCGAGGTCATGACGACGGCGCCTCCCGCAGCCGGTACCCGACCCCATACACGGTCTGGATGTAGCGCGGCTGCCGCGGATCGGGCTCGATCTTGGCGCGCACGTTCTTGACGTGGACATCGATCGTCCGCTCGTAGCCTTCGTACCGCACGCCCTGGATGCGGTCGAGCAGCTCCAACCGCGTGAACACCCGGCCCGGGGCCGACATGAGTGCGGTCAGCAGCTCGAACTCCGAAGGCGTGAGGTCCACCGCCCGCCCGGCCACCGTCACGCGGTGGGCCTCCCGATCCAGGATCAGATCACCCACCTGGAGCACGGCCGCCTCCGGCACGGCGCGGCCGGCACGGCGCAGCACGGCCCGAATCCGGGCCACAAGTTCACGCGGCCGGAAGGGCTTGGTCATGTAGTCGTCGGCGCCCATCTCGAGGCCGACGATCTTCTCCTCATCCTCCACCCGCGCCGTCAGCATGATGACCGGCGTATTGGCCTGCCGGCGGTGAGCCTTGAGGAACTCCAGCCCGTCCATCTCCGGCATCATGATGTCCAGCACGATCAGGTCCGGCTTCTCGCGGCTCGCCACCTCCAGCGCCTGACGGCCGTTGCTGGCCGACACGACACGGTATCCCTGCTGCCGCAGATAGGCCTCCAGCAGGGAGACGAGGCGCTCTTCGTCATCCACGACCAGGATCGTCCTCGACATCCTCTGCCCACCCGCGCTCCAGCAGAGCCGCTCACTCGTAGCGCAGGGCCTCGATGGGATTCAGGGCCGCCGCGCGCGTTGCCGGATACACCCCAAAGAACAGACCCACGGCCACCGAGAACAGCGTCGCCATCAGCACCACATCCAGGCCCACCACCGGCGTCACCCCCGCAGCGCCGAGCTGCACCTGCCCGATCAACCGCGACGCCACCCAGCCCAGCCCGATCCCGATGATACCTCCCATCAGGCTGAGGATGGCGGACTCGAGCAGGAACTGGACCAGGATGTCCTGCCGCCTGGCGCCGACGGCCTTGCGGATGCCGATCTCCCGCGTGCGCTCCGTCACCGAAACCAGCATGATGTTCATGACACCGATCCCTCCCACGACCAGGCTGATGGCCGCGATGCCTCCCAGGAACAGGGTCAGCGTGTCGCTGATCTCGGTGGAAGCGGCCAGGATGTCCTCCTGACTCTGAACGATGAAGTCCTCGTCGCCCTCCAGCACCCGGTGGCGCTCGCGCAGAATGGCGCGGATCTCTTCGCTCGCCGCCTCAATCCGCGATGGATCGGCGACCTGAACGTTGATCACACTCACACTGCTCGACCCGCCGAAGAAGCGGGGCCCCGTCAGGCGCGTCTGGGCCGTGGTGAGGGGGATGAGGACCTGCTGATCCTGGCTCTCCAGGCCGGCGCCGCCCCTGCTGGCCAGCACGCCGATCACGCGATAGGGCTGACCGTTCAACCGAATCGTCTGCCCAACGGCGCCCTCGGTGCCCCCGAAGAGCGTCTCGGCAACCGCGCTGCCGAGCACGACCACCATCGACCGGGCGGTCAGATTGGATTCGCTGATGAACTCGCCGTCCGTCAACTCGACATTGCTGACCCACTCGTACGAGGGGGTCACGCCGAGCAGCGAGGCGTTCGTGTTCTGGCTGAGGTACACCACCTGAACCCGGCTCTGGGTGACCGGCGCCACCCCGACGACGGAGGCTGCCTCGGCGATCGCCTCGGCATCATCCAGCGTCAGCGAGGCCGCCGCGCCCGGGGCGCTCATCGCCCCTGCCTGCTGCACCCTGCCGGGGTAGACGAAGAGCAGGTTGGTGCCCACACTCTGAATGCGCGCTGTGATCGAGGCTTCCACGCCGCGCCCGATCGAGACCATGGCGATCACAGCCGCAACGCCAATGACAATGCCAAGGATGGTGAGCGCGGAGCGCATCTTGTTGGCATTCAGGTTGGTCAGGGCGACCAGCAGCGCCTTGTCGAGCCTCATGCCGCGCCTCCCGTGCCCACGACCCCCGAGGGGCCCTGGCTGCCGTCGGATTCGATGACCCCGTCCATCAGCCGCACGACACGGCCAGCGCGCGCAGCGATGGCTGGATCGTGCGTGACGACCACCAGGGTCAGGCCGCGCGATCGATTCAGGTCCAACAGAAGATCCAGGATCTCCTGCCCGGCCTTGGAGTCCAGGTTGCCCGTCGGTTCGTCTGCCAGGATCAGCGAGGGGTTGTTGACCAGGGCGCGGGCGATGGCCACACGCTGCTGCTGCCCGCCCGAGAGCTCGCTGGGGCGGTGATGCATGCGGTCGGCCAACCCCACCGCGGCCAGCGCCGCCTCTACCCTCTGCCTCAGCAGGCCGTCCTGCTTACCGTAGGTCAGGGGCACCTCGACATTCGTGTAGGCGGTGGCCCGCGGCAGCAGGTTGAACGTCTGGAAGACGAAACCGATCTTCCGGTTGCGGATCGCTGCCAGCGCGTCGTCGTTCAGCGTGCCGACGTCTGTGCCCTCCAGGAGATAGCGGCCGCTTGTGGGGATATCGAGACAGCCGAGGATGTTGAGGAGGGAGCTCTTGCCCGATCCCGAGGGTCCCATGATCGCCACCACTTCCCCTCGCGCGACCTTCATCGAGACGCCGCGCAGCGCAGGAACGTCCACCGTGCCCAGACGGTAGACCTTGGTGACATTCTCCAGCTCGATCATGGCGTCGACGCCTGCTGGTCTGGGAGAATCTGGATCGTGGCGGCGTGGAGCACGCCGTCTTGGTCACGTTCGCCGGTCACCATGACGCGCAGACCCTGCTTCAGATCCCCTGGCGTGCCGGCAACAGTCCGCAGGATCTGGGTGTCATCCTCCAGCAGCACGGTGGTCACGTCCTGGGCAGTGCTGAGCAGCAAAGTGCTGCCATCCACGCTCTTGATGGTCCCATTGGCCGCGCGCCCCATGCCGGCCGGCAGTTGGCCGCCGCCGAACATCCCGGGCGCGGCAGGCGTGCCTTGGGGCAGAGACCCTCCGGCGGGGAATCCCCGCTCGGCAAAGAACCGCGCCTGCAGGCTCGATTGCCGCGAACGTTCATAGGCCATGCCGCCGTAGAACGAGCCCCCGGCCACAAGCAGGACGAGGACAACCGCCACCACGATCACCACTGCTCTTCGCATTGCTGTTCCTCCATCTCTCCATGGCTCACGGAGCCGCCCTTCGCTTAGGGGCCAAACCCGCCCATGAAGAAACCACCCGGGCGCTCGAGGGTCGTCTGCGAGGTCCCCGAGGTGTTGAGGACCACGACATCCCCTTCTTTCAGCGCGCCCTCGACCACCTCGCTGGTGGAGTCGCCGATCAGTCCCAGCGTCACCGGCACGCTGATCGGCTGACCCTCGTAGAGCACGCGCACGATCTTCTGCCCTGCGCTGGTCTGAATCGCTCGGTTAGGAACGACAAGTACGTTCCGGCGCTCCTGCACGATGATGCTCACCGCGGCCGTCATCCCCGGGCGCAGACCCGGATCGGGGTCATCCACGACGACGGTCACCGGGTAGGTGACCACCCCCTGGTTCGAAGTGCCCAGGAACGAGACCCTCTCGACATGGCCGACAAGCTCCACCCCCGGCAGGGCGTCCACCGTCAGCGCGGCTTTCTGCCCCACCGCAACGCTCGCCACGTCCACTTCGGAGACGCTGACCTCGACCTCGAAGCGGCTGAGGTCCGCCACTACAACACCCAGCGTGCCGCTGCTGACCAAGTCCCCGGGCATGGTCTCGATCGAGACGATCGTCCCGTCGATGGGCGAGACCAGCCGGGCGCGCCCCGCGATCTCCGCCGCGGCTGCGACCCGCGCGCGGGCCGCGGCCACCTCCAGCGGGTCCGGCCCCTCTTGCAGTTTGGCCAGCGCCTGCTGGGCGGCCTCGACCTCCGCCCTGGCCGCTGCCACCTGGGCATCGAGCAGCGCCTGTTGAATCTCGGTGGGGTGCCCCAAATACCAATCCAACGTGCGCTGGGCAGACTGCAGGCTCTTGCGCGCCGAGACGAGGCGCAGAAGGGCCGCGGCGCGCGCTGGGTCGTCGCTCGGCAGGCCCGAGAGCCGGTTGTATTCGTCCTCGGCGCGCTCCACTGCATCCTGGGCCAGGACCACGCTTGCCTGCGCGCCAGCGATGGTATCGGCGCTGGCTCGATGGCCCTGCTGCAGCACCGTCCGGTTATACTCAGCCTCCCGCAGCGCGTCCCTTGCCTGGGCAAGCCGCAGTTGGGCCGCGGCCAGCTGCTCCTCTGTCGGCCCGGCCAGCAGCGCAGCCAGAGCCTCCTCCGCCGCAAGCAGCTCTGCCTGGGCCTGCACTACGGAGGCCTCCAGCGTTCCCGGATCCAGCTCCATCAGCACATCACCGGCCTTGACGCTGTCGCCAACCGCCACGTGGACCGTCCCCACCACACCCGTGGTGCGCCATGTGAGACTGGAGACCCGCGGCAGCTCGATCATCCCGCCCGCATCGATGGCCTGGATGACCGTCCCGCGCGAGACGGTGGCGGTCTGCACGGCTTGGGCGGCGGCCGCCGCCTCCTGCGCCCGGCTGCGCAGCACCAGCCCCGCGGCCGCGGCCACGGCCGCCAGTCCGACACCGACGGCAATCCATTTGCGCTTCGTCATGCAAGACCTCCCGCACATCCTGAGGCTCGTGTCCATTGGCACGGCCTGCGCTGCGGCGTCCGCTGAGGCAACGGCACGCGTTCGGGCGCGGACCGGCCCGGCCGCACCCCGCACGAACGCGCAGCGACGGCTGCGATTCAGTCTATGCGAGGGCGATCACGGTCCGATGAGAGCAGTGTGAAGGAATTGTGTTGATGACCGGCCAAGGCCCGCTGAAGGGCTCACGCCGTTTGCGGGTGAGGGATTGGGGGGTCCTGTGTCCCGGATGGGCCTTCGGGCGTCGTGCGGTTTGGGGCTATGGGTCCGTCCCGCCTCCGCGCAGATCGCTGATTCGGCGCAGCACGTCGTCCACCAGGCTCTCCCGATTGTCGCGCCGCACTTCCAGCAGGACGACACCTGGGAGCGCCTTCACACGGTCGGCCAGGGGATGGCTCCGCCGCACGATCGTCGCCAGCACAGGACACGGGCTGCTGAGCGCTTCGTCGAGGGCCTGGCCGAACGACGGCGACAGCAGTTCCATCGGACCGATCTCATCCACGACCACGACCTTGCGCTCGCGCACCGCCTCGCGGATCGAACCCGCCGCCAGCCTCTCGACGGCGCTCAGGTCGACCCGGTATCTGCCGACGCGCGCCGTGCCGGCAAGGCGGACGTGCGCCAAGAGACCGCGCCGGCCATCGAGCGTGACGATCTCGAAGCCCACCCGCTCCCCGTCCTGCCGCAGTTCGCGCGTCAGGAACCCTCCCGCCGCGAGCGGGAGACGCGCCACGACGCGCTCGATCAGCGTCGTCTTGCCGCAGCCGGGCGCCCCGGTGAGCAGGATCGCTTGGCCCACTTCACCACCGCGCCTACCAGACGGGCAGCTCACCTCTGGCCAGGCGCGCCGTGAAATCGTGAATGGTGGAGAGTTCGTGCTCGATGACGGCCTGGATGGCTGGGCGAACGTCCTCGATCGCCACCCCCTGCCGCAGCACGACCTGCGCGGAGGCGATGAGCGGCTCCCGAATCGGCCTGCCGATCTGGCTGCACAGCCAGACATAGACCTCGTGCAGCCCGGGGACGCTGGCGTAGATCTCCGCCGCCATGCGGTGGGTGAGCAGGGTGTAGATCTTGCCGACGTGGCTCACCGGGTTCTTGCCCGCCGCCGCCTCGGTGCCCATCGGGCGATTGAGCGAGATCACCCCGTTGACTTTGTTGCCCCTGCCCACCTGGCCGCAGTCGCCGCCTTCGGCAGACGTGCCGAGGACCGTCAGGTACATCCCGGCCTCGCCGCGGTTGGGGTCGTCGAGCGTATTGATGGCCACGCGCACGCGATCGATCGCCCGCAGCTCGCGCCGCATGGCTTCGCTCAGCATGTCCTCCATCTCCTGCTTGCGGGCGAAGTACGTCCGTCCGTCGGGGACGTGATGGTCCACGAAGGCCAGGGCCACGGTCAGGTCGAGCGTCCGATCGTGGCGGTAGCCCATGACCTTGACGTCCTCGCCGGCCTCGGGGAAGCGTGCCTTGAAGTCGTTGGAGTTGAGGTACCGCTCGGCCGCGAACACCAGGCGCTCGGTCTCGGTGAGCGGGGCATAGCCGACGGCGGCGGAGGTGTCGTTGGCGCCCACCTCTTCTCGCTCGAACAGGTCGGTCAGTTCCGGCGAGCCTTCCTTCAGTTCGTTCTGCAGGCTCAGATGCCGCGCCGGATCGACGTAGCGCAGGTTCTGCCGGATCCAGGAGGCCGCTGTGGTCTGGACGATCTCTCCGATGTCGATGCGCTTTCCTTTGTATTGGGCCGTCGCCCGGTCGCCGACCACCAGGCGCATGGGCTCGAGCACCTGGCCTCCTCCCAGGCGCGGCTCGGTCCGCCCGGCCACCAGCAGGCCCTTGTCGATGTTGTGATGCAGCACCCGGCCGAACGCTTCCATGTATTGGCGGCACAGGGCGATCGAGATCTGCTCCATGATGGCGTCGCAGATGGAATCGGGATGCCCTGTCCCCTTGCGCTCCACCAGCTCGACCTGCTGCTGCTCAACAGGCTTCTGCGCCAGTTCCTCAATCAGGATGCGTGACATGCCGCCCTCCCATGCTCCGCCGGCAGGGTGAGGCTCTGCCCATCGAAGGGGCAGCGCCTGCCTGGCCGTGCCGATCCAGCCCAAGGCCAGGGTTGCCGCATTCATTCTATGTCCGGCCCAAGGATTCGCAATCCCAAACGCAGCCGGCGCTGCTGCCGCCCTCGCGGTGACCGGCGAGCCATCCGTGCCGCTCGCGCCAGCGGCCGCGCGGCCCAGCAGCGCTGATCCAGCCCCCGGTCCGGTTGCCACCGATTCGAATTCGCGTAAAATCGGCCAGCAAAGTGCGGTTACGCTCACCGGCGAAGGGGACCAGGCCCCGGGGGCGGCCCCGCGCCGGCAGCAGCGACGAGGAGCGCTCGCACCGGGGCGCGCCGCGCCCACCCACAGCCAAGGAGGTGAATGCCATGTATGCGACCGACATCATTTTCTGGGGCTTCACTGCCTACATCGTCTTGGCGGCCCTCTTCATGCTGGGGTTCGCCGAGAAGGTGCGCCAGAAAGGAGGCTAGCCATGGAGCGATCGGAACGCACCTGGTTCCTCACGCTGATTGCCATCGCCCTGGCCTTCAACGCCCTCACCCTCTCCCCCCTGGTGCCCTGGCAGGAGTGGCTGCTGTGGTCCCGCCCGGAAGCGGCCCAGCGCGTGCAGATCGAGGTGGGCGACAACGAGTTTCACCTGCCTGCGGAGCCCATTCGGCTGAAGGCAGACGAGTTCGTCGAGTTCGCCGTGACCTCCACCGATGTCACCTACGGCCTGGGCGTCTTCCGCGAAGACGGCACGCTCGTGTTCCAGCTCCAGGTGATCCCCGGGCACGTCAACCGCCTGGTGTGGAAGTTCCAGGAGCCGGGCCTGTACCACATCCGCTCCACCGAATACTCCGGGCCTCGGCATCCCGAGATGGTCGTGCCCAACGCCATCGAGGTCTTGCCCTGAAGGAGAGGTCACGATGAACCGCATCGGCTGGATGGAGAAGTGGACCCTGCGCTATGCCGTGGCGGCGCTGGTGTGGCTGGCGATCAACGGCTTCGAGGGCATCCTGATGCGGACGCAGCTGCTCGCGCCGCACTCCCCCGTGCTCCAGGCCGTGGAAGCTCCGCTCGCCCTGGTCCGGCCCGTCGCCCACACCCCCTCCACGGTGGACGTGTTCTACTCAATGATGACGGCCCATCCGATCTGCGGCATCTACGGCTTCGCCTACATGGCCGTGATGGGAGCCTTCTACTACTTGGTCCCCTTCCTGCTGAAGAAAGACATCCGCCACCGCCGCTTGGTGCCGTTGAACTTCTGGCTTCAGAACGTCTCGGTCTTCGTGGCGTGGGGCGCCGGGTTCTTCCTTCTCTTCAACTCCCTCTACACGCTGTACTGGCCCCTGCCGGTCTCCTACGACCGGGTGCCCCTGGTCGGAAGCCTGGTCTTCGCCATCGGCGCCGCTGGGATCATGGTCAACGTCCTGCTGTTCTCCTTCAACCTCTTCAGCACGGTGCTGAGCAAGAGCAACCCTGGGTCCTACAGCTTCGGCCAGTTCCTGCTCAACGCCTTCGGCATCTCGGCCCTGCTGAAGCGGTTGGGGTGGAAGAAGGCTGGGCACGCCGCACCTCCCCTGAACGACCTGCCGGTGTTCATCGTCTCAGTCGCCCGCGGCTCGGTGGACACGGTGATCAACGCCGTGGTCCTGCTGACGGCAGGTGGCCTCATCCTGGTGTACGGCCTGGCCGCGCTGCTACACAGGCCGCTCGACCCGTCCGCCATCGATGCCCTGATCTACAAGAACTGGTTCTGGTGGGGACTGGACATGGTTGCCGACGGGAACGTGCTGATCTACTCCGCCGGGGTGTGGTACCTGCTGGTCCCGATGCTGGTCGGACGGAACCTGTTTGGCGAGAAGGTGGTCCGGACGGTCATCCTGGCCGACTTGCTGGTCTCCCTCGGCGTGTGGAGTCATCACCTGCTCTCCGATCAGCCGCAGCCCATGGTCATGCGCGTGGTCTCGGGCCAATTCATCACCTGGGGTGAGTTCCTGACGATGGGCCTGTCCGTCTTCGCCGCCATGGCGACGATCTGGCTGGCGCGCCCGGTCCGCTTGAGTCCGCCTCTGAAGTTCGTGTTGGGCTCGATCTTCGGCTTTGCCATCGGCGGGATGGCCGGGCTGATCCAGGCCAACACCGCCTTCAACCTGGTCCTGCACAACACGCAGTGGGTGATCGGCATCCATGCCCACACGCAGCTGCTCGTCGGCCTGGGCATGCTCCTCTTTGCCGTCGTCTACGCTCTGCTGCCCATGCTCAGCGGGCTGGAGATTCGCAGCCGGCGTCTGGTGGACGTCCACTTCTGGACGTGGCTGCTCGGCGCCATGGTGATGAACTACGCCACCGGCATGGCCGGCGCGCGCGGCATGCTGCGCCGCACGCTCTACGACCCACCCGTCTTCGCCCCACAGATGGCCTGGGCCCTGGCCGGCAGCCTGCTCATGGCAGTCGGGTTCGTCGCGTTCCTGGTCAACCTCTGCACCACGCTTGGATGGGAGAACCTCGTGAGCCTGGTGGTGCCGGACCGCTGGCGCAAGCGCCTCCCGGCTGCGGCCTGAGGATGCTGGAGCGAGGCGCGGGGTGAGGCACCGCCAATCGCACACCCCGCGCCTTCCCCGCCATCCATCCCGAGTCCCCCGGGCTGAGGCAGACGGAGGTCATCAGTGTCTGGGTCACAAGCGGCCTCACACAGTCCGCCGGCGGTGCAAGACCGCGCCGCCCAATTTCGATCGGTCGTCTTGTCGACGCCTCATGCGGCGGCGCACGCTGCTGCCGGGGCAGTGCCTGGCGTCAGCGAGGCGCGGCCGACGCACTCCAGCCGCCTCCCATGGGATGGCTGAAGGACCTCACGAATGACCGTCCTACGGGAATGGTCGCTGCAGCTGGATGTTGACCAGGTCTTGCGCGGTCAGGGCGCAGATCCGGCCGCAGTTCGGGCGCGCAGCCCGGCTGTGGTCCAGGCCGCGCAGCAGGCGCTGGAGGACGGGCTTCCCTTCCTGGCTCCGGCCGTGGCCTACGAGCGCAGGGCTGTCCGGCACTTGCGCCACGAACGCCTGGAGCTCGAGGGAGGAGGGGAACTGACCGGCCCGCTGATCGCCCAGCACCTCGCCGGGGCCAAGGAAGTCGTGGCCATAGTGTGCACCATCGGGGACGGGCTCGACGACTTGATCTCGCACATGCTCGCGGAGGATCCTGTGCGCGGCCTGGCGCTCGACGGCCTGGGCTCGGCGGCGGTCGAGGCACTGGCCGTGCTGGCGAGCAACCATTTCGAGGCCGAGGCCGCGGCGCGCGCCTGGCGCACCTCCCTGCCTCTCAGCCCGGGCATGGTGGGCTGGCCCGTCGAGCAGGGTCAGCCCCAGGTCTTCGCTCTGGTCGATGCGGCCTCGATCGGCGTGCGCCTGACCAGCGGCGGGATGATGTCTCCCCGCAAGTCCGTCTCGCTGGTGCTCGGCCTCGGTCCCGACGTCGAACTGCGCGGCCGGCCGTGCGACTACTGCAGCCTGCGGGAAACCTGCCGCTACCAGGATCACTACACCTGAAGGACCGCGCGAGGTCAGTCGCTCAAATCGATCGGTCGGCCGCCATAGGTCCCGCGGACGCTGCTCCTCCCACTTGGATCTTGGACGAAGTGCAGCTCTCCCTCGGCCACGCCGCCGACCTCGACATCCAGCCTCAGCCCGCTTCCGTCCCAAAGCCCACTTCCGCTGAGGGTGAGACCCTCGGAGAACGCGCAGCCGTTGAGCGTGAGGCGGTCGCCTTCGTCGCCTGCCTCGATGGCAAGCCAGCCTCCAAACGGGCAGCCAACAGAGAGAGGCGAGAGGCCGTCCCAGTAGTAGTACTCCGGCAGCAGGCCGAGGTCGGTGCTGAACGCGACCAGGGCCTGGAGGAGGTCGCCGAATTCGGCGAGCTGCGCGGGAGAGAGAGGGACATACGGATCGGTCACCGAGCCCGGGCAGCGGATCTCGCGTTGAGCCGGGCGCTGGCCGCTCAGCAGGAAGTCCGCCACCAGCGCGTCCGGGCACTCCTCGCCGCGCCCGAAGATCACATGCGGCCCACCTTCCCGGACGACCAGGTAAGCATCGGGAAGGCGAGCGAAGACCGCCCGCGCGTTGTCCAGCGGCGTGGCGGGATCGGCCTCCGCGCCCAGCACGAACACCGGGACCTCGGCGGCTGGGATCGAAAGGGGCGGGTACGCAGCCGGCGCCGGCCAGAACACGCACGGCAGGTCGCCATAGAAGAGCGAGCCCAAGCGCGGCGCGGCCGCCTCCACGGCATCGCCGGCCCTCAGGTACGCGTCCGCCCTCGCCTCCGGCAGGCCCGCGAAGAAGGTGTAGTCCGCGCATTCGAACGCGTAGAACACCGCATCGGAGTAGGTGGGATCGTCCATGGCCGCAGCGGTCTCGGGATCAATCGCCAGCGCGGAATAGAGCAGCCGAGCAAGCGGCACGAAATCGGAGCGCCGCGCAGCGGCCAGCGCGCGCAGGAAGAGGTGCCTGGACCCTTCGTCGTACATCTGCGCCGCGGCTACGGCCTGCAGCCCGGCGAAGGTGAACTCCCTCGCCGCCGACCGATTCCTCGGCAGCGGGAAGACGAACCTTGCCGGCGACGCATCGAGCGCGGCCGCCAGGGAGTCGTAAGCGTCGACAGCATCGCCCCCCACATCCTCGACACAGAGCGGATCGCCGCTGCACGCCTCGAGCGTAGCTGCCAGCACCGCCTCAAACGCCAGCGCCTGCTGACGGTAGAACTCCACTCCTTCGAGGTCGAGATCCACCACGCCGTCGAGGATCAGGGCAGAGACGCCTTCCGGATGGGCGGCGGCATAGGTCTGCACGAATTGCGTGCCGTAGCTCTCGCCGTAGAGGACCATGCGGCCCAGCCCCAGCGCGCGGCGGAAGGCTTCCAGGTCCTCGACGGCCTGGCGCGTGCTCAGATAGGGGATCCTCTCGGGATGCGCCATCTCCGCCTGGCAGGCTGCAGCAAACGCCCGGGCGGCTTCGCGCAGCCTCTCTTCGCGCGCCGGTGTGTCGCCGCGCGACACGCTGAGGTAGAAGTCCAGGGCCGCCTGAGCGCACTGCAGTCCAC
>FWPV01010114.1_pt1 | contig 15602 bp, 7 predicted proteins | sample 2228371 | NCBI WGS metagenome assembly FWPV01 (sample SAMEA103939776, study PRJEB20133) | metagenome | reverse complement strand
TGCATGCACACTAGAACGCGCCGGCTTGACGCTGCTTTTCCGAATCGGTATAATCAAAACAATAAACAACCCCTCCGGGAGGAGTAAGCGCCTGGAACGCTGATAGAGAAGGAGGTCACTGGCTGGAAGCCTCCACAGCACCCCCAGCGCCGAAGGTCGCCCGGATAGACTGCCGAAGAAAAGCCACAGCTGAGTAGACCGGCACGGGAGCGCCCGTTAGCGCGCAAACCGGTGATGGCCGGTTACAGAGTGCACCCAACCGGGTGAATTGAGGTGGTACCGCGGAGCATGCGCTTCGTCCTCTATGTGGACGAAGCGTTTTTATTTTTCTAAGGAGCAAGCATGACGCACGAATTACCCAAAACCTACGACTTCAAAACCACCGAGCAGCGCATTTACGCCATGTGGGAGGCAGGCGGCTACTTCAAACCGCACAACGACCCTAACAAACCAGACTTTGACCCCAACGTGAAGCCGTTTGTCATCTCCATCCCGCCGCCCAACGTCACCGGCGAACTTCATCTGGGCCACGCCATGTTTGTGAGCGTAGAAGACCTGATGATTCGCTATCACCGCATGAAAGGCTACGCCACCCTGTGGGTGCCCGGCACCGACCATGCAGGCATTGCCACGCAGTTGATGGTGGAGCGCGCGCTGGAAAAAGAAGGGACAAGCCGCGAAGCCCTGGGGCGCGAAAAATTTCTGGAGCGCACCTGGGAATGGAAGCGCAAATACGGCGGCATGATCACTCAGCAGATTCGCCGCCTGGGCGCTTCGTGCGACTGGGACCGCGAACGCTTTACCATGGATGAGGGCCTCAGCCGCGCCGTGCGCGAAGCCTTTGTGCGCCTCTACGAGAAAGGCCTCATCTACCGCGGCCCGCGCCTCATCAACTGGAGCCCCGGCCTCAAAACTGCCGTCTCTGACCTGGAAGTGGAGTACAGCGATGAAATCGCCACCCTGTACTACTTCAAATACATGCTGGCCGACGGTTCGGGCGAGTATATCCCCGTTGCCACGGTGCGCCCCGAAACCATCTTGGGCGATACAGCCGTGGCGGTGCATCCCCAAGACCCCCGCTACCAGAAGTTCATTGGCAAGATGGTGATTGTACCCATGCTGGGGCGCGAAATTCCCGTCATTGCAGATGAATATGTGAGCATGGAATTCGGCACTGGCGCGCTCAAAATCACCCCCGGCCACGACCCCAACGACTATGAAAGAAATGACCGCCACGGGTTGCCGGTCATTTCGGTGCTGGATGAAAGCGCGCGGGTCAATGCGCATGGCGGGCCCTATCAGGGGCTGGAGCGCTTCGAGGCGCGCAAAAAACTGTGGGCCGATATGGAAGCCGCCGGGCTGACCATCAAAACCGAACCTTACCCAACCAAAGTGCCGCGTTCGCAGCGCGGCGGTGAAATCATCGAGCCGATGGTTTCGGAGCAGTGGTTTGTCAAAATTGAGCCGCTGGCCCAAAAAGCCCTGGCGGCCGTAAAGAACGGCGACATCAAAATTGTGCCGGAATACTTCGAGAAAGTCTATTACAACTGGCTGGAGAACATCAAAGACTGGTGCATCAGCCGCCAGTTGTGGTGGGGGCACCGCATCCCGGTCTGGTACTGCGCCGATTGCGGCAAGATGACCGTGGCGCGTGAAGACCCCACCGCCTGCGCCCATTGCGGCTCGGCAAACATTCAGCAAGACCCCGACGTGCTCGATACCTGGTTCTCGTCTGGGCTGTGGCCGTTTTCTACGCTCGGCTGGCCAGACGACACCCCCGACCTGCGCTACTTTTACCCCACCAGTTACATGGAAACCGGCTACGACATCCTGTTCTTCTGGGTGGCGCGCATGATTATGAGCGGGCTGGAGTTCACCGGCAAAGCCCCCTTCCATACCGTGTATCTGCACGGTCTTATTCGCGATGAGCACGGCCAAAAAATGAGCAAAACCAAAGGCAACGTGATTGACCCATTGGTGGTGATGGATGCCCTGGGCACCGACGCGCTGCGCTTTACCCTGCTGGTTGGCTCGACGCCCGGCAAAGACACCAACCTCTCGCTCAAAAAGGTGGAAGCCAACCGTAACTTTGCCAACAAACTGTGGAACGCCGGGCGCTTCGTCATCACCGCCATCAATTCCCTGCCCCCGTCGTCGGCGCCCCTCGCTCAAAGCGGCAATGAGACCAATTGGACCCTGGCCGACTCGTGGATTTGGGCGCGCATGCAGCAACTCATCCGCGATGTAGAGCGCCTGTTCCAGAACTTCCAATACGGGCAGGCCGGCCAACTCATCTACGACTTCTTCTGGGGCGATTTTGCCGACTGGTATCTGGAGATCGCCAAGGGGCAGATGGCGGAGGGCGGCGCGCGGGCTCACACCACCGCTCGCACCCTGGCGCGCGTGCTTGACCTCTCCATGCGTTTGTTGCATCCCTTTACGCCCTTCGTCACCGAAGAGATTTGGGGACACCTGCGCCGCGCCCTGCGCGAATCGCCCCTGGCCGACCTGACCGCCGACTGGCCCGAGGTGCTCATCATTGCTCGCTGGCCCGAACCGCGCGCCCCCGAAGCCTGGGAAGAAGAAAAAGTGGCCGATTTCACCCTGCTGCAGGATGCCATTCGCGCCATTCGCAACCTGCGCGCCGAAAAAGACGTCAAACCCGCCAAAAAACTGCCCGCCACCCTGGCAGGCGGCGCCAAAACTGACCTGCTGCGTCAACAGGCAGGCATGCTGGCTGCCCTGGCCGGGTTAGACCCCGCCGGACTGACCATCACCGAAGCCCTGCCCGCCAAGCCAGAAAACAGCGCCGCGCTGGTGATTGGCCCGCTCGAAATCTACCTGCCCCTGGCCGGCCTGGTGGACCCGGCCGAAGAGCGCGCCCGCCTGGAAAAAGAACTGGCCGACGCCGAAGCGCAAATTGCCCGCCTGGAAAAACTGCTCGCCAGCGACTTTGCCAGCAAAGCCCCGGCGGCCGTGGTGAACAAAGAACGTGACAAATTGGCCGCTTACATGGAGACGGCCGAGAAAATCAGGGCGCAGTTGGGCCAATAATTCATCCGGCAATTTCTTCGATGACACGCATCAGGGCAGGCTTTAAGCCTGCCCTGTTTTCTTTACATAATCTTCACACACGCTTTAATAAGTGCGCACAAATAAAAATTACACTGTGTCTAATAAATTTTATGGAGGCCCGCATGATTTCCCTGTTCGGTAAACGCATTCGTTTCTTTCGTCCACGCTCCATTTGGCTGCGCCCTATTGTGCAATGGTCGTTTTTTGCGCTGGTAGCGCTTATTGCGGTCAATCACACCCTGGCCGAAAGCGGGGGCGGCATTCCTTTCCTCTCCAGCGCATCGCTGCATGCGCTTTGCCCGTTTGGCGGTGTGGAAACGCTCTACACGGCCATTGTCACCAACGGCGTGCTGGTCAAAAAAGTGCACGAATCCTCGCTGGTGCTGATGGGCATTGGCATCTTCCTGGCTGTCATGGTCGGCCCGGCGTTTTGCGGCTGGGTCTGCCCGCTGGGCACCATTCAGGAATTAGTGTCGTCCTTTGGCAAAAAACTCTTCCGGCGCAGGTTCAATCACTTTGTGCCATACAAACTGGATGTTGTACTGCGTTACCTGCGTTATGGCGTGCTGGTTTGGGTACTGTACGTCACCGCCACCAGCGGCAAACTGCTCTTTGAAGCCTACGACCCATATTTTGCCCTCTTCAACTTCTGGAGCGCAGAAGTCGCCCCCACCGCCCTGATGGTGTTGGGCGTCACCCTGGCGCTCTCGCTGTTCGTCGAACGCCCGTGGTGTAAATACGCCTGCCCTTATGGCGCGTTCCTGGGGGTGTTCAATCTCTTTCGGGTGTTCGGCATCCGCCGCGCCGAATCTACCTGCAAGGCCGATGGCGCCTGCTCCATCATGTGCCCCATGAACATCCCGGTGGATACCAAAACCGTGGTGCGTGACCACCAGTGCATCAGTTGCCTCGAATGCTCGTCCGAGGCCATTTGCCCGGTGGCCCGCACGGTGGTGATGGCTTCGGGAGGTGTGAAATGATTATAAATGCCCGCATGCTCGCGGCCTTTGTGATCGTCTCGCTTTTTGGCGGCATTGCGCTCTCTGCAGCGCTGGGCTGGTGGAGTACCGAATCCACCAAGCAACCGGCCCGCTTTACCGAAGGCGAGTTCGCCGGGGCGTACAATCCCGCTGATATTCGCGGCTCGTACACCTTTGGCGATATTCAATCTGCTTTTAATGTGCCCGCCCAAACGCTGGCGCAAGCCTTTGGCGTGAGCACAGACGATCCGGCTGCCTTTACCGTCAAAGACCTGGAAACGCTCTACGCTGAAAGCCCGCTGGAAGTCGGCACCGCTTCGGTGCGCTTGTTCGTCGCCCTGTATGCCGGTCTGCCCTATGATCTGGCTGCGGCGGAGGAAACCTACCTGCCCCAAAAAGCGGTTAGCATTCTTCGTAACCATGCCACGCTCACAACCGAGCAGGAGTCCTATCTCACGGCGCACACCGTCAGTGTGGAGCCTGCCTACGCCCCGTCGGGTGAAGCCCAACCCACGCCAGCACTTACAAGTGAGGAAGAAAATCCTTATATAATTAAAGGCAAAACTACCTTTGGTGATTTGCTGGAATGGGGTGTGCCGCAAGCCGTTATAGAGCAGACGCTTGGCGCATCCATGCCCAACGCAGCGGTCAAAATCAAGGATTACTGCACCCAAAACGGGCTGGCGTTTGAAACCATCAAAACCGCCTTACAAGTGGAAGTGGACAAGGTGAAGCCGTAGCCGCTTCTAAAAATGAAGGCGTTGTCCAAAAAGTGTGGCAAGATATTATCTTGCCGCCACAATTGGATATAAAAACAAGCAACAACCGCCAAACCTGGCGGTTGTTGCATTTGAAAATGGCCTTTTTAGACAGCCTCTTTTTGTTTATTTGGGATGCGCTACAAAAAGAATGTTTGCAATGACTTCTGAAATTGCGCCCTCAAATAGCGTAAAATAGTTTATCGAAACAAGCGTTAGGATTTTATATGGAGTGCCTATGGCTATTACCCTGACCATTGACAACCATACCCTCGATGTTGAACCCGGCCTCACCCTGCTGCAGGCTGCGGCGCAGGCTGGCATTGACATCCCTACCATTTGCTGGCATCCGGCCACCACGTCCAACGGATTGTGCCGCATGTGCGTGGTCGAAGTGGAGGGGATGCGCCTGCTCCAGCCGGGCTGTATCGTCAAAGCGGCAGAAGGGATGCGGGTGCAGACGCGCAGTGAACGCGTGATCCGCGCCCGCCGCACCATCCTGGAGATGCTGGCCGCCAGCGTGGACCTTTCTGACGCGCCGGAGATTCTCGCCATGATGGATGAATATGGCGCCTCAGACCAGCGCTTCCCCAAAGCCGAACGGCGCGAAATTCCCCTCAAAGACGATAACCCCATGTACATCCGCGACTACGCCAAATGCGTGCTGTGCTGGCGTTGCGTGCAGGTCTGCGCGGATGATGCCCAGTACACCTATGCGATCAACTTTAGCGGGCGCGGCTACGAGACTCAAATCGGCACGTTTTTCGATGACCCCATGCCCGCCACCACCTGCGTCTTCTGTGGGCAATGTGTGGGCGTGTGCCCCAGCGGCGCGCTTAAACCCAAACGCGCCTTCTTGCTGGAGCAAGGCGTTGCGCCAGAGCAGATTGTGGCCCTCAACAGCGGGCGCAAGCGGCGCGCCGCCCCAAAACCTGGATAGTGAACACCTCCTCACCCCTCGTTCTTCACTCTTCACTCTCCCTTCCCATGGCCTCATCCCCTCTCCCCGCACTGCTCGGATTACTCGCCGCCCTGACGTGGGGCGCGGGCGATTTCAACGGCGGGCTGGCCGTCAAACGGACAAGCGCCATCAGCGTGGTGATTGTGGCGCACGCCTTTAGCCTGGGCTTGCTGTTGCTGGCCGCCCTGGCCCTGCGCGAACCGCTCCCGCCGGCTGCGGCGTGGCTGTGGGGCGGGGCGGCCGGGTTGCTTGGCGCGTTTGGGCTGGTGCTGCTTTACACTGCCCTGGCGGTTGGGCAGATGAGCGTGGCCGCGCCCGTCTCTGCGCTGGTGGCGGCGGGCATCCCGGTGGCGTTTGCGGCCTTCACCAAAAACCTGCCCCCGGCGCTGGTCATCTTGGGCTTTTTTCTGGCGCTGGCGGCCATCTGGCTGGTTTCGGGCGGCGGCAGCGCGCGCTTCAACCTGCTTGCCTTGCGCCTGCCTGCGGTGTCGGGCGTGGCCTTTGGCTTTTTCTTCCTCTCCCTGCACTTTGCCAGTTCAGATTCGGTCATTTACCCCATCATTGCCGTGCGCATCCTCTCCATCTCCAGCCTGCTGGTTTACGCCCTGTTCACCCGCCAGCCCATCCTGCCATCGCGCGCCAGCATCACGCCCATCCTGCTCACCGGGCTGCTTGATACGCTTGGCAACACCTTCTATGCCCTGGCTGCCCAGATAGGCCGCGTGGACATTGCCGCCGTGCTGGGTTCGCTTTACCCAGGCGCAACGGTACTGCTGGCCTGGCTGCTGCTCAAAGAACACATCACCCGCCCGCAATGGACGGGCATCCTGCTTGCCCTGGCTGCCATTGTCCTGATCACTACCTGATGCCCCAACAGACGAACGGAGGCCCTATGCTCACCCCCGATAAAATTGTCACCACCACCTGCCCCTACTGCGGAGTCGGCTGCACCCTGCAACTGCACATCAAAGACGACTTTATCTACCAGGTCACCTCCCCGTTCGACTCGCCGGTCAACAAAGGCAATCTGTGCGTCAAAGGGCGCTTCGGCTACGATTTCATCTACCACCCCAAGCGCATTACCACGCCTCTCGTACGGCGTTACTTGCTTGAAGGAAAATCAATATTCGATATTCGAAACCCGACCGATTCGGCTGGTTCTCTTCGCATACCAAACCCCGAATTATCGAATACCGCCTCCCCCTGGGACTGGCTCGAAACCGACTGGGACACCGCCCTCAACCTCGTCGCCGATAAACTGGTCGAAATCTACACCCGCGACGGCCCACACGCCATGGCCGTCTACTGCTGCGCCAAAGCCACCAACGAAGACAACTACCTGCTCCAGAAGATGTACCGGGCGCTCTTCCGCACCAACAACGTGGATCACTGCACCCGTCTGTGTCATGCAGGCAGTGTGGTGGCCCTTCAGCAGGCCATTGGCTCATCGGCCATGTCCAACACCGCCGCCGAAGTCATCCTCAATGACGTTTTCATCGTCACCGGCTCCAACACTACCGAAAACCATCCTATCATCGCATTGCAAATGAAAGAAGCCGTGAAAAAACATGGCGCAAAAATGATTGTGGTGGACCCGCGCCGCATCGAACTGGTGGACTTTGCCGAGCTGTGGCTGCCGCTTAAACCCGGAACCAACGTGCCGGTTTTCAGCGCCATGGCGCACGTCATTGTCAAAGAGAACCTGGTCAATTGGGATTTTGTCCGCGCCCGCACCGAAGGCGTGGAAGAGTACATCGCCAGCCTGGAGAAATTCACCCCCGAAACCGCCGAAAGCATCTCTGGCGTGCCCGCCGAAGACATCCGCCGCGCCGCGCGCCTGTATGCCACGGCCAAAAACGCCGCCATCTACTGGGGCATGGGCATTTCGCAACTTTCACACGGTACAGCCAGCGCGCTGGCGCTCATTCACCTGGCGTTTCTTACTGGGCACATTGGGCGGCCAGGTACCGGGCTAAACCCCTTGCGCGGGCAAAACAACGTGCAGGGCGCCAGCGACATGGGCGCCATGCCCTTTCACTTCCCTGGCTACATGCGCGTTGATGCTCCTGGCAACGCCGAAAAATGGGAAAAACTCTGGAATATTGAACCCGGCGGACTCAGCCGCAAACTGGGGCTAACCACTACCGAAATCCTCAGCCACGCCCACCCCGGCGGCGTGCGCGCCCTTTACATCATGGGCGAAAACCCGATGATGACCGAACCCAACCTGAACGAAACCCGCCGCCACATCGAGGCGCTGGAATTTATTGTGGCGCAAGACCTGTTCATTACCGAAAGCGCCGCCTATGCCGATGTCTTCCTACCGGCCACGCCCTTTGCCGAAAAAGACGGCACCTTCACCAACACCGACCGGCGCGTACAGCGCGTGCGCGCCGCCCACCCCCCGCGCGGACAAGCCCGCCCCGACTGGCAAATCATCTGCGACCTGGCCAAACGCATCGAAGCCCGCCTGGGCCGCCCCAACAGCGCCGGGTGGGACTATGCCCACCCGGCCGAAGTGCTGCGCGAAATGGCCCAGGTCAACACCGATTACGCCGGGGTGACCTACGAACGCATCGAGCGCACCGGGCTGATTTACCCCGTCCCCGATGAAACCCACCCCGGCACGCCCGACCTTACACTCTTGTCCTTCCCGCGCGGGCGGGGCAAATTCTTCCCGCTGGATTACGTTCCGGTGAATGAACAGCCCGATGACGAATTCCCCTTCATTCTCACCACCGGGCGCGTGCTGGAGCACTGGCACGGCGGCGCGATGACCCGCCACTCTGACCTGGACGCGCTCTACCCCGAAGCGTTTGTCGAAATCCACCCGGCCGATGCCGACATGCACGGCATCCATGATGGGCAGGTAGTGCAGGTCACTTCGCGGCGCGGATCAGTGATTTTGCGCGCGCATGTGACCGAAAAAACCACAGTGGGCGTGGTCTTTATCCCCATGCACTTCCACGAAGCAGCCGCCAACCTGCTCACCAACGACGCGCTCGACCCGCAAGCCAAAATTCCAGAGTTCAAAGCCTGCGCGGTGCAGGTTTTTGCAGCCCGCGAACATGACCTGGCGGGCGAAGCGCTTAAGCGCGGGCGCTATTAGTTTGTATCCGAAAACGCAAAGAGCGGGGTTAGGGAAGCGCCTTACGACTGCAGAATCGCAAAGGAGCAGCGTTTTTTTGCAGTTTCTCGGCGCGCTCTGCGTTTCTGTGTTGAATTTGGAGGACAAACGCTAGCGTTTGTCCTACTGCCTGTTTTTTGCGTTTCCCGTGTACAAAAATTTTTGAACCGTCCCGAAGGCTGATTTTTTGCTTGCGCCGCGCTTGAAGGCAAGCCTTCGGGACGGTGTCATGTTACTTTACTTCAAACACTGCGCCAGCGCTGTGGCCCTGCACATCGGGGAAGTAGTATAGCCAGGCCCGGGCCGGCAGCACGCGGAACTGTCCCTTTTGCGTGGGCAGCAGGGTGTAGGTCAGTTCGTATGTTCCGGCGGGCAGGTACTCGGCGCGCCAGGTGATGTGGTCATTGTAAATTTGCGGGCTGCCAAACAGCCACCATCCCCAGCCCCAGCGGTAGGGGTCATCCGGGTCGTAGTCGGCGGTTACTTCCAGCCCGCTGCCCTTGCCTTGTTGGGTGGTCTTGAGCGTGGTATCCAGGATCTCAGCCCCGGCCGGGATGTAGTCCTCCAGCACCAGGTTGTACGAGTTCGTGGGCACGGTGAGCGTGACGCGGGCTTCGATGAGCACGCCGGGGGCCAGCAGCGCGGAGGTGATGGGGCGGCAGTCTTGCTGGCAGTCGGCCGGGTAGTACAGGCGGCTGACCTCCAGCCCGGCCCGCAGGGGCGTGACCGTCTCCACCGGGCGTTCGATGCGCAGGGCGGCGCGGTAGTACAGGCGCCCGTTCCCGGCTTCACGCGAGAGGAAGAGTGCGTTGGGGGCAGTCAGGCTCAGACTGGTGAGCGGTGTGGCGGCGGTGACCGGGTCGAGCGTGGCGGGGGCGTTCATCTGCCCATTGAGCAGCGGCCCGTTGTTGAGCGTGGCCACGTAGCCATACGCTGCGCTGAAATCGCCTGTGGCGGCGGCGTAATCGTTGAGCGCCAGCGCCACCCAGGCGGTTTCGTAATCTGAGCGCCACATGCCGCGTGAATCGCGCTGAGCGGCCAGGTAGCGGGCGGCATCGGGCAGCAGCGGGGTGTTGGCGTCGTGTCCGATGAGCGCGTGCATCACAACCGCAGTGGCAAACAGCGGCGAATCGGGCAGGCGGATGGCGTAGGTATCGCCGCCGGGCTGCCAGGATACCCCGCTGGCCGAGCGCTGGGCGCGGGCTTGCAGGTCTGAGAACAGGTCGCTGGCGCGCGGGTCACCGTTCAGTTCCAGCGTGCGGGCCAGCAGCGCCAGCGCCCAGGGGGAGAGTTGTTCGCGGTTTTTGTACAGGTAATCTACCCAGGCCGGGTCAGCGCCGCCGCGAATTTGCAAGACGTAATTCAGGAAGGCCGATTCGTCGTAGCGCCAGCGCATGCCCTGCTCGATGGTCAATTGCGCGCTGGTCAGGTAGCCGCGCCCGCGCCCAAACACATCGTCGGGCACGGCAAAGCCGCCTTCTACCGCGCGGTTGAGGCTGAACAGGGCGTAGGCGCTTACCAGCGGGTCGGGCTGGCGCGCGCCGGGGTACCACTTCCAGCCGCCGCTGCGGTCTTGGGCGGCAACCAGGCGCATGACGGCCCGGCGGATGTCGTTTTCCAGGTTTTCTGGCGCACTCTGCCCGGCTGTTTGCAGGGTGCGGTAGGTCTCCAGGCTGGTGAGCAGGTATGAGGCGAACTGGTCGGGTCCGGCGTTGTCCAGCGGCGGTTCGAGCACGTTGAGGGTTTGCAGCAGCACCCCGGCCAGCGAGGGGGCCAGTTCCACATCCAATTGTCCGCCCAGCGGCACAAACGAACGCGGCAGGCTGACAATTTCCAGGCGCGACCCGGCCTCGCTGAGTACCCCGGCGGTGACGAAGGTTTGCGGCGCGGCATATTTCAGGATGGGCAGGTCACCCCACACCGGGCGGGCGGCGTCGCTATGCCCGCCGCCTTCTACGCTAAAGACCAGGCGGGCGGAATCTGCATTTTGGGCGCTGCCCTGCCAGCTGACGGTGGCGCGTCCATTGGCGGGCACGCTGACGGTTTGCACGGCGCTGTTGGGGTCATCGAGCGCGAAGCCCTGGGCTTGCAGGCTCACTTTGGCGTTTATTTCGGCGCTGGTGTTGTTGTTGATGATGGCGTTGAGCGCCAGCTGGTCGCCCACGACCAAAAAGCGCGGCGTGACCGGGCGGATGAGCAGCGGTTTGCTGACCACGATCTCGATGCGCGCCTGTCCCACGCGGGTATCGGCAGTCAGTCCGCGCGCGTCCACGCTCCAGGTGGTCAGGCTGTCGGGCAGTTTGAGCGAGATTTGGGCGCGCCCGCTGGCATCGGTGGTGAAGATTTGCCACAGGGCGGTGTCTGGGAATTCCTCGCGCACGCTAATGGTGGCTTCGCCACCTCCGCCGCCGCGCCCTCCGGCGGGTTCGGGCAGCAGGCGGTTGCCAAACACGGCCAGCGAAAAGCCGGTTTGTATGCCCAGCCATTGCGGTTTGTAGAAGGCGGGCACAATGTCTTCGCTGTTGGGGTCGGACAGGGCCAGCACGGATTTATCTACCACGGCCAGTGAAAACTCACCCTGCACGGGCTGGCCTTTCGAGTCGGTGACGCGCACATCGAAGCGCAGGTCGTCGCCAGGGGCGGCGCGTTCGGCGCTGGGGGTGAGCGTCATGGTGAGCACCTGGGCATCAGGGATCTCGGGCACTTCCAGGTAGCCCATGCGAAAGTCTCCGCCCGCGCCGAGGATGAGGGCGGTAACGTAGAAGTTGGGGGTGTTGTCATCGCTGAGCGGGATGGCCAGGCTGCTGCCCGATGCGCCCAGTTCGATCACTTGTGAGCCGAAAATGACGCCACGCTCGAAGGTGACCAGGGCGCGCGCGCCTGCGCCAAGCGGGTTGGGGATGAACACGCTGGCGGTTTCGCCCGGCTTGTAGGATTCCTTATCCGCTGTGAGGCGCACTTGCTGGGTTGGCAGGTTGGGCCAGGCGGCTTGTTCAGCCCCGCCCACCCACACCAGGGCAACGCTGCGAGTTTGTCCGTTGGTGACCTCTAGCACATAGGTGCCGGCGCGTTTTGGCGTAAAGGAAACGCTGGCGCGGCCATCGGCGCCGGTGGTCACCTGCCCTGATTCGATGAGGGTGTATTTGGGCACATAGCGGAAGTCTTCGCTATAGCGCCCGGTTTGCAGTTCCCAGGTGACCTGTTGGAAGTTGACGCGCAAGTTTTTGCCGCTGACCGGGTTTTGCTTCCAGTCCACGCCGATCAGGTCGAAGCCCAGCGGAGACCCGCTTTGCCCCACCCATTGATTGGGCCGAATGCCGGTGTAAAATGAATCGGCGTGTATCACGGCCTGGGCCCGCCCGCTGACGGGGAAGCCGTCTTGCTCGTAGGCGGTGGCTTCCAGGGTGTAGCGCCCGGCTTTGGCAAAGGCATCGTCGGGCAGGCTCAAGGTCAGGCGGCCGTCGGGGCTGGTTACGGCTTCGCCGCTGGCAATCAATTCTCCGTAAAAATTGGGGGCGTAGCCGCACTCGAAATAGTCTATGCAGTTGGCGGTACGGTAGCCAGGAATGTAAAAGTCGTTGGGGGTGCGGTAGAGGCTCCAGGTGATGTTCAGTCCCCCGGCTGGCGCGCCAAAGTAGTATTGGGCGCGCACTTCGGCCTGCACCGCCTGCCCGGACTGCGTCTCTTCAGGGGTCAGGTTGACCAGCACTTCATATTCCGGTTTGCGGTAGTTGGCCACGTTGAAGCCGAAGTAACTGTTCAGGTTACGCTGGTCTTTGGGCAGGGGCGATTCGGCCACGGTGGTGTTGAGGGTATAGTAGCCGGGAATGCTGTCTTCTGGGATGGTATAAGCGCCATCGAATGTACCAAACGATGAGAGTTTGAGGTTGAACGTTTCCAGCACGCCGTTTTCATTGCTGATTTGTACGTCCACGCTTTGTACGTTGGGCAGTTCGTAACGCCCGTTAAAGGCGCTGCGCAGCACGCCGCGGAAGTACACCGTTTGCCCGGGACGGTAGATGGGCCGGTCGGTGTACAGGTAGGCTTGCAGGTGCGGCCCCTGGGGGTTGACGGCCACGCCAAACTGGTATGGCTCGACCCCTTGCGCCCAGTGGTTTTTGGCCAGGCCAAAATCATCTTGCCCGGGCTGGCTGACGACGGCAAAATAGTTGTAGTACAGGTCTGTTTGTACGCTGGGCAGGGTGGTGTAAAAGATGCCGTTTTCGTCTGTTATGCCGCTGGCCAGCACTTCGCCAAAGCGGCCATATATCGTTACGCTGCGTCCACCCAAAGGCTGGCCGGTGCGTATATCTGCCGCCCATACCAGCGCATCGGTTGCGCCGATTTTGAAGGTGACGTTGACGTTGCTGGCAATGACAAAGTGCGGGTTATCCAGACGATATTCGCTGACGTTTGGCGTGGTGGTTGTCCACAGGTAGTAGATGCCTGGGGCAACCGGCCCGCCCCCGGGTGTAAGCGGGATTTCGATGCGCGTGCTGCGGTTGGGGGGGGCGTCGAGCGGCTGTTCCCATTGAATCAATCCCTGGGGCTGGTAGGTTTTTCTCAGTTCGTAGCCGTTTTCGCCCATCATGGCAATGTAATCAGCAACTGAGATGGCGGCGCTTCTCAGGCGCAGGCGCGAGAGGTTGGTGATGTTGGCGGGGAGTTTTCCTTGTTCTGGCAGAATGGTGTTGGTGTTTTCGTACCAGCCGGGGAAGGTGAGCAATGGTTCGGCAGGCGGGGTGCGGAAAGTGATGCTAAAGGGTTTGCCCAGACGCTGCCCCCATTTGTCTTGCAGGTCGGCCGAAAGGGTAACGGTGTAGGTGGTGGCGGGTTCAAAGGCGTTGTAAGCGTATATGGGAATGACGTTGCTGCCCCCCTGCAGGTACAAATCGCCAGGGTCTGGCGAAATGCTGACGAATTTGCTTATATCGCCCGCCTGAATGGGCGTGGTGAGGAAGATTTGCAGGCTGTTGGTTTGCACGCCGTCGCCAGGGTCGGTGTAGATGACGCTAAAATTTGGGAAGGAGAGCGCGCGCTGGGTGTAGGCTGTTCCCAGCCTGGCGCCGCCCGCGCTGCGTACATCGGCGCTGAGGGTGAGGGTGTGAAAAACGCCGCGGGTGAGCAGGCGCGTGGGGGTGAAGGTGAGGACGGTAGATTGTTCGTTCCAGGTGATGTTGCCGGGCACGCGCGCGCCGCTGGAATCGGTGAATTGGAAGCCGCTCTCGACGCTGACGCGGTCCATGGGCTGGTTGAAGGTGACCACAAAGGGGCCATCCAGCGGCCAGTATTCCTGATTTTCTGGTTCAAATTTGATGACGCGCGGCGGCGCGGTGCGGAAAGACCAGGTGGTGTTTGCCTGGTCGGGGGCCAGAGGCGCGCCCGAGGCGGATTGCAGGTCTGGGTTGAGCGTGACGGTGTAGTCTGCGCCGCCTGCAAAGGCTGGTTCCGGGTAAAAGACGTAGGTGCTGGTGTTAAGCCACTGTCCCTTGCCGGGGGCGGGCGGCCGGAGCGTGAACGCCGGGGGCAGGCTGCTTGCCTCTGCGCCGAGCGGGACAACCGGCTGGTTGAATGCGACCGTGACGGCGGTAAGGGCGCTGGCTTCGCTGACGTTGTCTTGGGGCAGGGTGTGGGTGACGCGCAAATAGTCGCCGGTGGTAAATTTGACCTGAACAGGCTCTGCCATGGCCAGCCCGTTGGCGGCCGTTAGACCGGCAGCAAAGGTAAAGGTGTAGGCGCTGTTGGGCTGCAGCGGCTGAAGGGGGGTAAAGACCAGGGTGGCGTCATCGCCCCAACTGAATAGTCCGTTGGCGCCGCCCTCGATGCTCACCGCCGCCTCGACCGAGGCGCGGTTCATGGGTTGATTGAAGTAAAAGGCAATCGGTTGGTTGAGCGGCGCCTGGCTGCCTGACGGGGGAAGCGTTTCGACCAGCGCCGGGGGCAGTGGAATGACGGCGGTGGGGGTGTATGCTGCTGTTGGGCTGGGCGCAGGGGTGGGGATGCTCAGGTTGCAGGCAAGCGCAATGCTTGTGAAGAATGCAATAAGTGCAAGAAAATGCAGGCGGGCTTTGGGGGGCATGAAGTCACCTCGTTGGAATCTTGAAGAAGCACTATTTCATTATACAGCCCGCCTATCAAAAAAAATCCCCCGCTAGATGGGAAACATGGCTTTCTTAAAGTCCCGAATCATGTCACTGCGAGGCGTTCTTCGCCGAAGCAGTCTCCCGTTGAACGGGCATGTTCGGGACCCAGAGAGATTGCTTCGGCGCGCAAACCGCGCCTCGCAATGACAGTTTACGACTTTAAGAAAGCCCTGAGATGGGGAATACCTGCGCCAAAATCATGACGGCAGCGTATCTGTCTGAAAGTTCGTCTGCCTCAGGCTGTTTGTACACAGATTTGACGGAAAAACGCGGATTTTCAAGGGCGCCAGATCATTTGTGGATAATTCTATTGCTTCTTTTGTGGGACAAACGCTGGCGTTTGTCTCACCTGTTGATATCAATATCCTTTCTGATAACCCTTGATTTATCCACTCCCCGAAAGCGGCGCGGCTGGAATTTTTGTGACTGAAAGCCCGCATAAAGCAAGAACGCCAGGGCTTTCTATTTTCCTGGCGTTCTTACTGGGCATTTTGCGGCTAAGTTTTGGGTGAGCTATCGCGGCTACCCGCTGGTGTGGGCCAGGCGCGGGTCGAGCGC
>FWPV01010113.1_pt1 | contig 15602 bp, 14 predicted proteins | sample 2228371 | NCBI WGS metagenome assembly FWPV01 (sample SAMEA103939776, study PRJEB20133) | metagenome | reverse complement strand
AACGGGGGTTTCCCTGCTCGGTTGCGCAAGCATGAGTACGGCGGTTGATGATTGAGGACGACCAAATAACCAATTAACAAATGATAGGGAAAAAGTGCCCCATGTCCTGTCCCATGTCCGGGGCTGACCCCATAACCGGCGGTTGATGATTGAGGACGACCAAATAACCAATTAACAAATGATAGGGAGAAAGTGTCCCATGTCCGGGGCTGACCCCATAACGTAAGAGGCGCTAGGAAGCGAAAAGGCCCGGTCTGTCCTGGCCGAGCCCCTAATCAGCGCCCTCATCCCTCACAGCCCCTCAGGCCGCTCCGCGCTCCCGCCGGGGCAGGTAAAGGGTGATGACCATGCCGTCTTCGTCGGCATTACGGACTCCTACCGCGCCTCCGTGTAGGTCGGCAAGGTCTTTTATCACCGAAAAATACCCTAGCGGTTCCCGGAGGTCGTCTATCTCCGCCATGTCCAGCGATATCGGTCGGCAGAAGAGGTCGCGTGTGGTGCGCAGTTCCTCGAAGGGTATCGCTCCCCTTTCGCAGCTCACGCGGATGTGCTCGCGCGTGTCATCGCGGCCCCAGGAGACCCTCACGGCGCTCCCCGCGTGGCTGTAGAACATGGCTGCCTCGATCATGTTGTTCAACGCGGACCGCAAGAGTCCTCGGTCGGCACGGCAGGCGAAGTCATCTTCTCCATTTTCCGCGGCCAGCGTCACCCCCTTTGCATGGGCTCTGTCACGCTTGCTCTCCAGGCATTCCGAGACCAGATCGGCCAGCAAGATCTCCTCCTGGATCATTTCTCTCACCTCCTTTCTGTCTTCCGTTCTTTTCCTTGCTTATCCGTCCTGTGCCGGCAACCAATGTCCCCGGCACCGACGATCATTGAAAACCACCGCGATTAAAAGTGGGTTTACGGAAGGTAAATATTTGGGGTCACATCTATAGCTGTGTCATATGACATCCATCCTATAGTATTTGGGGTCACATCTTCGATCTTCGATGCGGACCTGCTCGGGGGGAGCTCCGGATAGGGGACGCGGTGTTCAGGCACAACGATGGGAGCGAAACGGGGCTTCACCGCTCAGTCGGGCAAACAAATACTGCCGGGATCGAAAACCGAAGATATGACCCCATACCCCAATTGAGGCCAGTCCTTCGATCTTCGATGCGGGTCTGCTAATGTGGATTGTGACCAGGGGACGTAGGGGTTCAGGGACGATGATGGGGCAAAACGGGGCTTCGCTGCTCAACTGAACAAACATATTACCGGAATCGAAGATCGAAGATGAGACCCCGTTATTGGATCGAATGAGCGGGCTTCATGTTGAATCCCAGGCACAATCACATCGAAGATCGAAGATCTGACCCCGAAGCCCGAAGCCGGATGGTGAAGGTGGAGCCCTCGCCCTCCACGCTCCTGACCTCCACCGTGCCACCGTGAAGGTCCACGATGTGCCTGACGATGGAAAGACCCAGGCCCGTGCCGCCCGTCTCGCGCGAGCGTGCCCGGTCCACGCGGTAGAAGCGCTCGAAAACGCGCGGGAGCTCCTCCCTCTTGATGCCGATGCCGGTGTCCTCCACCTCTATCAAGGCGGATGTGCCGCCCCCTTCCCGTACGGCCACTCTCACCTTTCCTCCCGGCCGGTTGTATTTAATGGCGTTGTCCAGGAGGTTATTGATGGCGGCTCTTAAAAGACCGCGGTCCGCCACCAACACCAGTTCCTCGCGTACCTCCCCCAGCTCCAGTCTCACCCCGAACCTCTCGGCCATCTTGCTTTTGTCCTCCAGGCAGTCCCTGACCAGCCCCACCGGCTCGAACTCCTCGAGCTGGAGGGAGGTCTCCCTGGCCTCCAGTCTGCTCAGGGTCAAAAGGTCCTCGACGAGCTGCGAGAGCCTCGCCGCCTCGTGCCCGAGGTCGCGCAGGAAACGCTCCGCCCTCTCCCGATCATCCAGCGCCCCCCCCTGCAGGGAATCGGCGAGGGCTCTGATGGTGGCAACCGGGGTGCGCAGTTCATGGGAGACGTTGGCCACGAAATCCTGGCGCATGCGGTTCAGGCGCGAGAGCTCGGTGACGTCCTCGATGACGCTCACGGTGGAGACGATCTTACCATCCGATCCCTTCACGGGGTTGGCTTTGACGCGGAGATTCACCCGCCGGGGATAGAGCAGCTCTATCTCCTCGTCCACATGCTCTCCCTCGACGGCCCTGGAGATGATGAGGTCCAGCTCGCGGCTGGAGAAGATCTCGATCACGCGCCGCCCCTCCACCTCCATTCCCTCCAGGCCCATGATCTCCTCGGCAGCGTGGTTGAGCATCGCGATGCGGGCCTCTGAGTCCGTCACCATGATCCCCGCCGAGATGTTGTCTATCAGCGCCTCCAACCTGCCCCGTTCGCTCCGCGCCTCCTCGATCCAGCGCCGCACCTGGTCGGCCATGGCGTTGAAGTCCTTTGCCAGGGCATCGAACTCCTCTATTCCGGGTTCCGCTACCCTGCGGCTCAGATCCCCGGAGGCCAGCCCCGACGCCGCTCCCCGCATCGCCGCCATCTCCCCGGTCAGGGATCTCTCCGTCCACAGGCTGGCGGCCACGACCACCACGAGGAGCGCTCCGAAGGCTGCCAGGATTATCCACCACACTCCAAAGACCGCCGGGGAGACGTCCTCCTCCTCCAGCGCCACGCGGGTGACCCCGACGACCTGCCCCTCCACGCGCACCGGGGCGGCGGCGTAGATGAAATTTTTCCGCAGGGTCCGCGACTCCCGGCGAGCGGAAGCCGTGCGGCCCTGTAACGCCGAGGCCACCTCGGGCCTGCCGGCGTGGTTTTCCATCTCCTCGGCGGGGAAATCGGAGTCCCCCAGCACCCTGCCCGATGCGTCGATGACCGTGAGCCGTGCCGGCAGGTCCGAGGCCAGACTCTCCAGGTAGGCGTCTAAGTCCTCATCTTCCATCACCATGCCGCTCCGCGGGTCGAAGTAGGGCTGGAAAATGCGCGAGAAGAGCTCCGCCTGTTCCTTGAGGGTGTCCTCCTCGCGGGAAAGGGTGAAGGACCTTATGGGAATGACCACAAGCAGGGCTACGGCGACCAGCAGGACGGACGTGACGAGCGTGTATCTGGTGATGAGGACGCGCCGGAGGCTTCTTCTCATCTCTCCGCTCCGCCCGCCTCGAAGCGGTAGCCCACCCCGCGCACGGTGATGATGTGACGCGGGTTGGCCGGATCCTCCTCGATCTTTTCTCGCAGACGCCGGATGTGCACGTCCAGGGTCTTGGTCTGACCGTAGAAGTCGCCCTCCCATGCCTTGTTCAGAAGGTACTCACGCCCCAGGGCTTTGCCGGGGTTGCGCATGAACAGCTCCAGGAGACGATACTCCATGAGGGGCATCTCCACCACCTTTCCGCCCACGGTGACCTCGTGCCTGTCCACGTCCAGGACGATCTCCCCAACCGCCAGGCGCTTTGCCCTGGATGTCAAGGTCTCGCCTTCCCCGGCCGCGCGCCGCAGCACGGCTCGCACTCGCGCCACCAGCTCGCGCATGTTGAAGGGCTTGGTGACGTAATCGTCAGCCCCCATCTCCAGCCCCAGGATTTTGTCCACATCGGCGTCCTTGGCGGTGAGCATGATCACTGGCGTGGAGCCCACGGTCCTCACGCGACGGCAGACCTCCATGCCGTCAAGCCCGGGGAGCATGAGGTCCAGGAGTATGAGGTCATAGTCGCCCCCCGAGAACATCTCCCAGCCCTTCTCGCCGTCGAGGGCTATATCCACCTCGTAGCCCTCTTTCTCCAGGCTGAACTCAACCGCCTCCGCCAGGGGCCTCTCGTCCTCGATGATGAGAATCTTCTTCAAAGCCGGGCCTTTTCCGGATTTGTCGCTCGCCGTCATCGCATCACCCCCTTAATATACACTGGGCACCTTGCACCGCAAAACGTGTGAGAAGGGGCCCGAGGAGGCCCCTTCTCCGGGTGGGAGGTAGTCGGAGTCAGCGCAATATCTCCATGATGACTTTCCCCAGCTCCGTATTGTCGATGAAAAGCCCACGCACGCGGTCGAACTCGTCGGCATAGCGGAAGAAGCGGATGGAGGCGAAACCTTTGGCATAGAGAGGTATGAGGGCGTTGGTGTGTTCGTCGCTGTTCCACTCCATACCGGGAAGGTTGCCCCTCCCGTTGTTGATGACAGGCTGCATTCTTCCCGCCGCGGCGGAACCAGGCCCGCAGAGGTAACCGCACTCGTGGTCGCCCGTCACCACCAGCAGTGTCTCGGCCCAGTTGCTGTTACGATGCACCCACTCAATGACCGCGTCTACCGCGTCGTTGAAATCCATCTCCTCCTCGATCATACGACCGCTCTGGTTGTCGTGGCTGGCCCAATCGACCGCGCCCCCCTCGACCATGAGGAAGAACCCGTCACGGTCGTCGTCGAGCACGTTGAGGGCTCCTCTGGTCATCTCCGACAGGGTCGGCACGTTCTCGTTCAAGGGCACCCTGTAGGGATCCGCGTTCTTTTCGCCGCTCCTGCCCTGCTGGAGCGTGGTGTGCGCCTGGGCGGTGCCGCAGACGCGCTTGGGAGTTTGACCGCATGCCAGAGCCTGGAACTCGGAACGTGTCTGGATCAGCTTCCAGGCATCATCCATGATCCCGTTGTGGTCGGCGTCCACCCCGGTGCCCGCCGTACCGGCGACCAGCGCGTCCCACGTGACCTGATCGCCCACGTATTTGAAGCTGATGGGAGAAGACGCCGGCTTGCCGTCATTATCAAAATAAGGATGGCCACATCCCATGATGACGTCGGTTGCGCTGTCCGCGATCATCTCCCTGGCGATCTGAGCGTAGTTGTTCCGCGAGGCGTTGTGGGCGACGAAGCCGGCGGGGGTGGCGTGGCTCCACTGCACGCTGGTGACGACCCCGGTGGCCATCCCCAGTTCCTCGGCGCGCTGGGCTACGTGGTAAAGGGGATTGTTGTTGATGTCCACCCCGATGGCGCCGTTTTTGGTCTTGACGGAAGTGGACATGGCGGTGGCGGCGGAGGCCGAGTCGGTGGCGTTCGCCTTCACATAATTGAAATCGCTCCAAGCGCGCACGGGATCGTAGCCGAGCAGCGTGTAAACGCCGTTCACGAGCTCGTACTCGTAGGTGCTCATACCCAGCTTCACGGGGAAGTGTTCATAAGCCTGGGCCTTCTTGCGCCCCGCCTCGTAATAATCGGTTGCCTCTATATGGTTGTACCCGCAGCCGTCACTTATCATCACGATGATGTTCTTGACCCTGCGGCCGCGGAAGCCCATGGCATCGGCCTCCGTGGAGGGGAACACCGCCAGGGTCAAGCCCAGGCACAGGACCATGCCGAGGAACAGCGAAGCCGCTGTCCTCCATCCCCTCCGCCTTTGCTTCTTTCCTCTCACGAAAACCGGTTGCATGTGGGTCCTCTCCTTCCACTCGGATTTCTCATACCGAATCCGCTGAATGACCTTCACCGAATGGTTTTGCCTCCCATGTTTGCGTCTTTCCTGTTGCGGGTGTTGTCCTTGCTTGCATCCTTCTTGCAGGCAAAAATTCAGGTTTTCGCGTCCACATCCCTTCACCCTTCTGGTCGATCACCACGCCAAGTCGCGCACCACCTCCTCCATAAGATCAAGCTCGCTCCAGAGCACGGCACCGATACTAGGAAGCTCGCGTTAAGAACGGGTAGCGCGGAAGTAAAGCTTTTCCTAAGTCTTCGTAATCGGCTGTTTAACGGACGGCGGCCTCACCCTCCGGGCGTAAGGCGCAAGTCATGTGGAAGGCATGGAAGGAACTTCATCGGTCAATCGCGAGCGCACTCTCCTGGCCTCAGGCGGGCTCATGGAGGACTTGCGGGTGGGAGGGACCCGTTTCGGGGATTTCCATCCCGCCATCATCCCCGGTCTTCTACGGATATGCACGGCCGTGACGTGGACGACATGCATTGCTTGCGCCTTACGGAAATGATCTGGGGTCATCGTCCAGCCCCAATCCGCGTTCCCGGGAACAGGACATGATCGCGCCCGGTACGAAGATGCAATACAAACGTTAACGAGTCGTTACCTGCCATAAACCCGCATTTAATTCGGCGCCCCTGCAATAGATAGCGGAGGCTTCCCGAAAAGACACCAGTGAGGAGGTGAATGCATTGGGCGAGGAGTATCTCGAGGACCGCGGGATGTCAAACGCTGTGGGCGAGATGTCTCACGAGGGCTCTCCCGGTACCGGAAGCAGGGGCTGCAACCACCGCTTCTCGAGCCATCCGGGTTACCATGAACCCGAGTTCATGGAGGCGGAGGAGGCTCGCGCCACCGACATCATGGATACGGCGTACTCCTGCGAATACTACGACGAATATTCCAGCGAAGAATACGACTACGTCGGCGAGGACTGAAGGGATCTCGAAGGGGTCTTGCGCCAGCTCGAGGCGGACGGCAGCGGCGCGCAAATGACCTCGATCGCGTGGACGGGACGGTCTGCCGGCCAGGGCCGGCAGGTAGACGAGGAGGTGACAGGCTTTGGATATCATGCAGCAACCGGTCATCGATGGGCTGAGGCTGTATTACCGGGCCGCGTTCGGGACCGCGGACATGATCCAGGACCAGGCACAGAAACTCTGGAAGGTGCTCATGGAGCAGAACGGCAAGATGCGAAACGAGCTTGAATCCATCACCGCTTCCTGGATGTCCATCATGGAACGGAACCGCGAAGCCCTGCAGAAATATCTCGAGAAGAACCTCGCTCTCTTCGAGGAGCAGTCGAGCAAGGACGATGGCGACATCTATTCGCCCGCCAGGGCCCTCAAGACCTGGATGGAACTGCAGGCCGAGATGATGCGCGGCTGGATGGGGATCGACTGGACGGGCATGTGGGGTTTTCCGGTGGCCACGGCTGCCACGGAGGCGGATAAGGAAAAGGCGGGAGAGGTTGTCTCCAAGAGCAAGTGAGTCGCCCCCCACTTACCCGGGCAACGGTCAAGCCCGAGTTCAACGGAACAGCCGGGACCCTCAGGGGTCCCGGCCCCCCTACAAATGGAGGACTCAGATGACCAGGGAATTCCTGAAGACTTCGTATTTCCTGCAGGAACTGGAGGAGGCCAACGGCAAGATCCTCTGTGACCTCCTGTTAATGGCCCGCCTGGCGAACATCTCGTTGGGCATCATGGCCAAAGCGATACCGCGCCATGACGAGGACGTAGAATTGTACTTCCATACCCGGAGGACCATCGAAAGGCTGCAGAAGGAATCCTTCCGACAGGCCCAGCTCCTATCGGCCCTCAAGGACGAGCTCATCCACGCCAAGGACGGAGAGAGGAGCGCGGTGCCTCCCTGCGTCCTTTTCGATTACGAGAAGGAGGCCGTCTAGCAAAGCGTGCACACGGGAGGCGAACGGGCTCGCATCCTTGCGGACAGCTTCCATGACATGACGTATTACGTGTTTGCCCCGGCGTGGTCTGCGGAGCAGGTGCCCGGGGTTCTCGGTGGACATTCCCCGGTCATGACGCTTTACCGGCTTGCCCGCTCCCGTCGCCGCGGACTCCGGCACGGGCTACGGCACAAGGACCGGGCACGGCAAGAGCGGGCCTCGAAGGGCCGTCGGGAAACCCCTTAGAAATCCGACCATCGCGACCATCGATTTCATGCTGCCCCAAGCGATGAGACGGTCAGCGGGCACCATCAGGCAGCATCAACGCCTAACATCCGGGCTTCTATAGGTAATCCCGGCGACGACGGGTGGGGGCGGGCGGCGGAAGCCGGAAAACGGTCAGGACGGCTTTCCCGATCCGGCCTCCCACGGGGCATCGGGAGGTTCCTCTCCGGCGCGCAGCGCCTTCAGGGCGGCGAACCACCACCCCGGGGAGGAAAGAAGCCAGGCGCAGGCGTCTTCGGCGCCGGCCTCGTCCATGAAATCGACACGCAGTAGCTCCCTTAACTTTACCTTACCCAGGAAGGAGCGCGGCCCGGAGATCGCCGTCATACTGCCCAGGGGGATGAAGATCTCCGTCCGGGGGATGAGCTGGCGGAAGCGCAGGCCCCGGTCGGTAAGGGCCAGCAGGCCGTTTCCCCTCCACTGCCGGTAACCCTTCGACAGGCGCCCCAGGAAATTGCAGTCCTCGACGTTGTAGACCCTTTCCTTCCTCTCCTCGGTGATCTCGCGCAACCGCTCCGCGGCCTCCGCCCGCAGGCGCCTGACCCACCAGGCGATAAACACGATGTCGACGAGGAGGTCCGCCACCACGACGAGGATGATGACCAGGGCGAGCATGTGCACTCCTTTTCGCGCCCCGTTTCCCTGTTTGGATTATCGAACCGAGCCGAATATAACTGAAACTTGACCATGGGGGAGATAACGGCCTGCCGGCCAGCAAAGCCAGATCGTCGAGCCGCCCCTGACATGGTTCATGTTCGAGACTGCTCGAGGCAAATATTAGATCTCCCGGCCGGCTGTTATAGCCTCAACCGAGCTCCGACATGGTTAATAGTGGGGATATCCGACGGCCTATATCCTGGGGGACATATAGTTACGGCCTCGACTGAGCTCCTACATGATCCATTGTCGAAACTGCTCAAGGGAAATAGAGGGGGCGCGGTGAGATAGGTTGTTCGGGTGAGGGGGAGTAGGCGGGGGAGGAATAGGGAGTTCTAAGCGAAGTGCAGAAAACGCGGGGGTGGGGGTTTGGCTTTCGAACCGTGCCGAATATTGCCGAAATCACCCCTCGAGACGCCCCGGAGACGGAGAGGGTCATCCGCCGTGCCCGTCGGCTGCCACCCTGCACCCGGGAGAGCCTAAAGTCACCGCCCTGATGCATCCGATTGACATCATAAGACGGCGCGCCCATACTGACCGGGTGTGCGCGTCTCGGAGAGAGAAATACGCGAGCGGCAGGACGTTGCAGTACGGGGGCGGCTCTGGACGACGCGAAGAGGATAGCGAAGAACATAGCCTTGATCGTGGGTGGGGGCACCTTCCGCGCCGTGCTCATGCCTCTTTTCACCATCCTCATCGCCAGGCATCTGGGCACGGAGGGCTTCGGCGCCTTCTCCTTCGCCCTCTCCCTGGCCTCCATCCTGGTCATCGTGGGCGAGATGGGCCTGCCCAAGATGGTGGTGCGCGAGCTCGCCAACCACCGCGAGGACGTGGCGCGCTACATCGGCGACCTATCGGTGCTGCGTTTGCTGGCGGGACTGGCGAGCACGGGGCTGGTCGCGGTCATCCTGCTCTTCGCGCCCAGGAGCCCCGACGGGCGGCTCCCCCTCTTCCTCATCGGGCTGAGCCTGCTGGTCTTCACCGGGATGCGGCGCTTCTTCGACGCCATCTTCCAGGCATTCGAGGTCATGAAATACCAGGCCCTGGTGGACGTGGTGGACATCCTCCTCACCTTCGGGGTGGGCACGGCGCTGCTGTACAACGGCTACGGGCTCATGGGGGTGGCCTTTGCCATGATGGTGGGGGCCACGGTATCCATGGCCATGGACTTCATCATCCTCACCCGCAAACTGGGCCGGCCGGTCTTCACCTTCGACCTGGCCTTCTGGAAAAAGATGGTGGTGGGGGCCATACCCTTCGGGGTCATCGGGGTGCTCACCTTTCTCTTCGGGTACTCCAACACCGTGCTGCTCTCGCTTTTGAGGGGGAACGAGGAAGCGGGGCTCTTCAGCTCCGCGTACCGCGTGATCTGGATGCTGGCCATCATCCCCGCCACCTGCATGACCGCCGTGTTCCCCTTCCTCTCCAGGGTGGGGAAATCTCCCGGCGGCCGGCACCACGCCGCCATCCGCCTGGTGGTGAAGTACCTCGCTTGCCTGAGCCTGCCTTTCTCGGGCCTCCTGGTGATCTACGCGCCCCAGGTGATATCCGCCGTTTACGGCAGGGAATACGCGGGGGCCGCGCCCGCGTTGTGGGCCCTGGCAGCCATACCCCTCTTCAGCTTCGCCTATATCCCCCTCATCGACCTGCTCAACTCCCAGTACAAGCAGCGCCTCAGCGTGATCGCCATCCTCCTCTGCGCCGCCGTCAATACCGGGCTCTGCCTCATCCTCGCGCCCGTGCTGGGGCTGATGGGGGCGGCGGTGAGCACCCTGGTGGCCGAGGCCTGCCTCTTCGCGTGCAGCGCGTTCTTCTCCTGGAAACACCTGGGAGTCAGTCCGCGCATTTTCCGCCTCTGGAAACCGCTGGCCGCTTCCGCCACCGCCGTGCTGTCCATGCTGCCACTGCGCCACGTGCTGCCTCCCGTGGAGATGGTGGTTGCCTTTCTCCTCATCTACCTGGCGGCACTCCTTCTCCTGCGCACCTTCGACCACGAGGATCGTCGCCTGGTGCGCTCGCTCCGTAGGTCATAACTTCACCAATGGGGTCAGCCCCGGACATGGATAATGGGGTCAGCCCCGGACATGGGACATTTTTCAGTAGAAACCTAACGCGAGACCGTTTTGATCATTGTCCCTACTCGTCTCCCTCGGAGGTCCTCCCTCAGGGGGTCGAAGTTTCTCCTCCCTCCGATGATCGAAGCCTCGAACTTTGATCCAACCTCGGGAGCACCTCTCCGGGGGTCGCGGCCTAGAGCATCGATCCTCATTAGAAGAGGTGTTTGGATGGATCGTTTATAACCATTCGGGGGTTGTGGCTTGGAGCTTAAATCCTCGCAAAATTAGATGATCTATAGGTCATTCGTGGACCCGGACGGCGAACCCTGAAATGATGTCCCGGCAACTGACACGACGATCGAATGTCAAAGACGCGACCACGCCTCCAGGACGTAAGCCCGCATCGAAGATCGAAGTTGTTGACCCCATCTCCCACCTCGAGTGACCCCGTCGGGGTTGTGGGAATCTGTTATAATATCGCTACCTCTTGGTAACCATAGGAGGGCGGAAGTGGACCGGGGCTTGCGGAAAGCCCGGCAGAAAAGCGGAAAGCGAGGTAGATCAAACATGGCAGAGATCAGAGAAGCCGTCCTGGTCGATGGGGTGAGGACCCCCAACTTCAGGGCCCACGCGGAGAAGGGCTGGGCCAGGCACCTGCGTCCGGATGAGCTGCTCACCTACGTTTACAAGGCGCTCTTCGAGCGCAACCCCCAGGTGAAGCCCGAGGACGTGGAGGCGGTCTTCTGCGGCACCGCCAACCAGACCGGGATGCAGAACGACATCGCCCGCCTGGGGTGGCTGGCCTCGGGTATGCCGGAGAGCGTGCCCACCAACGGCGTGAACCAGCAGTGCCCTTCGGGGATGTCCTGCATCGAGCACGCCTGCCGCGCCATCATGGCCGGCGAGGGGGACATCTTCATCGCCTCCGGGGTGGAGGACATGATGAACGTGCCCATGGCCATGGGCATGGACTTCCCCCCGCGCATCGCCGAGTACTACAACCCGGCCGAGCTACCCATGGGCCCCACGGCGGAAAAGATCGCCCAGGTCTATAACATCTCCCGCGAGGACGCCGAGCTCATGGCATACCACAGCCACCTCAAAGCGGCGGCGGCCCGCGACGCGGGCAAGTTCAAGAACGAGATCGTGCCGGTGAAGGCGCTGGACGAGAGCGGCAACGAGTTCATGTGCGACCGCGACCAGTGGATCAGGGACAACCCCAGCCTGGAGCAGATGGCGCAGATGGCACCGGCCTTCCGCCCCGACGGCGTGGTCACCGCAGCCACCAGCTCCCCCCTCACCACCGGCGCCTGCGCCGCCCTCTTCATGAGCCGCGAGAAGGCCGACGAGCTGGGCCTCTCCTACACCATCAAGTACGCGGGCGGCGTGATGGCGGGTTGCGATCCCACCCTTATGGGCATCGGGCCCGTGCCGGCGGTGCGGAAGCTGCTGGAGCGCAAGGGTCTCACGGTCAATGACATCGGGGTCTGGGAGCTCAACGAGGCCTTCGGAACCCAGTCCCTGGCGGTCATCCGCGAGCTGGGCATCGGCCACAATGCCCCCTTCGACAACATCAACGTGTGGGGCGGCGCGCTGGCGCTGGGTCATCCCCTGGGGGAGTCCGGATGCCGCATCGTCATCACCCTGAACAACATCATGAAGACGGATTTCGCCGACGCCAAGTACGGGGTAGCCACCCTCTGCGGCGGCTTCGGCAACGGCAACGCCACCCTGTGGGAGAGGGTGTAGTCACCGTCGAGACCGGGAAGTGATTCGGGGGCGGGCATTGTCCCGCCCCCGACTCTGTGGGGTCGTATCTTCATTCTTCAATGCAATTTACTCGAGTGGTTAAAGGCACGAGGATGGGAACGAACGGGGGTTCCCCTGCTCGGTTGTGCAAGCATGAGTAAGGCGGTTGATGATTGAAGAAGACCAAATAACCATTTGACCAATGATAGAGAGAAAGTGTCCCATGTCCGGGGCTGACCCCATTACTGGAGGAGGCCTTTGCGGGCCATCCACATGAATACTTTCTTGCCCCACGGGTAGCGATTGCCGAAGGCGACGGCTCCCATGAAAACGCTCGGGCTGAAGCGTTTCGCAAGCCATAGCGCCCTGCCCGAAAACTGGGGGATGCAGTACAGCTTTCCTCTCTCCACCGCCCTGATGGCCGCCTCCGCCACCTCGTCAGCGGTCATGCGCGCGTGCTCGAAGGTGGTGCGGGCGAACTCCGGCTCGAACTCGTCGGTGTAGCGCATGGTGCGGAGCAGGTTGGTGTTGAAGAACATGGGGCAGAGCACGGTCACCCCGATTCCGGCCGGAGCCAGCTCCTCCCTGAGAGTCTCGGAGAGGGAGATGACCGCCGCCTTGGTGGCGTTGTAGGGCGACATCTCTAAAAGGTTGAAGATGCCAGCCGCGGAGGCCACGTTGAGGATGTGGCCGTGGCCCTGCTTCTTCATGCGCGGCAGGAAGAAATGGCAGCCGTAGAGCATCCCCCAGAAGTTGACGGAAAAGATCCACTCCCAGTCCTCCAGGGGTATGTCGCCGACGTAACCCGTGGAGACCACGCCCGCGTTGTTCACCAGCAGGTCCACGCCTCCCCAGGATGAGAAGAAGTGCTCGGCCATGGCCCCCCAATCCACGGCCACCCGCACGTCCAGCTCGTATACCTCGCCGCTGCCCCCGGCTTCGTTGACCTTCTTCAGGGTCTCCCCGGCCCCCTCCAGGTCGATGTCCACCACTCCTACGCGGCAGCCCCTCCGCCCCAGCGCCACCGCCATGGCGCGGCCCAGCCCCGAGGCCGCCCCGGTGATCACCACCCGCTTTCCGTCCAGCTTGTTCATCCCTTCCTCCTATTTCCCCTCGAACCCCGCCGTGAAGCGCTCCTCGTACATGGTCTCCAGGAGCTCCCTCTCGTCCATGCGTTGCTCCGCCGGCACGTCCACCCTCTCCGCGAGCAGGCGCGCGTAATCCCCCATGGCCCTCTCCGCGTCGCGGGTGTCGAAGACACGCAGGCTCTGCAGCATCTCTATGATGATGCCGCGGGAGAGGAAGGTGTCCGCGCCGTCGTGTACGGCTCTCTTCACCGCGTGCACCGCCACGGGAGGCCGCCCGGCCATGAGGTCGCAGAACTCCTGCACCCGGGCCTCGAACTCCGCCTTGGGGAAGACGCCGGTGAGGACGCCCATCTCCCTGGCCTCCTCCGGCTCGAGCTGGCTGCCCTTGAGCATCCACTCCAGGGCCCTCGCCTTGCCGATGAGGCGCGGCCACCTCTGGGAGCCGCCGCCGCCGGGGATGATGCCTATAAGCACCTCTGGCTGGCCGATGGTGAAGCCCTGGTCGCCGACCATGAAGCGGAAATCGAAACAGGCGGCGAATTACGTGCCCCCGCCGTTGCAGTAGCCGTTTATGGCCGCCACCGTCACCTTGTTCAGGCGCTCGATGGCGCGGTAGAGGCGCGTCATCTGCAGCCAGAGGATGAGGGTGAACATGCGCCCCTTGAGCGCCCTGGCGAACCGGAGGTTGGCCTCCTCCAGGATGGGGAAGCGGTCCATGAGGACGTTGTTGAGGGTGAGGAAGGCGTCCAGCACCGCCCTGCCCGGGGAGAAGCGGGCCATCCTGGCCACGGGCGAGGTCTTGTTCTCCTCGCAGATGCGGGCCAGCTCGGGGATGGAGAAATGCATGATATATGTGTCCTCGATGCCGCCGGTGAGCACCAGCACCCGCACCGAGTCGTCCTTCTCCACAGCCTTCACCACATCCCACAGCTCCTCCAGGATGTCCACGGTGAGGAAGTTGACGTGGGGATTGACTATCTCCACCCACAAGGTGTACCCGACATGTCTCGTCTTCAGATATCTATACGCCATGCTCACGCTCCTTCGCAGCAGGTCAACCGGATCGAAGATCGAAGATGTGACCCCGTTCACCCGTTCACCATTCATTTACTCGAAGCGTAGGCGGTGAGAGACGCGACCGCGCGGCGCATGAGCCCGGGGAAGAGGCGGCGCAGGTAATAGAGGAGGTAGGCCTCGCGGCCCAGGATGAGCAGGAAGCGGTCGGCGGCCACCGCCTCGACCACCTTTCTCCCCGCCTCTCCCGGGTCCATGCCCTTCTCCGCAAGCATGCGCTCGAACCTCTCCGTCAACTCCCGCTGGCGCTCGCAGCCCGGGTAGGTCCGCGTCCCCGCCGCTATGTTGGTGCTCACCGCCCCGGGGCATACCAGGGTCACCCCGATGCCGTGGCGACGGCACTCCGCCCACAATGCCTCGGAAAAGCCCGCCAGTCCGAACTTGGTGGTGGTATATGCGATATGGAAGGGGAGAACCACCAGGCTGGAGAGCGAGCCCACGTTGACCACGTGGCCCTCCCCGCGCGTGATCATCCCGGGCAGGAAGAGGCGGGTGCCGTAGATGCCACCCATGAGGTTGATGCCGGTGATCCACTCGATATCGTCCAGAGGTATGTTGGCGAGCTCCCCCCCAACTCCCACCCCGGCGTTGTTCACCAGCACGTCCACGCGGCCGCACTCCGCGAGGACCTCCTCCGCCAGCCTCTCCATCTGCGCGCGGGAGGAGACGTCCGCCTTTTTTATCAGGCAACTCCTTCCAGTGCCCTCGATCAACGAGGCCGTTTCGCGCATGCCTTCCTCGTTGATGTCCACCAGCACCAGGTCGCACCCCTTCCTCGCCAAGGCCAGGGAGATGCCCTGCCCCAGTCCCGAGGCGGACCCCGTCACCAGAGCGACCTTCCCCCTAAGCCAGTCCGGAGCCCTCATTTTCCGTCTTCCGGCCCTCATCGTCCTCGCTCTCCTTTCCTTTTTTATGACCTGCTGCCCCATCCCGGAACTCGTCTGCCTCCGATCCGCACCTCCTTATCGCGTGGGGTCACATCGAAGCCGTGCCGTATGACATACTCCTCGATCATCGATTGCGGTGAAACGAATCGATCTTCCATCGCGTAACGACATGATCTAAGGTCTGACTCCATTTAGATACCCTTCACCATCCACTCACTCATCTCGGAACCTTTTCCGCCTCACATCTACGCCCCGCGACGGATTGAAGATTGAAGATGTGACCCCACTCGTGACCCCCGCGGCGGATTGAAGATTGAAGATGTGACCCCACTTGGCAGTCGCGGCGGATTGAAGATTGAAGATGTGACCCCACTCGTGATTGAAGATTGAAGATGTGACCCCACTTGTGATTGAAGATTGAAGATGTGACCCCATGTGTTATTCTT
>FWPV01010112.1_pt1 | contig 15604 bp, 14 predicted proteins | sample 2228371 | NCBI WGS metagenome assembly FWPV01 (sample SAMEA103939776, study PRJEB20133) | metagenome | reverse complement strand
CATTGAGGGGGGAGTCTGGGTTCGAAAGCCATCAGGCACCCCTGGACGCCCTCGCAAGTGGGCGTCTTTTTTTTGTGTGGCTGTTGCCCCCATTGAGGGGGGAATCTGGGTTTGAAAGCCATCGGCAGATCGTCTGTCATAAAAACAGGACATTTGTCATGATTGATTTGTTCGTCTCTTTGTGCTAACCTTCACATAGGGAAGCAAAGATGCGCTGGGGAATCGATCGGTCGCCAAAAAGCCAGCGCGGAGCGAATGGCGAGACCGGCCCACAACGGTGTGGGTCGGTTTTTTTTGTTCAACTTTTTGACCCTGGGAGGGACGCATGAAACAAACAGGCAAAGTTCTCCAGTTTTTGATGTGCCTTGCGCTGGTCTTGACCGCGCTGGCACCCGTGAGCGTCGCGCCAGTGCAGGCTGAGGAAGGGGAGTATGTTTTCGAGGCCTGGGTTGACTTTTGCGATGCTGATACCGGGTCTGTGTGGATCAACGGCGTGGATACGCGCGGGCCAGAACAGCCATTCACCTTTGATTGGGGAGATGGTACTGTGGAGGCGTCCTGGTTTGTGGCCCACCATGTTTATAGCGACACCAGCCAGATCTACGAGGTGACCATCACCTCGGCGGCGGGTGGGGAAATCCAAGTCGAGGTAGATTTTTCCGCTTGTCCAACGCGCGCGTTCGAGGTTTGGTTGGAGGAAATTAACCCCTTGACTGGATTTGTGCGTCTGAATGGATTTGTGAGCGGTAGTCCGCTGGTGGTTTTTGACTGGGGTGATGGTTCAGAACCCACCGAGTCGTTCTTTCCTGTAGAACATTATTATCAAGATACCAGCCGGGAGTATGAAATTACCGTAACCGGAATTTTTTACGATGAGAGTGTGGTAACGACGACCCTGCCGGTCACTTTCACCTTGCCAGACCTGCACCGTATTGAAGTGTGGACGACCCTGGAGCCGTATCGCATCTTTGGCTATGGCTGGGATTTTGGTACCCCGGTGACAATCACGGTGGATGACCCGATTGGCGGCGAGATCTTGAGCGATACAGTTTATCCAGCCCCGGCGTCATGGGATGAGGGTTACCCGTTGATCGAGTATGAAGTCGATGAGGGAGTCTTGTTACCGGGTCGCCGTGTCACGCTCGACGACGGCACATCCCGCCGTGAGTTGATCATCTCTGATGTGGTGGTAACCCTCGTCAATGTGTTCACCGACCGGGTGGACGGCACTGCCTCTCCCGGTACACACATCGAGACCTGGTTCTGCAACGACGATGGTGCGCGCTGCGCCTTCCGTTGGATGGTGGTGGGAGAGGATGGAAAGTGGTTCGCCGATTTTGCACACCCAATGGACACCGGCGTTCCGGAAGAAGATAACACTGTTGAGATCACACCTTATCATTACAGCACGGTCGTCGTCCGTGATGAGGATGACGACAAAACTGTGGTGCACTGGGTGGGTCTCCTGCCCGAAATAGAGGTGCACCTGGCAGATAACGTCATTTGGAACTACAACTGGCCGATTGGCGGCCGGGTCAATTTGGAAATTCTGGAGAACGATGAGGTCGTTTATACCGCCTCCGCTGAACTCGAAACCCCAGATTGGAACCCGGAAATCTTCGTGACATCCTTTGTGCTGGGTGATGATTTCCGCCTGGCGCCCGGCCAGGTGGTCACGCTTCGCCATGAAGATGCGCCGGAGATGGCAAAGACTCACGATATTGTTGACCTGCGGGTGACGAAAGTGGACTTCAATGCAGATACCCTCGAAGGGTATGCGCCTCCTGGCTCGGTGGTGGACACCTCCTACCTGTGCGACGATGAAGATTGTGCCTGGCGTCTTTCGACGGCGGATGAAAACGGCTACTGGAAAGCCGATTATGGCCAGCCCAGCGGCCTCAACAGCGGTGACCCGGCCTTTGAGAACACGTTTGATATTCAACCCGGTTTCTGCAATGCGGCCCATGTGTTTAATGATGACCGCGATAGCACCATGGTGCCCTGGTGCGCCACAATCGAAGCGGGAGATTACGGCATTTACATTTTCGACCCCGAAACGGGCGAGATTACCCTGTTGACGCGCAATCTGACCGGTACGGACGAATATAACCCGGTCTGGTCTCACAACGGCAAGAAGATTGCCCATGACGTGCTTGGCGCGGATGGTTCACACAGCATTTACATCACAGACATTACAACCGGCATCAGCACACCGCTGGCTGGCGCAGAGGATGGCGGCAACGACGCGGCCTGGTCGCCAAATGGCAAATGGATTATCTTCGACCGCCTGGCGGCTGGCGACGCCAGTTTGTACATCGTACCCGCCACGGGCGGCGCACGGCAACTGGTGCGCGAAGATGCGATCAGCGCCGACTGGGCCCCCAATGGCAAGCGGATTGTCTTCCAGCAGCCCAGCGACGGGTCAATTCGTACCGCTCCTGTAGATGGCGGCAAGGGGGGTGAAACCCTCATCGCCGCGAATGGCGCCAACCCGGCCTGGTCGCCGGATGGCAAGTGGATCGCCTACGAGGCGGATGGCGACATCTGGGTGCGGGCGGTTAACGTCTTGGGTGTGCCAAAGGGCGCGGCTATCCGGCTTACCAGCGATGCCTTCCAGGATGGACAGCCCACCTGGTCGCCAGATAGTCAGACCATTGTTTATCACTCCGGCTTCGGTGATGATTTCGATCTTTGGAGCGTCCCTGCCGCGGGCGGTGAACCCACCTGGCTAAACGGCGCGCCTGGCATGGGCGATTATGACCCTGCCTATGCCCGCAACCATTCCCTGATTGCTTATGCCAGTCCATCGCCTTATGGGCAGGCCACGCGCGATTGGGTGGCAGCCTTTACGTATGACCTGCCAGCCGGGTATTGGTCAACCGGAGACCATACCTATCAATTTTTAGCGCCGGACTAAAGTTTTCCTACCTTTGCCCAGCCCTAAGCCGTTGGAATGATATAAACAGCATCCCGAAGGTTGATTTGCCTTCGGGATGCTGTTTTTTGATGATATATTGCGGGTTTTGTCTTTAATCGTTATGCCTATTTCACTGGCACGGCCTGCGGCGTGGGTTCGCTGCGCAGGAAGACCAGGCTGGCTACAAACGCCAGCAGCATAATCGCCGCGCCCGTGACGAACGGGTAGCCTAGGTTGATGTCAATCACCGTACCAGCCCACAACGGTCCTGCAATGCGCCCCAGGCTCATGTAGGCGTTATTCAGCCCCATCGAAATGCCCTGCCCAAGTGTGGTGCGTTTGGAAATAAGCGAAGCAACGCTCGGCCGCAGCATGGAGTTGCTGAACACGAAGAAGGCCGTGGTTGCCAGCACGCTGGGCAGGCTGTTAGCCGCCAGCATCAGGGCAAACCCAATAGCGCTGCCAATCAGCGAGGCTTTCAGGACGGTCGCATCCCCAAAACGGCGCGTGGCTGGACCGGTCAGCAGCCCTTGCACCGTTGCGCCCACCAACCCTACTACGCTGATGACCAAACCCACGGTCAGTTCGTCGTAGCCAAAGCGCTGCTGCGCATAAAAGCCAAAAATGCCCTCAAAGTTGGTCAGCGCAAAATTGTTCAGAAAGGCCTGCACCAGCAGGAAACCAATCGGGCCGGCCAGGGCCGCCAGCATCAATTTGATTTGTACGCCTTGCACTTTTTGCCCGTGCTGTTTGTGCTCATGCGCCAGTGATTCCGGTAGCAGCCACCAGATGAGGAACATGCCCAGCACGGAAAGCCCCGCGCCAATGAAGAACGGCATCTCGTGCGATAACGCCCCGCTCAGCCCGCCAATGCCCGGACCCAGCACCATGCCCAGACCAAAGGCGGCGCCAATAAGCCCCATGCCGCCGCCACGCGAGCGCTCATCGGTGCTATCGCTGATGTAGGCCATCGCCGCCGATTGCGTCGCCGAAGACAGGATTCCGCCCACGGCGCGCCCAACGTACAGCAGGGTCAGGTTGGGGGCCAGGCCCATCAGCACCATGCCCAGGGCGTTGCCGAATGCGCCGATCATCAGCACCGGCTTGCGCCCATAGCGGTCCGAAAGCCCACCCCAAATAGGCGCAAAGATGAATTGCATCAGCGAGAAGACCGTCATCAGCCCGCCCATGGCCAGGCCGCTGCCGCCAAACCGTTCCACCAGGAACGGCAAAATTGGGATGATGATGCCAAAACTCAACATCACCACCACCATGTTGAAGAAGAGAATACCCAGGTTGCGATTTTTCATATCCATCATCAAAGTTCCGATTATAGTCTTGCATTTCAAAAACTGCAGTGTGGACTTTTCCCAACCTGATATAATCGGCGCACACCCAAAGCGGAGGTATTTGGTATGAATTTTGCAATGTGGAAAAAGGCGCTGCAGGTCATTCCGGCAGTTTCTAAAGCCGAGTGGGACGCGCTTGACCTGGTTTCGAAATGGCTCATCTCCACCCGCGCCGCGGTGTTGGTAATGACCTTCATCTCTTCTGCGCTGGCTGGGTTGTTTGCCCTGCGCGATGACAGGTTTGAGCTTTTGCCCTGGCTGGCGCTTACCCTGGGGCTGATTTTGGCTCACGCCACCAACAACCTGTTCAACGACTATACCGACTTTGTCAAAGGCGTGGACAAGGACAATTACTTCCGCACCATGTATGGCCCGCAGCCGGTAGCCAGCGGATTGATGACCACCCGGCAACTGCTTGCCTACACGTCGGTCACCGGAGCGGCCGCCGCGGCCCTGGGCCTTTTCCTGATTGCCCTCAACGGCTGGGACCCGGTCATTTGGGCGCTATTGGGGCTGGGGGCGTTCTTTGTTTTGTTCTATACCTGGCCGCTCAAGTATATTGCGCTGGGAGAAATTGCCGTGCTCATCGTATGGGGCCCGTTGATGATTGGCGGTGGTTACTATGTGCTTGCCCATACCTGGGACTGGAATGTGGTTTGGGCTAGTCTGCCGTACTATTTTGGTGTAACAACGGTCATTTTCGGCAAACACATTGACAAGATCGCCGCCGACAAAGCCAAAAATATTCATACACTGCCGGTCATTCTGGGTGAAAAACTTTCGCGTTACGTCGTTCTTGCCATGATGTTCTTGCCGTATGTTTTGGTGGTTGTTATGGTGGCGCTGCGCTACTATACCCCCGTGATGTTGCTCGTTTTTCTTGCGCTTCCCACCCTGCGTCGCATTTATCCGGCATTTCTCAAACCCAAACCGGAAACGCGCCCCGAAGGATTCCCGGACGGGCAGGGCGGTTGGCCGCTTTACTTTGCGCCGCTCGCGTTTCAGAATAACCGTACGTTTGGTGGGCTTTTTATGGTCGCATTGCTCATAGACGTGATTTTGCGCCTGGTCTTGCCTGATTTTTGGCGCTAATTGCTGCGCAGCGGCGTTATCTGGCCCGGTAAAATAACCGGGCCGTTTTGTTTATCTTTCGTAAAAGCTTTCGTTCAATAGTTCGCCTTTTCACATAGCAGTTGTATAATCTGCAAACGTAATTTCTGCCAAAGTCTAAAAATTTATGGAAGGCGTCTATGAAAATTAACTTTGCTATGTGGCGAAAAGCATCCTGGGAACTAATCAAAATGGACAGCAAGCAAGAATGGGATTCGCTTGATGTCATTTCCAAATGGTTGATTGCCACGCGTTCGGCTGTCACAGCAGTCACAATCTACTCCTCGATCATTGCGGGGTTGCTTTTCTGGCGCGCCCAATCTGTTGCAGAGCCTTTTCCCTGGCTGCCGTGGTTGATTGTCACCCTCGGTTTGTTCATTGCGCATGGCACAAACAACCTGCTCAATGACTACACCGACTTTGCGCGCGGCGTAGATAAAGACAATTACTTCCGCACCCAATATGGCGTGCATCCACTGGTGCAAGGGTTTTGGACCAAGCGCCAACAAATTCAATGGTTTTTGGTTAGCGGATTTATCGCCTTCGTCAGTGGGGTATACGCCTTGTTTTACACCAGTTTCAATCCCTATGTGATTGGGTTGTTTGCCTTTGGGGCGCTGGTATTGCTCTTTTATACCTGGCCAATGAAGTATTGGGCCGTGGGCGAACTATCCATTTTTCTCATTTGGGGTCCCATCATGATTGCCGGGGTGTATCTTGTCCTGGCGCTTGGGTCCACAGGTCAGGTACCGCCGGAGTTGGGGCTGGTTGCCCTGGCGGGCGTGCCTTTTGGGCTGAGTGTGGCCAGCATCAACGTTGCCAAGCACACGGACAAACTTGATGACGACAAAGCCAAAGGCGTGGGCACGTTTCCGGTGCGTGTTGGGCAAACGGCTGCGCGTTACACCACCATTTTGTCCATTCTAATAGCCTATGCCATTGTCATCTATCTGGTTGTGACGGGATACTTTTCACTATTCATGTTGCTGGTACTCTTTGCCGCCAAACGGGCTTTTTATGCTGTGGCTGTGCTTACCAGGCCGCGTCCGCAAGGCCCCCCCGCCGGTTTTGAAGCGTTTTGGCCCACCTGGTTTTCTGGTTTTGCCTTTTATCACAACCGCATGTTTGGCGGCATGTTTGTGCTTGGCATTTTGCTGGATACGCTTGCGCGCAAACTGGCCCTGGCCGATGTCAACCTTTTGGGCGGCATTGCGCTGGGCATAGGGCTTGTGGTTGCAATGGTACGCTACCTGCAGGATAAATCAAAAAAATAAATTGACATACGCCAGGCGGACGTCTCCGCTGCGATTCGTGGCGCGCCGTCCGCTTTTTATTGGGTGATGCTCAGCCCCTCAATCTCCATCTGGGCTTGTGCATTTGCTAACGTACCCATGCGCACCCGCCCGTCAGGATGCCAGCCCGCAAATTGATTATCAATCCAGATGACCAACCCCAACCGCCCGCGTGGGCGCAACGGGGTGTGGAAAACGGACTGCCCGTCTACTGCAAAGGTCACGCCCGCATCTTGCCATATCAGCCCGTATGTGTGCCATTGCGTCACATCCACATCCAGTTTGGCGCTGTCTTCACAAATCACCTGGCTGGAAAGAGCGCGTAGCAAACGCGAGAGCGGGCGCACCGCCAGCATCGGCAGCCCTGGCGCCGCCGGGGCTAAAAGCAGCCCCGGAAGAACAGGCGCGCTAAACACTTGCGCCAGAAATCCGTGCGCAGGTTTGTCGTTGACAAACGACAGATAATTTTCGGATGAAGCGTAAAAGAACCAGGCCGCATTGGGCAGGGCGGGCAATCGGCGCGCCATGCCGCCCAGCCCAAGCGACGCGCTAAATGGGTCATTCCACAGCCCAAAACCCCACGTTCCTGCATGCTGCTCAGCCGAGACGCGCGCCCTCAGGCTAAGGGTGACTGGCATTTGCCACTTGAATCTGGTGCGCGGCAGGGTGTGGTAATCATCCATTTGCGCCAGGCGATACGCTCCTGCCGAACCACCATCTATTTGCAAAATAAAGCCGCCCTCTCTCTGGCAGATGCTGTCTTCAGGGGTGTAAGGATGTGGCGCAAGCATGGCTTTGCCCAAAACCTCAGGGCTGATAGTTCACCATGAGTACAACCGAGACCCGATTTCCATCCGCATTTTCGGCGCTAATTTCAATCGTATTGGCGCCAGGCTCAAGCGTAACCGTATACCTAAAAAATTGATCTGGCGGAACAAGCAATTCGGTTTGATTGATCTTGACAACAGTGCCTGCTGTGGCCTGGCCGCTTACATCTACCGTCTCGCTGTTAACGGTGCTGTTTTGCTGTGGACTGAGCACACGAAGCCACAAATCGCCCTGACGCGCTTCGATGAAATTAGGCGTTATTTCGGCGGGGTTGGCTGTGCCTGGTATGGCTGCCAGACCAGTTTGGGGCAAGGGTGCGCATGCGCCCAATAGCATGAAAATAATCAACAACGCAAGAAATTGTTTGCGCATCGCGTGCTCCAGCCGCCGATTATACGATATGCGCGTAGTTTTGAGGTGTACGCTTTTTTGAAATTTTAAGACTTTTTGAAATGCGAGATTGTCAAAGTATAATTGAATACGGAGGATTAACATTACGCAATGGAAATAACCTGGTACGGACACTCCTGTTTTCGCTTGACCGAACGCGGCATGGCCAGCGTCGTCACAGACCCTTTTGATTCTGCTGTCATTGGGTACGAACCACTTAAACTCAAAGCAGATATTCTCACCATCAGCCACGATTCACCCGGGCACGCCTTTGCCAGCGCCGTCAAAGGTGGGCCGCACATCATAGACGGCCCCGGCGAATTCGAAATTGGCGGTGTATTTATTACCGGTGTGCAAACCGACACCAACGGCAAAAAAGGCGTCGAAAAACCCCGCAACACGCTTTATGTCTTCGATTACGACGGCTTGAATGTGGCGCACCTGGGCGACTTACGCAGCGTCCCCACTCAGGCCGAAGTAGAGGCCCTGGGCAACGTCCACATTGCGCTGGTGCCGGTGGGCGGCGGCGGTGGGCTAAATGCCGCCAAAGCCGCCGAAGTAATTAGCCTGATCGAACCAAATATCGTTATCCCAATGCACTACCACACTCCAGCCTGCAAAATAAACCTGGACACGCTGGATAAGTTTCTCAAAGAAATGGGGCTCAATGCACCAGAGCGCCTGCCCTCTCTCAAAGTGACTCGTTCAGCCTTGCCCACCGAAACCCGCGTCGTGGTGCTCGACTATCAGAGCAGTTAGAGGAGGACGCATGCCTGTCAAATTGCTCATGACCTGGGACATTGCGCCAGAACAAGAACAGGAATACTTCCAATTCGTCATCCGCGAATTCATTCCGGGCATTCAACGCATCGGACTGGAGCCACTCGAAGCCTGGGCTACCATTTACGGCAAATATCCGCAAATCCTGGTTGCCATCCTTGCCCCCGACCTGCCCGCCGCACAGCGGGCCCTTAACTCGGGCGATTGGAAAACCCTGCGCAACAAATTGCTCAATTTTGTCACAAACTACTCCTATAAAGTCGTAGATGCCCGCCGCGGCTTCCAATTCTAAAATATCTGCCTGCCCCACTTTCCTCACCGCCCGCTTCAGGGCGGTCTTTTTTCTATGAACCCGCTCGCCGAAAGCCTGCTCCACTGGTATCACCGCCATGCCCGCGTGCTGCCCTGGCGCGGACACCCCGACCCTTACGCCGTATGGGTGTCCGAAATCATGCTCCAGCAAACCCAGGTGGCCACCGTCATCCCTTACTTCGAGCGCTGGATGGCGCGTTTCCCAACTATCGCTGCCCTGGCCGCCGCCCCCGAACAAGAAGTCCTGGCGCTGTGGGAGGGTCTGGGTTATTACAGCCGGGCGCGCAATTTGCACAAAGCCGCCCAAATGATAATGCGCGAGTTTGGCGGGCAAATTCCCACCACGCTGCAAGACCTGCGCCGCTTGCCTGGTGTGGGGGCTTACACTGCGGCTGCCATCGCATCAATCGCCTTTGGACAAGATGTAGCCACCCTGGATGGCAACCTGCGCCGCATCTTCTCCCGCCTCTTCGACGTGCGTCAACCTGCCGACAGCGCCGCCGGTGAAAAACACCTGTGGCAGCTGGTTCAGCAGCATTTGCCGCCAGGGCGCGCCGGAGACTATAACCAGGCCCTGATGGACCTGGGCGCAACCATTTGCTTGCCGCGCAACCCGGCCTGTTTGCTGTGTCCCTTGCGCCCTCTCTGCCAGGCGTACGCCCTGGGCGTGCAGGAACAACGCCCCGTGTTGCGCCCGCGCCCGGTCGTGCCGCATCATCATCAGGTGATGGCGCTCATTGTGCAGGATGGCCTGACCCTGCTGGCGCGCCGCCCCGCCCAGGGCTTGCTGGGTGGACTGTGGGAATTTCCCGCTGCCCGAATTGACCCCAAAGCCGACCTCACCGCCGCCTTGCCTGCCGCTATACAGGCGGAATGCGCCCTGCAAGTGACTCCCGTTAAACCGCTGGGCGTCATTCGACACGCCTACACCCACTTCAAGTTGACAGCGCACCTGTTTCTATGTACCCTGGAATCGGACGCCTTGCCGCAACGCTGGCAATGGATGGCGCTGTCTGAACTGGCAGCCTGCCCTATGGGCAAGGTAGACCGCCAGGCTGCCCGAAAACTTACTACCTGATGAACACCCCTTCAGACCCCGATCCCTATGCCGAACTGCGCCGCCGTATGGTGCGCCAGCAAATTGCCGGGCGCGGCATTACCGATGCGCGCCTGCTGGCTGCTTTTGAGCGCGTGCCCCGTCACCTGTTTGTAGCGCCCAACTTATGGCCGCAAGCATACGACGACCACCCCCTGCCCATTGGCGAAAACCAGACCATTTCGCAGCCTTATATCGTTGCGCTCATGACCAGTCTGCTGCGCCTTACAGGCAGCGAATGCGTGCTGGAAGTGGGCGCTGGCTCTGGCTACCAGGCTGCCATTCTGGGCGAACTGGCCCGCCAGGTGCACACTGTCGAATTTCGTCCAGGCCTGGCGGCCCGGGCCGAATCTGTGCTGCGTAAGTTGGGCTATGCCAACGTGCAGGTGCATGTTGGCGATGGCTCGCTGGGTTGGCCGCCTGCAGCGCCCTTCCATGCCATTCTGGTGGCCGCCGGGGCGCCACACACGCCGCCCCCGCTGCTGACGCAATTAGCCGATGGCGGGCGCATGGTTATTCCGCTGGGGGGGCAGGGACTTCAGCATCTTGCCGTTTGGGAGCGGCAAGGCGATAAATTTGAATGCACACCCTCTATTCCAGTGGTGTTCGTACCGCTTGTTGGCGTACATGGCGTGAAATAAAAAGCGGGCTGTCTCTAAAAGACAGCCCGCTTTTTTAGCCAGAATCTACGCCCTGGCAATGCTTACAAAAACCATCGGGCGGCGGCGCGTTTCGTTGAATAGGAAAGAGCGCACAGCGTCGGTAATCACACGGTCGTTGTCCTGTCCGCCGCTGTTGACAATATCCATCACCTTTTTACGCACCGCCGGGATCAGAATTTCCGCATCTTGCGGCGAAACAAACCCGCGCGTAATAATTTCGGGGTCGTGAATAAGCCGCCCAGAGTATTTGTCCACCGTCAGGTCTATCAACATGATGCCGCTGCGCGCCAATTGCTCGCGTTCGCGCATCACGTCACTGTCCACATCGCCAATGCTGCCGCCTTCCACGAAGATGTAGCCGCCAGGAATGCGCCCGGTGACCTGAATGCCACTTTGCGATACCTCAACGATGTGACCGTTTTCGACCACCACAATATGATTTTCAGGAATACCCATTTGGGCTGCCAGCGAGGCGTGACGCGTCAGTTGACGTAATTCGCCGTGAATTGGCATGAAGAATTTTGGCCGCACCAGGTTGAGCATCAGTTTTTGTTCTTCCTGGCTGGCATGTCCTGAGACGTGCACGGGTAAAATGTTATCCCAAATCACATTTGCCCCCCGCCGCAGCAGGCGGTTGATGGTACGGCTGACGCTTTCCTCGTTGCCAGGGATAGGATGCGAAGAGAGTACGATTGTATCGCCGGGCTTGAGGTCGAACTGCCGGTTGGTGCCAGTAGAAAGCCGCCCAATGATAGATGAGGGTTCGCCTTGCGAACCGGTGCACATCAATACCACTTCTTTATCGGGCAGGTTGATGGCCTGTTCAACGCTTACGAGCGTATCATCTGGCACAAGCAAATAGCCCAGTTTGCGCGCAATTTTGGCGTTATCTACCATGCTGGTGCCCACAAAGGCCAGTTTGCGTTTGTGCTTTACGGCGGCATCGGCCACTTGCTGCATGCGCGAGATGAGCGATGCAAACGACGCAATGATGATGCGGCCGGGCGCGCTGGTAAATACCTGGTCGAAAGCCGGACCAATCACTTTTTCCGAGGGCGTCCAACCGGGGCGCTCAGCGTTCGTGGAGTCAGAAAGCAGCAGGGTTACGCCGCGTTGCGAAAATTCGGCCAATTTGGCATAGTCGGTTGGCCAGCCGTCCACGGGCGTTTGATCGAACTTAAAATCGCCAGTGTGGACCACCAACCCGGCCGGGGTAGTGATTCCCAGCCCAATGCCATCTGGAATGGAGTGACATACATGAAACGTCTCTACTTTGAACGGCCCAATTTGCAGCGTTTCGCCTGCCTGCATGGTAATCAGTTGGGCCTTATTGGCCATGCCGTTGCGGGCTAATTTGACCTCGATGAGCCCGCGCGTAAGGGGGGTGGCATACACTGGGGCAGGGACTCGTTCCAGCACATGGTGCAGCGCGCCGATGTGATCTTCGTGCCCATGCGTGATGATGATGCCTGCCACATTTTGGCTTTTATCGTACAGGTACTCAAAATCTGGGATGATGTAGTCGACGCCGAGCATGTCGTTTTCAGGAAACATCATGCCGGCATCTACGACAAGGATTTTGCCGTCATATTCATAGACGGTCATATTCTTGCCGACTTCCCCAAGCCCCCCCAGGGGAATGATTCTTAATTTTTCGTTCTTACTCATTGTTCACCTTAGTAAAATTCACGGCAATGTAGCCGGGTTAAAATGCAAAAAAGTTTCCCCTGGCTTGCTTTTGCAAGCGGGGTTTGTGCAAACCAATCGGTTGTTATAAAAAACTGCCACCGGGTGGCAGGTAAAGTCACATCCAATGCAGGCAGTATAGCAGGCCAGGCGCAATTTGTCAAAGCCGGGTGCAAGCGGGTTTAAGGTATAATTATTCTGCTCTGCCCACAGCGGCGCTTATTACATGCACCCTGGGCAAATCTGCTCAAGTGAATGACGACCATGATGACCATGACTTTTGATCTTCCTGCCGATTACTGGCAGAACCTGACTGTCTCTAAACAAGACATCGAATTTTTGCAAAACTACCTCTTCGAAGTTGAAACACCCCTGACTGGACGTGAGATGGCGTCTGTTCTGGTGACCGAGCGCATTCGCCGTGAGCGCGAGTCCCAAGAGGCGGCCATGAAATCTGTTGGGCGGGTGTTCATGCCCAAAGAGCAATACAAAGTGGGCGAGCACCTGCTCTTCCCGGCGCTTAACTGGCAAAAAGGGGAAGTGCTGGCCGTGCGCCCGGGCAATAACCCGCAGCGTCCACCCTTCGAGGTGATTACCGTCGCTATGGAAGACGGCACGCAGCGGGCGTTTGCCGCCTGCCTGGAGGAGCACGCACTCAACCAACCGCCAGAAATACCCGAAAGCGTAGAAATTAACCCCGAAGAGATCCTCAACACCTATGGCGATGTACTCGCTCAAAAAATTGAAGCCGCATTAGAAAATGACGAGAACTTGGTGCGCATTGCCGGGCGCTGGTTCCCCAGTGCGCTGCTGGTGGATATTAACGTGGGGCACCTTAACCTGGCGGAGGCGATTCTGGACGTTTCGGGCGGCGAGCCAATGCCTACTGACGCGTTAATGAAAGAACTGGACCTGGGCAGTGGCGTTAACCCGCGCCTGGTGGAATTTTCGCTCAACTATGCCCTTCAGAATGACAGCCGTTTTGACGAAGTGGGCCCGGCCGGGCAAGTGTTGTGGGTGTTGGAACGCCACGAACCAGAGGATGTGCGCACCCCGCCGCCCTATCTGCGTTATAACGAAATCAACTACGACCCGTCTCATTTGACTGAGCAGCTGCGGCGCCTGGAAGCCGAACTGGATGATGAACTAAGCCCTATCGAGGCGGTTGCCCCAGCCAGCGGAGAAGTCACCATCTGCCTCACTTATCCGCACTGGCGGGCAGGCACCCTGCCTGTTTCGGGGCGGCTGAAAAACTTTTTCCCCACTGCTTACGAATCCGAGCGGGTGCGTTTCAATCTGCGCGATACATCCTCCAGCGATTTGCTGCCAGCCTGGGTGGTGCGCAAAAATCGCTATGTGTACGGGTTGCGCAACTGGTACCTCAAACATGGGCTTATCCCTGGCGGCTACGTCACGCTGCGCCAGAGCAAAACCCCCGGTGAGGTGCTTATCGAAGCCAAAACACACCGCCCCACGCGCGAATGGGTACGCACTGTGCTGGCAGGTACAGATGGCGGCCTGGTATTTGCCATCCTGAAGCAAGAAGTGGCTTGCGAGTACAACGAGCGCATGGTGATTGCCGTACCTCACCTGGATGCGGTAGACCTGGCCTGGGCGCAGGCTGCTAAAAGCCGCCAAAGCCTGGAAAACCTGGTTCTGACCAATGTGCGCGAATTATCGAAACTCACCCCTCAGGGGCATGTTCATGCTCAGGAGTTGTACTCCGCGGTCAATATCCTGCGCCGCTGCCCGCCTGGCCCGTTATTCGACATTTTGACCACCAGTAAGCATTTCCGCCATGTGGGCGATTTGTACTATCGTCTTGCAGAGGCAGATTCTGACGAGGAGTGATATGGTTAATCCCAAGCCGTTTAGTCTGCTCAAGCCCAGCATTGACACCCCCTTTCACATAGACTTTGACTGGTGGCGGCAGAACGATAACGACTGGCATGTTTTCGTGCGCAGTCTGCTGTGTCCCGAACATCAGGAAATGTTCAAAGGTTGGGAAGGCGGTCAGAACATTGACTGGATTGACCCCCAAACTGCCGAAGTGCGCGAAATTGATGGGTTGCAGCACATCTTGATTGAGCACTGCGCCCGCGAAGAGTCCTTCCTGACGGAGCATACCGCTATCGTAGATGCCATCTTTCGAATTTTGCTGGTTAACAGCTGCACGCCCATGACGTGCGTGCAGCTGTCCGAGCGGCTTAACCGCCCGGCAGAAACGATTTTGCGCACCATTTCGGGTCCGCGCATTTACAAGGGCATTCGGCCAGTACAGGGCTGAATTTTCTCGCCCCCGTAGCTCAACGGACAGAGCAGCAGCCTTCTAAGCTGTTGGTTGTGGGTTCGAATCCCGCCGGGGGCGCCTGGCTCATTCAGGTTTATCTTTATTCAATTCAGAACCACTACGGGACTGTCCGCAAAATGATGCTGGGCAGTCCCTTGTATGTTCAGGCGTTTAGGATGGTTTATTTATCCACTTGAGCGTCACTTCATAATTTGCTTCTACCCCGCTTTTGGCTACCACGAACGCGCCGCCCATCTCACCGCTGGCTTTTAGCCTAAACGTAACCGTCACTTCATCGGCGCGGGCGGCTTCAAAAGCGGCTTTCATAGCGAGCATAGACTTTTTAATGCTGGCAAGCGCTTCTTCAAACCCCAACACGACGCCAGTTTTGTGGGATGGCGCTTTGATAATTGAAATCTCTCTTTTCGTTGTGGCGTTGTCTATCAATGCGTTGGCTTCGAGTGTTTCGTCCACTTCGATATACAGCACCGTACCATCTTCCAGGGTATATTCACGGTAAGGCATAATTTTCTCCTGCAAAAAGTTGCGGTTGCATCAAACAAAATAACTATAGCATGAATCTTAGCACGCGCACAATAAGCCCTGTCTGCCTGTACAGCCATCTGCATAAGCCAGGGCCTTCTTAAAATCCGGCATCATGTCACTGTGAGGCGTTCTTTGCCGAAGCAGTCTCCTGTTAAACGGGCATTATTAGCGCCCAAAGAGATTGCTTCGGCGCACAAACCGCTCCTCGCAATGACAGTTCACCACTTTAAGAAAGCCCTGTGCATAAGCCACCCCGGCGCAACGCGAACATCAACCCGTGTATCTGATTCACTGACATTTTTGAAGAGCGGGAGCTCTAGGAAGAACAGGCTCGAGTTTCAAGTTG
>FWPV01010108.1_pt1 | contig 15604 bp, 12 predicted proteins | sample 2228371 | NCBI WGS metagenome assembly FWPV01 (sample SAMEA103939776, study PRJEB20133) | metagenome | reverse complement strand
GGGAAATTAAGAAGCTGAAAGAGGAAAAGGTCCTCGAATGAGAAAGGCTCGCATGAACGAATGGTCGACGAGATCGTTAGGCAGTTTACAAAAGACAGAAGCAACCTGATTCCCATCCTGCAAAAGGTTCAGGACTCAGAAAGATTCCTTTCACAGGAAGCTGTCGAAAAGATAAGTCGTTTCTTGGACATATCTGAGAACGACCTATTTAGTGTTGCTAGCTTCTATGCTCAATTCCGCTTCACCCGCCCTGGCAAGCACACCGTTAAAGTCTGTCAGGGCACTGCTTGCCATGTAAGAGGAAGCGAGCGGATTTTGGAAGCAGTAGAGCGCGAATTGAACATAAGACCGGGACATACAACGAATGACTTCAAATTCAGCCTTGAAAGGGCAGCATGTTTTGGGTGCTGTGCTTTGAGTCCGGTAATGGTCATTGACCAGGATGTTTTCAGCAGGATGACGCCAACGAAAGTGAAAGAAGTGCTTGAATCATATAAATGAATAACGATCTTTCAGCGGAGACACTATGACCTTTGATGAAATAAAGCGTAATGCAGTTGCCGAGTGGGAGTCCCTGGAAAGAAGTGAAGCGCCTCTCATCTTTGTTGGCAGCGCTACCTGTGGCCGTTCCTCAGGTGCACTGAAGTTACTCGAACAACTCAATGCCGAGCTTGAGCAGAAAAACCTGAATGCTCGGGTAATAGAAGTAGGATGCATCGGCTGCTGCTATCTTGAGCCCCTTGTGGACATAGTCAAGCCGGGCCGCCCCCGCATCTGCTATAGCCGTGTTACGCCAGAGATCCTCTCAAGCCTCATAATAGATTACCTGCTGAATGATAACCCCAGAATTGACTTAGCCCTCTGCACTATAGGCAATGGCACAATCGATGGCATCCCAAAACTTTCGGATCTCCCTATGTTCAAACCCCAGGTGAGGATAGCGCTGCGCAATTGTGGCTATATCGACCCCGGAAATATCAATCACTACATCGCTAGGGGTGGATACAGTGGGCTGGTCAGAGCATTGGAGATGGAACCAGAAAGCGTGATAGATGAGATCGGAAAATCAGGGCTGAGGGGACGCGGCGGGGCGGGGTTTCCTACTGGAGTTAAATGGCGTGTCTGTCGCGACGCTCCTGTAACTGAAAAGTACCTGATCTGCAACGCTGATGAAGGCGACCCTGGCGCCTTCATGGATAGAGCACTATTGGAAAGCGACCCTCATTCCGTTTTAGAAGGAATGCTTATTGGCGCCTATGCTATTGGTGCTACTCATGGCTACATCTATATCCGCACCGAATACCCTCTGGCAATTGTCAGGCTCAAGACAGCTCTGGGACAAATGAGGGATTATGGACTGTTAGGCGACAACATCCTTGGTTCCAATCTTAGTTTCAATATTGAGGTCAAGGAGGGTGCAGGAGCCTTTGTCTGCGGAGAAGAGACCGCCATGATACGTGCCCTGCAAGGCAAAAGAGGCATGCCTTATCCCCGACCCCCTTTCCCTGCTACAGCAGGACTGTGGGGCAAGCCGACCAATATCAATAATGTGGAAACATGGAGCAATGTTTCTGCCATTTTGCAACACGGTGCAGAATGGTATGCCGGCTACGGCACCGAGCAAAGCAAAGGAACAAAGACCTTTGCGCTCGCTGGCAAGGTAGCTCGCACCGGGCTTATCGAGGTGCCAATGGGCATCACACTGCGCAAGATTGTTTACGACATAGGTGGTGGCGTAACCGATGGCAAGGATTTCAAGGCTGTGCAGACAGGGGGTCCGTCGGGCGGCTGTCTGCCGGCGAGCTGCCTAGATCTCCCCGTTGACTTTGAGCATCTGACCGCTGCTGGTTCCATCATGGGTTCAGGAGGGATGATAGTCACGGACAACGATACATGCATGGTTGACCTTGCGAAATATTTCCTCTCTTTTACTCAGGCTGAATCATGCGGCGAGTGTGTAGTGTGCCGCGAGGGAACTGCGCAGATGCTGGCTATCCTGACAGACATTACCGAGGGCAAAGGCAAGCGAAAGGATATAGACTTGCTTTTGGAGCTGGGCGAGGCAGTTAAACTGGGCTCTCTCTGCGCGCTGGGCGGGACAGCGCCTAATCCTGTGCTGACCACAATCAAATATTTCAAAGATGAGTACGAAGCTCATATTAATGAGAGGCGATGCCCTGCCAGAATATGCAAAAAACTCATCTCATTCTGTATCCTGCCCGAGAGATGCCAGGGCTGCCTTATATGCATGAGAAATTGCCCTGCAGGTGCCATTGCTGGAGACAAGCAAATGATACATGTCATAGACCAGAAAAAGTGCACTAAATGCGGAACTTGCCTGGACTTATGCCCACCTCAATTCAGTGCTGTGGTAAAAGTCAGCAAGGAAAAACCACTGACCCCAGAGAAGCCTGTCCCAGTCGGCAGCTGGGGCAAAACATAGTTGATAGGTGTTTTTTGAAGACTCTAACGCTGAATATTGATGGAAATGAAGTAAAGACTGAAAAGGGGAAGACTGTACTTCAGGCAGCATTAGATGCTGGTATCTACATTCCCCACCTTTGCTATCACCCTGACTTGAGCCCCTTTGGCGCCTGTCGGTTATGCTTGGTCGAGATCGAAGGCAAGCGGGGATTCCCCCCTGCATGCACTACGGTTGTTGAAGAGGGCATGGTGGTAAAGTCAAGGACACCACAGATTGAACGGGTACGGCGCATCGCTATTGAACTAATTCTGGCGGCTCATCCTCCGAATTGCATGATGTGCACCGATAGTCTCAATTGTGAGTTGCAATCGGTTGCTCAATATATGGGTATTTTTCTGGGAATTACGGAGCAGCGTCTCAGAAATCTGCGCAGGAATTTGCCTGTCGACGACAGCAATCCGCTTTTTGAACGCGATATGAGCAAATGCATCCTCTGCGGCAGATGTGTCAGGGCTTGCTACGAACTGCGGGGGGTGGGAGTGCTATCTTTTGTCAGCAGGGGTAAGGCAACCTATATTGGCACAGCTTTCGACCGTTCTCTTGCCGATGCCGGTTGCAGATTCTGCGGTGCTTGCGTTCAGGTCTGTCCTACACGCGCTCTCAACGACAAGGATATGCCTGTTGAGTCTGTTGCCGCTCGGGAAGCAGCGCTTGTTCCATGTAAAAACATTTGCCCTGCCAGAATAGATGTGCCCCGCTATATTAGATTTATCAGCCAAGGAAAATATCCAGAAGCGGTGGCAGTGATCAGAGAAAAGGCGCCTTTTCCTGCCATCCTGGGCCGTGTCTGCGACCATCCATGCGAAACGGTCTGTCGCCGTGGTGCCATAAATCAGGCTATTTCCATAAAGGCGCTGAAACGCTTTGCTGCTGAAAGGGATACAGGAACGTGGAGGAGGAACTCAAAAAAAGCGCCACCCACTGGCAAGCGAGTTGCTGTAGTGGGCTCGGGGCCATCCGGACTGACTGCGGCATATTATCTGGCGAAGCTAGGACACATGGTTACAGTGTTTGAAGCCCTGCCAGTCCCAGGTGGAATGATGCGTGTCGGCATACCTGAATATAAGCTACCCCGAAATGTTCTGGATTCGGAAATCGAAGAGGTTAAACGAGCGGGATTCGAGATTAAGACTAACACCAGAATAGAATCCGTCAAGAGTCTTTTTGAAGATGGTTATCATGCAATTTTTCTGGCAATTGGTGCCCATCAAAGTTCTAAGATTGGGTTACCGGGAGAGGATAGCGCCGGTGTTTTGGACTCTATCACATTCTTGAGGGAGACCAGCCTTGGCCAAAAGGTGGGGCTGGGAGATAAAGTAGCTGTCATAGGAAGCAGCAATATTGCTATAGATGCTGCCCGCACCGCCCTGAGGCTTGGTGCTAAAGATGTGACCGTAATCTACTACCCTTCTCGCGAAGTCAAGAAAAATGAAGAGGAAGAGATCGGCGCCGCTCTTGAGGAAGGAGTGAGAATTGACTGCATGGCAGTTCCCAGCAGGATATGGAATGAGAACGGGTTGGTCAAGCTGGAATGTATTCACATGGAACAGGGCGAATTTAATAGGCGAGGTAGGCCTCGCCCGGTTGCTGTTGAGGACGGTAGGTTCACCACTGAGTTTAATACAATAATCACTGCAAGCGGAAGAGTGCCTGCCATTCCCAGAGATCTTCCGGGCACAAACGAGCCCTGTAATTTGATAAAGATTAACGAAGACAACAGTGTAGTGGGCGTGCCGGGTGTCTTCGCTGGTGGAGACGCTGTGACCGGTCCCGCCTCGGTAATCGAAGCTATCGCCAGTGGGAAAATAGCTGCTATATCCATAGACAGGTACCTCGGAGGTGGCGGAAATATTGAGGAGAAACTGGCACCCATTGAACAGTCCAAAGGCTGGCTGGGACGCGCGGACAACTTTACCAATTTGAAGCGGCACGAGATTCCTTGTCTGGCTTTGGAGAAGCGGCTTAACAACTTCAATGAGATAGAGCAAGGTTATGACGAACAAGCAGCAATAGAAGAAGCGCACCGTTGCTTACAGTGTGATCTCAGGTTGAAGATATCCCGCGTACAGTTGCCGCCGAAGAAAAGCTCAACGAAAGGGGGATGAAAACATCATATGAGACCATGCTTCCTTGCACGTCTCATACTTCGGAAGCGCTGTTAAGCTGATGCTAGCCGAATGAATCAAAATCCGAAAGGAGGCACGATGAAATGGCAAAATAGAGTAACCGAACTGTTAGGCAGCAAATATCCCATAATACAAGGAGCTTTTGGTGAATTCGGCGTTTCAGCGCTGGCTGCCCCCGTTTCCGAAGCTGGCGGCTTCGGCATCATTACCGCCAGCGCTCTACGCACTCCTGAAGGTCTGAGGAAAGAGATCGCAAAAGCGCGTTCTATGACAGACAAACCCTTCGGAGTTAATCTCTCAATCGGGTTGTGCCCTCACATCGACCAGATGCGCGAGGTAGCGATTGAAGAGCGAGTCCCGGTGATTTTCACCTCTGCGTATCGTGCTGAAGAACATGGGAAACGGATAAAAGACGCAGGTCTCAAGTGGGTGCACAAGGTCGCAACCATTCACCATGCTCTGGCGGCCGAGCGACAGGGTGCCGATGCCGTAGTAATTGTAGGGCTGGAGGGCATAGGGTTCAAGAATGTTTCGCAGCTACCCACCCTGATTACTATTACCACTGCTGCCAGAATGCTAAAGGTGCCTTTGATTGCTGCTGGGGGCATTGGGGATGCTCGCGGCTTTCTAGCTGCCTTAGCCATGGGAGCGGAAGGCGTCTATATAGGCACTGCCTTCATTGCTACCAAGGAGTGTCCTATATCAGACGATTACAAACAGGCACTCATCCAGTCTCAACCCTGGGAGCCCGGCATCAGGAACCGCGCCCTCGCTCCTCCCGATAGCGAAGACTACCAAAGGGTGATGAGCGATAAAGACACACAATCCAAAGATGAGTGGCTAATTCGCCTGGAACGCGTGGTGGGCTTCAAGCAATCTCCCGACTTCAAGATAGATTGGGAGGCTGAAGTAGGCGACCCCGGGGAAGCCTTGAAAGTGACAGGGCCATCCCTCGCTGTCGGAGTGATTGACAGGGTGATGAGCGTCAAAGAGTTCATCGATAGCCTAATCCAGGGAGCTGAGGAGATGCTCTCACCGCATGGTCACTTAGGCAGGCTGGTAGCTGGCTAGCTTCGACGAGAATAGAACCCGTCAGTTCTGCTTTATCCAAGATTATCAAGAAACTTCAAAACGAAAGGGGGAAAAATGGCAAAGATAACAGAGGAAATGAAAGCGTTTGTGAAAGAGCAGCAAGCCTTTATCGCTACTGCCACACCGGATGGCATACCGAGTGTTGCCCCTAAAGGAAGCACCAGAGTTCTCGATGAGGAACACATAATATTCAGCGAGTCGGCTGGTAAACGCACATTCGACAACATTAAGCAGAATCCTAGAGTCGCCATTGTGGTGTGCGATAGGGCCCAAATGAAGTGCCTGCGTTTCCAGGGCAATGCTGAAATTATAACATCAGGACCAATCTTTGAAAAAAGTGTTGAGGCAATGAAGAAAATGGGAGCGCCGCCTCCCCATGCAGTGATCAAAGTCAAAGTGGAGGAGATCTACGACCTTGGAGTCCCTGGTTTTGGGAAAAGGATATGTTGAGTAACCCGGCAAAACTGTTCGTGCCTGGAAAAGAGGTTCAAGCCTTGAACTTAGTGCAAGCCCATAATTTCGAAGCAGCATCCTTTAGTCGTTGCAGACGCAAAGCTGGTGAAGGTTAAATAACATCCAGCTGAATAGTTCCAGTAGGATAGCACTACTCTCGGGACTAGTATAAACAGAAGCAAAAAATATATCTAGGAGGTAGGAGAAAGTGGCTGACATAATGGCAGTCAATATCTATGACCCCACCCAGCATCCAGAGGAATGGACTCCGAGGATGTATGAGATGCTGGATAAGGCAAAAGACATTATCGAGGAATGGTGGCTTCCTAACCGCAGGCAGCTCGACCGACTCGGTGGTGTCCTCGCTATGACAGAAATGTCCGACGTCTACTACGGCATGCACAAGGCAATAATAAATGCGGGCTTTTACGGCAGATGCATCCCCCAAGAGTATGGAGGCCCGGGCTGGAGCCTCCTCGAGTGCAGCCTGCTCTCTGCTGAGATTACTAAGGCGTGCTTTACCCCCAGACTCGATGACGCCTTCTTTTACGGAGAGCCAGCAGTTCAAATACTTCTCAAGTGGACACCAGATGAGGATGCGAAACGGGAGTACTTCAAGAGAATACTCGATGGTGGATTCTGCACTATATGGGCAACAGACCCGGAGTCAGGTGTTGATATGGGTGGAATGCGCGGGACCGCAACCCGCGATGGGGATTACTATATTTTAAACGGACCCAAGTGGTGGATGGCGATGTGCAGTCCGGGCCCCGTCGGTCTTCAGTGGCATCTGACCTTGCTTAAGACGGACACCACCAAACGTACCAGCGGGCTTACGCTTTTCATTGTAAATGACGAAGCGCCAGGAATTATCCGGGGCCGAGAAGGCGACCTCATGGGAGCAAGATGGGGTTGTGCTCGCTATGAACTAATGCTGAAGAACCTGAAGATACACAAGAAGTACCTCGCTTCACCGGAAGGCAAGGGGCTATACGCCATAGTTGATGGAATGAACAAGCACATGGCTAACCAGGCATTTCAGGCGGTGGGTGTCCAGGAGGCGGCAATAAGTATTGCTGTGGAATACACTAAATCTACAATAAGATGGGATCATCCGCTTATCGAGTATCAGGGAGTTCACTTCCCCATAGCTGATATGTGGGTCAATGCTGAAGCCTCCCGAGCTTTGGCTGTTAAAGCCTGCAAACTCTGGGATCAGGGAGACCCAGAAGCGCTCCATGGCAAATGGTCTGTCCTCTCGTTCCGTATGGCTGCGCCCGCAGCCCTGGATGCCTGCCTCAAGGCGCTGGAGTTGATGGGCGCCCGTGGCATTGAGAGGGAAGAAGGCTGGCCTCTGGAGCTCATGTTCCGCGACTCCATGATTTTCCAGCTTTATCGGACCCCCAATGTGGACAGAAAATTCCTTGCTTCGTATCTGGTGCGCAGGAGGCTATAAAACAGCCACCGATCCGTGAATTTGGTAGGGGCGGGTCTCTTAGACCCGCCCTTCCTTACATTAGTGTGGTCAAACATGAAGTGTGTGTAATCCGGTTTTCTATCCGCCCCGACCAGCCAGCCCTTGCACTATATTACTAGCTGCGCTTAGTACCTGACGGATACGGGACATCAGGTCGATCACCCCTAACTACCTTAAGGACGTAAGGAGTCTTATCAATAGCGGAAGATACCTCAAACTTGTACTCTACAAGCTTCCATATAGCCCTCTTACCGCAATGAGGACAAACGGGCATCAGTTCTCCCCGGAACTTGTAAACCTTGCTCTCCCTGGCCGAAGGTCTGCATTCTGAGGAATTGACGTGCCGTACAAGTTCATAGTCTCCGTCAACAGGTGCCCGGTTCGCTGTCCTGACCTCGGTGCCAATCGGTATGTCTATCATCTTGCGCTGTTGCATCCCTTGCCTCCTTTAGAATTAGAGTATGTATTGATATAATGCAAGACTACCTGTGAAGCCATTTCTTCAACTTGGGCCGATGTCTCTGATGTCACACAAGTCTCTGCTTCGTCCTCGCTATAATCTGGTCCTGCACCTCTTTGTGCATATCCGTGAAGTAGGCGCTGAACCCGGCAACCCTTACTACAAGACTCTGATAGTTCTCAGGATGCTTCTGAGCATCAAGCAGAATCTGGTCATCAATCACATTGCCCTGTATATGATGTATGCCCAGGTCAACAAATGTCCTCAGGTACGCCACAAATTTCGACCTGTTGTCCCCTTCCAGAAACTCCGGCATCCACCTCTGATTGAACAGGTGATTGAAGGTCAGCAATGGGTCAATCTTGGCAACAGACTTCAGAACCGCCGTCGGCCCCTTCTTGTCGGTGCCCGGCACCGGCGACACTGTGCCATCATTGAATACCTCCCGGTCCCTTCTGCCATCTGGGGTGGCACCGGTCAACCCGCTGAAACTGAAGTAGCTGGCGCTGCCGCTGCCATCGCACTGCACGTTGTACCCGTATATGGTCTTGAAGCTATGTATCGTCTGGCATGTCCTGATGTGGACATCACGGGCAAACAGGTCAACATAGTCATCATCATTGCCAAATTTGGGCGCATCGAGGAACATCTGCCTCAACTCTTCATGGCCAACCCAGTTGTCTTTGAGCGCCTGAAGAAGCTGCGCCATCGTCACCTTCTTGTCCTCAAAGATGAGCTTCTTCATCGCCACCAGAGCATTGACCACAGTTGTCTGTCCCACAGGCTGCATGTTGGTCTTGTGCCAGACATGGTAGTCCCTGACATCCTTGGCATTCTCTATGCAGCCATCCAGCAAAGCGGAGTTGAATGGCTGAGGCAGCCATATCTCTTCGATGGCGTCCGTGATGTTGCTGAACATCACTATCTTCTCAGTGAAGAACTTGACCTGCTCCAGATATGCCTGTACCACTTCCTCAATAGAGGTGAAGGTGAGCGGGTCTTGAGTGGGAGGCCCTATCTGCTTCCCATCGAAGAACTTGTAGTCCTTGCCCCCATTCAAAGCCAGCTCCAGGCATTTGGGCAGGGCAAAGCCTACGCCAGCAATGCCGCGGTGCCCCATCGGCTTCCCCACCACAGCCCACCTCATGCAGCCCTCAATACAGTAGTTTCTGGCATCCTCAGGCGAAAATCCCTTGCTCATCAGCCAGGGCACCATGAACTCATCATTGAAAATGCCGTAGTGGCCCGCGTCCTCCCTCATAATGTCGGTAAACTTGTACAGGAACTCATCCGGCGTGTTCTTGTGCAGCCTGACTACCATCATAGGCTCCACCAGCTTCAGAGCTTTGACGCTATCCATGATGATATAGGTAAGCTCGTTGGTAGCATCCCGTCCCAGCTTATCCTGGCCTCCTATCGTAATATAGCGCGGCGTCGTGTGAGCACCGCTGCCCATGATAGGCGCATTGAAGTCCGCCAGCTCCGTGAACTTGAGCCAGATGTACTCTATCAGCTCCTGGGCTTCAGCTGGGGTTATCTTCCCGGCTTCTTTGTCCTTTTTGTAGAAGGGGTACCAGAGCTGGTCAACCCTATCGCCTATCCCGCTGGTCTGAATGTCCATCACCCTCACCAGAAGAAACAGAAGGAACCATGCCTGCAATACCTCGTGGAAGCTCCGCGGCGGGTTCTCAGGCACCCAGGAGCAACTCTCCGCTATCTGCAATAGCTCCTTCTTGCGTTTGGCATCGGTCTCAGCCTCCGCCATAGCCCTCGCAAGCTCCGCATATCTGTGCGCCCACCTGATTGCAGCTTCTATACTTATGATTACCGCTTCCAGAAACGCCTTCTTCTTCAGAAAATCTCTTGGATTGTCTCGAATGAGCAGCCTGTCTTGCTTTATCTCTTCCAGCTTGTCCTGCGCTTCCTTCAGTATGCCTTTAAGTCCAACCCTGAATACCTTTTCATAGTTCGGCACCTGTCCCGAGTGAGCACCATGCACCCAGACAAACACACCCTGGTTCATGTATGACCAGTACGGCTTGTCTGCTTCGGGAAGATACTGTCGCTCTGCACCATGCACCGACTTGTTGAACCAGTACTTGTTTATCTCGTGCATCTCCGCACGCTCTTCATCGGTCAGCATATCCCGATAGCCCATCTCGATCGCTTTGTCCACCCAGCGGGAATACAGCTCCGGATAGCTTATCACATGGTCGGGAGACCTCGAGGAGTTGCCAGCAAAACGGTCGTAATCATTTATATATATAGTCATATTGTCCAGGTGTTTAGCCATTGCCCTGGCTCTGCGAATTGCAATCGGCTCGCCCTCGTTCTCTCTGTATGCCTGGGTTACATACCGCGCACGCTCGATGTCAAGCTTCAATGTGGGCCTGATGTCGCTTATCTTGCCCAGCTTCTCCTGCTCTTCTACACGCCCGGTACGCTGCCCCATCATCGTCCTGTATCGTACCTGGTCTGCTATTATCTGAGTCAGCCTTTTTTCCTCTACAAGCGCCATGGCAAAGCCTCCCTTCTGGTTCTTGCCTCTGATTTCGGTACGTAAATATTAATGATCCACCGCCATCGTTGTCTGTAACTTTTATCACAGTCCCGACTCCAACCTCAAGGAACTGCAAGTCCGCTAAACGCGCCATTGATTGAGTTTGATTATAACACAACGACGGCGCTCAAACAAGTTCGCACAAGTTCGTTAAAATATTTTATACGAGTATCTGACTGGTTAAAGCTACCCAGTTGCACATCACTTGACCAAAATATAAAAAGCTATTAAACTAGTTGCGATGTTCCCAGTTCGCCAAGCATCTCTCTCATTCAAACAGCGCGTTTCCCATACCCGTATTCGAAGGAGGTGTTCTATCACGTTCAAGTTCTGGCAAAGCTAATAATCAATGCCGCGCAAATCGAGCTGAGATACTCACCAAATCAATGTTCAAGGGGGTTAAATAAAAGTGGCTGAACTAAATGTCTCGGCAATCGACATATACGACCCTTACCAGCACCCGGAGGAATGGACTCCGGAGATGTACAAGAAACTTGAGCAGGCCAGAGACATCATCGAGGAGTGGTGGCTGCCCAACCGGAGACAACTGGACCGTCTGGGCGGCGTAATGGCGATGACCGAGATGTCTGACGTTTACTACGGCATGCACAAACAGATAATAAGAGACGGCTTCTATGGCCGGGTTATACCCAAAGAATACGGCGGTCCCGGCTGGACAGCCCTGCAATGTGGCCTTCTCTCCGCCGAAATAACCAAAATGGCTTTCACACCCAGGATGGACGATGCCTTCGCCTATGGTGAGCCCTGGTGCCACATCCTCTTGAAATGGACTCCAGATGAGCAAACCAAAAAGGAATACTTTAAGAGAACGCTGGATGGTGGATTCTGCACCCTGTGGGCCACCGACCCCGAATCTGGCGTTGACATGGGCGCGATGCGCGGAAGCGCAGTCAAGAAAGGCGATTACTACTACCTCAACGGGCCCAAATGGTGGATGGCTATGTGCAGCCCCGGCCCGGTAGGACTTCAATGGCATCTCGTGCTTATGAAGACTGACCCCACCAAGCGCACCAGTGGCTTGACCATGTTCATTGTCAACGACGACGAGCCCGGCATCATCCGAGGCCGTGAGGGAGACCTCATGGGAGCAAGATGGGGCTGTGCCCGCTATGAACTCTTACTGAAGGATGTGAAAGTGCATAAGAGCCGCCTGGCAGCCCCCGAGGGCAAGGGACTGTTCGCACTGGTCGATGCAATGAACAAACATATGGGCAACCAGGCGTTTCAGGCTGTGGGTACGCAGGAAGCTGCCATAAAGATTGTTGTGGAATATACCTCATCCACCATCAGATGGGACCGCCCCCTTATCGAGTATCAGGGGATTCACTTCCCCATAGCTGACATGTGGGTCAATGCCGAAGCTTCGCGCGCCATTGCTGTTAAGGCTAATAAGCTCTGGGACGAAGGTGAGATAAACGCCATGCACGGCAAATGGTCCATTCTCGCTTTCCGCATGGCAGCGCCGGCAGCGCTCGAAGCCTGTCTCAAGGCGCTGGAACTGATGGGCGCCCGCGGCATCGAGAGAGAGGAAGGCTGGCCTCTGGAGCTGATGTACCGAGATTCCATGATTTTCCAGTTGTACCGCACGCCCAATGTGGACAGGAAATTCCTCGCCTCATATCTGGTGCGCAAGAGGCTGTAACATAATCTCCGACTCGAATGAACTTCGTAGGGGGCACGGCATGCCGTGCCCCCTACTTCGTTGAGAGCAAACTCGAATGATGCTATAATAGGCTCGAAGCACAACGGAAAGCCAAACAGCACGAAATGGAAGACAAACCCAGAAAATTGAATATCGAGGTCACTTGCATAACAAGAGTATAGTTCAACATGATCTTTCTGCACTCGTTGCTGGGACGAAATATCGAGGTCACTTCGAGGTGCAACCTCAACTGCGATATGTGCATGAGAAAGGTGCTTATGGAAGAGTCAGGCGATATGAGCCTGGAGACCTACAAGGCTTTGCTGCCTGTCTTCCCTGCACTGGAATCCATTAATGTCATCGGCATCGGCGAACCACTCCTCAACGAGAACATCATCGAGATGATTCGGCTGGGCAAGAAACACCTCCCGCCCAAAGGCACTTTCAGCATCACCACCAACGCCACTCTGATAGACTACAGACTTGCAAGGGAACTGGTATCCTCAGGGCTTGACAATATAGTGATTTCAATTGACGGCGCCACTCCCGAGACCTTCAACGATATCAGGAAGAAAGCCACCTTCATCGATGTGATGGCGAATATCGAGCGATTGAACAAAGCTAAGAAAGAATTGAAGAGCGAGACGCCCTGTCTGGGATTCGAGTTCGTTGCCATGAAAAAGAATGTGCGCGAATTGCCTGCCCTTGTTGACCTTGCTGCAAGACACGGCGTGAGCTTCATTATCGTGACCAACCTGCTCCCCCACACAGAGGAGATGATTCAGGAAGCGCTCTATGACTACAACTCAGACAAAGCAATCGAACTGTTTGAGCAAGCCAGAGTCGAAGCTAGACGCCGCAATCTGGACATGGCTTTTGAGAACCTCGACGTGGAGAACTATGCCAGCGCCCTGTTCGGTGTGCCTCCTCTGAAGGACAAGTTGCGCAATCCCGAGCCAATGCGGAAACGGGATGAACGTCTAGAGAAGAAGTATCAGTTGCTCGACGATATAGTAGCTAAAGCTCGTGAGCAAAACATAGTGCTGAACTTCAAGAACCTCATGGCGAGGGATGGCAGCAGCTCAGAACAGTTATCAGTCATATTTGACGAAGCAAGCACCAGAGCAAAGAAACATGGCATAACTCTCGACCTGCCGCCGCTTATCCCCAGGGCAGAAAGGGAATGCGGCTTCATGAAGGATCGGATTGTCTTTATAAGCTGGGACGGCTATGTAAGGCCTTGCAATAACCTCTATCATTCGTACATATGCTATGTAAACGGCAGGAAGAAGAGCATCACCAGCGTAAGCTTCGGCAATGTCAACAAGCAGAACTTCTGGGACATATGGAATTCTAGAGAGTACCGCAGCTTCCGCAGGAATGTGGATAAATTCGACTTCGCGCCCTGCGGCGACTGTCCTCATGCTGATGCCTGCTTCGCTCTGCTCGCTCCGGTGTTCCGCAAGGACTGTTACGAATATACGCAGCCTTGCGGTGACTGTCCCTGGGCTAGAGGCATTCTGAAGTGCATGTAGCCAGATTGCTTTCCTGACCCGACCGCCAGCTTCTGTACTATCACGCAACTTTCTTTGTCCCCGATGGATAGGGGACGTCAGGGCGGTCGCCCCTGACCACCTTGAGGACATATGAAGTCTTATCTCTCTCGGGCGGTATATCGAACCTGTACTCTACGAGCTTCCAAACAGCGCGCTGGTTGCATTTGGGGCATCGGGGCATCAGCTCTCCCCTGAACTTATAGACTCTACTTTCCTTGGCCGAAGGTTTGCACGTTGAATCAACGACATGCTTCATAAACTCGTAGTCGCCATCAATAGGTGCTCTATTCGCAGTCCTGACCTCGGTGCCCAGCGGGATATCTATCATCTTGCGCTGCTGCATCATTTGCCCCCTTTAAGATTTGACTGAACCGTAATAGATTTCGGTGAAATGATAACATATCGCACAATCGTTGTCGATAGGAAGCCATTATGCTAGAATAACCCAGGCGTTCAATCGTACCGCATATCGTCACCTTTTGCGAAAGGAGCTTAGGTAGATGGAGTTCGGTTTCACCGAGAAAGAGAATAATTTGAGAAGAGAACTTAGGGAGTTCATTGCCAAAGAGTTGCCCCCGGACTGGATGGGAGAGGGAGGAGTCAACGAGGAATACGGGACCGATACCGGCTGGGAAGCAGCCAAAAAGATGGCGAAGAAGCTGGCAGCGAAGAAATGGCTCACCATCGCCTGGCCCGAGGAATACGGAGGTCTGGGTGCTACGCACATGGAGCATGTCGTTTACAGGGAAGAGATGGCTTATCACATGGTCCCGGGCACAGATATGGGCGTTGGCGGCGTCAACTGGATTGGCCCCGCGCTCATGATGTTCGGAAGTGAGGAGCAGAAAAAAAAGCACCTGCCCAGAATAGCTGCCGGTGATACCTTCTGGTGCACCGGTTACAGCGAGCCTGAAGCTGGCTCGGACATGGCTTCCATGAAGTGCCGCGCAGTAAGAAAAGGCGACGAGTACGTAATCAACGGACAGAAGGTATGGGTCAGCGCAGCCCATCGCGCTGACTGGTGCTGGCTGGCAGTCAGAACTGACCCCGATGTGCCCAAACACCGTGGCATCACTGTGCTCCTCGTGGATATGAAGACACGCGGGGTAACGGTTAAACCCTTGCTCAACATGGCAGGCGCCTATGCCAATTCGGAGGTATTCTTCGATGACGTTCATGTGCCTGTGGAGAACCGCGTCGGTGAGGAGAACCAGGGATGGCGCTATATCATGACCGCGCTCGATTTCGAGCGAACAGCTGGAATCGACCTCACCGCCAGAGCCAAGCGCATGGCGGATGAACTTGTGAAATACTGCCAGCAGACAAAGCGTAACGGCAAGCTTTTGAGCGAGAACCCCACAGTGCGCAACAAGCTGGCTGACCTGCTCATCGAATGCGAAGTAGGAAGACTGATGTGCTATCGCATCGCCTGGATGGAGGACCGCAACCAGGTCCCGAATTACGAGGCTTCCACCGCGAAGACGCTGGGGGCTGAGCTGGGGCAGAAGATCAGCAACTTCGGACTGAACATCATGGGGACTTACGGTCAGTTGGAGCACGACCCCCGCTCTCCGATAAAGGCTCTTTTGCACGAGGCTTACCTGTACACACGAGGCGACACGATTGCCGGCGGTACCTCGGAGATAAACCGCAATGTGATTGCCATAAGGGGACTGGGGTTGCCCAGAGGGTAGCTTTCAGCTATGTGCTATTAGCATTCAGGGGCGGTTCG
>FWPV01008795.1_pt1 | contig 15606 bp, 15 predicted proteins | sample 2228371 | NCBI WGS metagenome assembly FWPV01 (sample SAMEA103939776, study PRJEB20133) | metagenome | reverse complement strand
GATCCTTATGCCTTAGGATTTCGCCTCTTCTCTCATCGGGTGACCCTATTAGACCTTTTTTACTATGTGGAGTGGAAAGAAGAAGAAGTTCTATCGAGAATTCAATCCGAGCTGAATTGGAAACCGTCTCCGACTGAAAAATCCACCTGGCGGTTCGATTGCCACGTGGCTCTGATAAAAGACCTGGTCTATTTGACTCTCTTTGGCCTAACCGAGAAAGACGATTTCTATTCCAAGATGATTCGAGAAGGGCTCCTAGCGCGCCAGGCAGCATTAGCTAGATTAGAAAAAGAAAATGAAATCCCGGTTGATACCGCGCGAAATATCCTAGCCTGGGCTGGAATTGAATACGATGATTTTTTGGAAAGACTGAAAAAGCATCCTCTCGCCAAGCGGTAGGCCCTCCTGAGCGCTTTTCTCCGAAAGAGGGCTCCAGCTTCTTAAACGGGAATTGGAGCAAGGATGAGCCGCACCCGCTTTATTGGATTAGAGGGACCACTATCCCGGGACATCATTCAGAGCGTAGTTTCTTAATCTCCTCTTTGAGCACGGGAATAACCTGGAAGAGGTCGCCCACGACGCCAAAATCCGCCACTTTGAAAATCGGGGCATCGGGGTCTTTGTTGACGGCCACAATCACCTTGGAGGAAGACATTCCCGCCAGGTGCTGGATAGCGCCGGATATTCCGAAAGCCATGTAGAGGTTGGGAGAGACAGTCTTTCCAGTCTGGCCGACTTGATGCTGATGGCCGATCCAGCCAGAATCGACGGCCGAACGAGAAGCTCCCACGGCTGAGCGCGGGATGAGAGAAGAGAGTTCCCGGAGAAGAGCAAAATTCTCCGCTCCCTTCATTCCTCTTCCGCCGGAAATAACGACGTCTGCCTCGGTCACATCGAGCTCCGCACCGCTTTCGGCCACAACTTCAATGACTTCGGCCCGGCTCTGCCGGGTCGGAATCTCGACTCTCTCCCTGACGATCTCTCCTTTCCCTTCCCTTTTTTCGGCCGCAAAAACATTCGGCCGCAGAGTGGCTACTTGAGGCGAGCTCACGAGCCTCAATGAGAGAAGGGCTTTGCCGGCAAAAATCGGCCGGGTAAACTCGAGCTGACCGTCCTTGACCTCAATCTTCGTGCAGTCAGAAGCCAGGGAAACACCGAGTCGGGCAGCTAACCTGGGCGCTAAGTCTTTGCCCATTGAAGTGGCGGGAAAGAAAACTGCTTTCGGGTTGAGCTTCTGGACAACAGCCGCCAGCACCGCAGCATAGTCTTGCGTCGAATACCGGGCGAGCGCCGGATGGTCAACGAGGTAAACCCTCGAAGCGCCGAAGGAATAAAGTTCGGCCGCCAGTCCCTCAAGCCCTTGACCTTGCCCCAGAAGCACTGCCGCTGCTTCTGTGCTCAGGTCCGCGGCCCTTCGCCAAGCTTCGGACAACGTTTCGAGAGAGGCTTTCTTGACTTTGTTTTCTCTGGTTTCGATATAAGCGAGGACCATCTTCCCCTCCTCAGATGACTTTGGCTTCGCGGTGCAGAAACTCGACCAGCTGCCGGGCTGTTTCTTCGGGCGGCCCGCTTGTCACGCGGCCGGCTTGGCGCGCCGGCGGTATCTCCATCCGAGTGATCGCCACCCGGGGCGTGAGGTCTTCAGCCTCGATTCCCAGTTCTTCTATCGGAATAATCGGAATTTCCTTTCTTTTGGCAGCCATAATCCCCTTGAGCGTTTCGTAGCGGGGCTCATTGAGTCCCTTTTGAGCGCTGATGACAACCGGAAGCGTAAACTCGACTATTTCCAGCCCCCCCTCGATTTCCCGCCAGGCCGTCCCACGAGTCTCGGCAAGCTCCAGTTTGACGACGGTGTTGACCTGGGGAAGGCCGAGCATCTCCGCTACCATGCTCGGGACCTGGCTGTTATCCGCACCCACCGACTGCTTTCCAAAAAGAAGAAGCTGCGCACCAGGAAATCTCAGGCGAACGAAAGCCGCCAGGAGACGGGCTGTCCTCAGGCCATCGTAAGTTTCGTGAAGAGGGTCCTTGATGAGCACGGCTTCGTCCGCTCCCATGGCCAGGCATTTCCGCAAAATGGTGAGGCTCTCTTCTTTGCCCGCTGAGATGGCGGTGACCTTTCCTCCCCTGGATTCTCGAATGCGGAGTGCTTCCTCCATCGCATACTCGTCATAAGGGCTGATGACAAAATTCAGCCCTTCCTCGATGACCGTGTTCGTCTCGGAGTTGATCCTGATTTTAGATTCTGTATCGGGAACTCTCTTGACAAAAACAAGGATGTCCACTTGCTCCTCCTTGGAAATTTTAAGAAAACACCCAGCTCTGGCTAGGCTTTGTCTTCGTATTTCTTGAGCACCAAGCAACCGTTGGTCCCTCCAAACCCGAAAGAATTGGAGAGACCATAAACAATCTCGGCTGGCCGCGCCCTGTTGGGCACGTAGTCAAGGTCGCACTCCGGGTCAGGAAACTCATAGTTGATGGTTGGGGTCATCACCTGGTTGTCCAGACAGAGCGCCGTGATCGCTGCCTCGATTGCGCCCGCTGCTCCCAGCAGGTGTCCGGTCATGGATTTGGTCGAACTCACGCCGATGCGCCGAGCATGTTCGCCGAAGACTTTCTTGATAGCCAGCGTTTCGACCTTGTCGTTGTAAGGGGTTGAGGTGCCGTGGGCATTGATATAGCTAACTTCGCTCGGGTGAATTCCCGCATCATCGATGGCCCGCTGCATCACCCCCCTTGCTCCCTCCCCGTCGAGCGGGGGCGCGGTCACGTGATAAGCATCGGCGTTCATTCCGTAACCCACAATTTCGGCATAAATCCTGGCACCGCGTTTGAGGGCGCTTCCGAGCTCTTCAAGGAGGAGAACGCCAGCGCCTTCAGCCATGACAAAACCATCCCGTTCGGCGTCAAAAGGCCGAGAGGCACGATGGGGCTCGTCGTTTCTCGTGGACAAAGCTCTCATGGCACAAAAGCCGGCCACGCCGAGCGGGGAAAGCGGCGCCTCTGCTCCGCCGGCCAGCATGCGGTCAGCGTCGCCCCTAGCAATGATCCGGAAAGAGTCGCCAATGGCATGAGTGCTTGTTGTGCAGGCCGTCGCTGTCGCCGAGTTAGGGCCCCGGCTCCTGTACTTGATCGAGACGTAGCCAGAGGCCTCGTTGATAATGCTTGCCACCAGGAAAAAAGGGGAAATTCGGTCAACCCCTTTCTCCAGAAGAATCCGGTGGTTCTCCTCGATTGTTGAAATGCCTCCGATTCCCGAGCCAATATAAACGCCCGTCCTTTCCCCCTCAAGCAGGGCCGGGTTAATACCTGCATCTTCAACCGCCAGTTGGGCAGAAGCGACAGCAAACTGGATGAACAAATCCATCTTCCGCGCCTCTTTGCGGTCGATGAAATCGAAGGGGTTAAAGTCGCGGGCTTCGCCGGCTATGCGCGTCGGGTAGCCAGAGGCGTCGAAGCGAGAGATATGGGTGATGCCGCTTTTCCCCTGGAGAAGTGCTTCCCAGTTTTTTTCCTTCCCCACTCCGAGCGGAGAAACAATCCCGATGCCCGTTATGACCACCCGACGGGCAGGAGGGCGCCCCGCTCCAGAACGATAAACTTCCATGAAGGACAGGGCTTATTTTGAGGTTCGGGCCAGGATATAATCGATGGCTTTGCCTACGGTGGTCAGCTTTTCTGCCTCCTCGTCGGGGATGTCCAGCCCAAACTCATCTTCGAGCGCCATGACCAACTCCACGGTATCCAGCGAATCCGCACCCAGGTCTTCGATGAACGAGGCCTGCTCCGTCACCTGGTCTTCTCCGATGCTTAGCTTGTCGGAAACAATCGCTTTGACCTTCTTCAAAAGTTCTTCCCGGTCCATAATAAACCTCCTCAATTTATTTTAGCGATGAGTCTCTAAGCATACATTCCCCCGTTGACGTGGATGACCTGCCCGGTGATGTAAGCAGCCTGGTCGGAGAGAAGAAATTTGACGACCTGGGCCACGTCTTCGGGTGTGCCCATCCTTTTCATCGGGATGAGTTCAAGGAATGCCTTCTTCACTTCCTCTGGCAGGACCTCGGTCATGGCCGTCGCAATATAACCGGGCGCAACACAGTTGACGGTGATCCCGCGAGCAGCCACTTCCCGGGCCAAGGACCGGCTGAGCCCGATGATTCCTGCCTTGGACGCAGCATAATTCGCCTGCCCCGGGTTGCCCATCAAGGCCACGACAGAGGAAATATTGACAATCCTTCCGAATCTTCGGCTAACCATCGAGCGGACCGCGGCTCGCGAAAAATTGAACACCCCCTTGAGGTTAACCCCCAGGACTGTATCCCATTCCTCTTCTCGCATCCGCATCAGCAAATTGTCTTTAGTAATCCCGGCATTGTTGACAAGATAATCAAGCGAGCCGTGCTCCCGAAGGACGGCCTCGACAACAGCCGCCGCCTGATCAAAGCGGGAGACATCAGCCGGGTAAGGGAAAGCTTTTTGCCCGCGTGAGCTAATTCGGCTGGCCACAGCGCGGAGTTTTTCTTCCTGGATGTCCACCATGGCCACGAAGAGTCCCGTGGCCGCCAGCACCTCTGCAATCGCCTCGCCGATTCCTTGAGAGGCGCCAGTAACCACAACCACCTTTCCGGCAAATGAAAGGTCAGGCTTTAGCTCCATGGACAAGACCTCCTAGCCTGGCCATTTCCGCGCGTATTCTCTCCTGAACCCGGCGCATTATGAAGTCTCTGGCCATCCGGACGGCATTCCGGACCGCATAAGGATTGGAACGGCCATGCCCGATGATACAAACGCCGTTGATGCCCAGCAACAGCGCTCCCCCGTATTCAGAATAATCAACTTGCCGATAAAGCCTTTTCAAGTTCCTTTTCATCAGGAAAAAGCCAACTTTCGCCAGGAGGTTCCGGGTGATCTCCCGCCGGGCCATGTGGAAAAGGGTTTCGACAACCCCCTCACTGACCTTGAGGGCCACGTTTCCCGTAAAGCCGTCGCAAACGATGACATCCGCCTTGCCCGAGTAGATGTCCTTGCCTTCCACGTTGCCGATGAAGTGAAGGGGGGAATTCTCGAGCCTCTCGTAGACTTCACGGGTGAGGTCGTTCCCCTTGGACTCTTCCTCGCCGATACTCATCAAGCCAATCTTTGGGTTCTGAAGGCCGAGCACCGATTCCATAAAAACGCGCCCCATGACTGCAAATTGCTCGAGGTGATGCGGTCGACAGTCAACGCTGGCCCCGACATCGATGAGCAGGGTGAGACCTCTCAAAGTCGGGACGAGAAGAGCGAGAGCGGGTTTTTCGACCCCCTCCAGAGCGCCCAGGACTTTCCGCGAAATATAAACCACAGCGGCCGTGTTGCCAGTAGAAACAAACCCGTCGGCCAACCCTTCCTTGACCAACTCGGCTCCGACTCGAATCGAGGATTTTCGCTTCCGGCGCAAGGAAAAAATCCCCTCATCCATGCGGACGGACTCGGGAGCGTTGATAACGGTGACTTTAGCTCGGGAACGGGGGAGCTTCTCTAACTCCTTCTGGATTGCTTCCTCCACGCCTACAAGCAACACTTCCACCCCAAAATCCTGGCTGGCTTGCAGAGCCCCGGCCACCGTGACCCGCGGGCCGAAATCCCCGCCCATGGCGTCGACGGCGATTTTCATCGACCTCCCCATTTATTCAGTTTCTGCTTCTTCAATCACCTGCCGGCCGCGGTAGTAGCCGCATTCGGGGCATGCCCGGTGGGCGAGCTTTGGAGTGCCGCAGTTGGAGCAAAGAGAAAAGGAAGGGAGAGTTAACGCATCATGGGCTCTTCGTTTCCCCTTCCGGGAATGAGAATGTCTTCTTTTTGGGTTAGGCATTTATTCCTTTTCTTTCAAAAAAATTTTGAGTTTTTTCCATCTTGAATCTTTCTCTTTGACCTGGCAAGCACAATTGCCGTCCCGGCGAACCTGTCCACAGACCGGGCAGATGCCCTCGCAGTTCTCTGAACAGAGGGGTTTCAGCGGGAAGCTGAGGTTGAGCTGCTCGAGCATGACCTCGCGGAGGTCGATCTGGTTGTTATGGTAGAAAAGGCGGCCCATGTCCTCATCCTCGAGCTCCTCTTTCATGAGGTCAAGCTCCTCGGGAAGGTAGACAAGGTCAAAAGTGACATCAACCGGGAACTCAAAAGGGGTCAGACAACGGCTGCAGATGAAGCTCAAGCGGGCCGTCAGCCGTCCCTTGACCCAGATTTCTTCGCCCACGCGGCGGACAACCGCTTCCGCATGCGTTGGGGCCAGGAAGACCGCATCTTCCTCGACCAAATCGATATTCAGGAAATCGAAATCCCGGCAAACGCTCAGCCCCTCTTTGGGGATTTTATCGATATCAATGATCATTTTCCTGCCTCTTAAAATTCATCCTATTATACCACCAGGGCTTCCTTTGTCAAACCAAAACAACCGCTTCGAAGTTCCTGATTTGGGCTTTTCACCAGGCGAGAATTCAGGATTTTCCTAATGATTTACGCATCAGCAAGTGCATCTGATGCACGACCAGGGTCGAGGCCGCCCTTAACTGAGATGCGAACGTCTCTTCCCTTTTAATTCCCGGAAAGGGGAAGCAAAGATCAGGGCTAAAAAAACAAAGCTAGAGAGCGGCTCGGAATAGTGAGCCGACCCGAGCGCTTGGTGCCACCCATCTTTATGGTTGAAAATAAACAAGATCGATCGCGAAGCGGCGCCGGGGGTGAACCGAGACAGGACCGGTCGGGTGATTCTATCGGCAAATTTCGGAAGAATGCGGAAGGTTGATATCTTGGTGGCGAGGAGTATAATAAGAAAAAAAGAAAAAAATGACTGGATTCAACACCGAAATCAAGCATAAGGGCGCGACTTTCCATGTCCAGACCCAAGATGTCGGCCCGCGCGCCAAGTGCATCGAATCCCTGGTTTACAAGTCCGGCAAGCTCCTCTCCTCGCGCAAAGCTTTTTACACCCAATTGCTGGGCAGCCCTGACCTTCGCGAGAAACTTCAAAAAATGATGGAGGACCAGCATTATACCGTTCTCAAGGAAATCGTGGAAGGCAAGTTCGACCACTACCTCACTCCTGAAGAAAAAGCTTCGGACGTTGAAAAAACCTGAATGGCGGGCCAATTCACCTCCCATAGCGTTCCAAGGTTTCCATTGCCATGAGCATTAAAAAGCTTTTTCTGGTCGACGGCAACTCACTCCTTTATCGTTCCTACTACGCGATCCAGAGGCTTTCTACCTCTCAAGGCTTTCCGACTAACGCTATCTACGGCTTCCTAAGCACCCTCCGCAAGATCATGGACCAGGAGAAGCCAGCTTATCTTGGGGTTGTCTTCGATACTGGAAAACCGACCCTCAGGCACAAAATCTTCAAGGATTACAAGGCTCACCGGAAGCCCATGCCCGAGGACCTCATCCCCCAGGTGCCGGTGCTGAAAAAGGTTCTTCAAGTGATGAACATCCCTTGCTTTGAGTACGAGGACTATGAGGCTGACGACGTTCTTGCCAGCTTGGCGCGCAAAGCAGCCGAAGCAAAGGTTCCGGCGGTAATCATCACTACCGACAAAGACCTTCTTCAGCTCGTCGATTCCTCGGTCAGCGTTTATAATCCCTCCAAAGAAATTTACTTGGATGAAAAGAAGGTCGAGGAAGTTTTTGGCGTTTCTCCTGTCCAGGTCATCGATGTTCTCTCCCTGTGGGGTGACCCGAGCGATAACGTCCCCGGAGTGCCGGGGATCGGTGAAAAGACCTCAAAAATGCTCATTCGCGAGTTCGGCTCGCTCGATAACCTTCTCCTGAACCTGGACAAAATCAAGAACCCCCGGCTACGGGAAAAAATCGAGCAGAACGTGGACCAGCTTGAGGTCAGCCGGCAGCTGGTTAAAGTTGAATCAAACCTTGACATCCCCTTTCGGCTGGAAGATTTCGCCGTTTCCCCGCCGAGAGCAGAGGAACTCATCCCCTTACTCAGGGAGCTCGAGTTCACCTCTCTTCTCGAAGAATATTTGGAAAAAGCCGCCGAAGTCAAATCTGACTACCGGGCCATCTTCAGCCTCGAAGAGCTGCGGCTACTCATCGAACGCATCAAGAGAATCGGTTGCGTGTCTGTCGATACCGAAACGGATAGCCCTTCTCCAACCCAGGCTCGCCTGGTGGGCATCTCGTTTTCTGTCCAACCTGGAGAAGCTTTTTATCTTCCGCTGGGTCATGATTACCCCGGCGCTCCTGCCCAAATCCCCTCCGCCCAGGCCCTCCCTATTGTTGCCGAAGTGCTTTCCGACGCGAAAATCAAGAAAATTGGTCAGAACATCAAGTACGATTACATTGTTCTTCGGCGAGCCGGGGTTTCTCTCCGCGGAATCGACAAAGACAGCATGGTCTTGAGTTACTTGCTCGAACCAAACTGGGGAAAACACAACCTCGACAAGCTCGCCCTGGCTTATCTCCAGACCAAGACCATTTCCTACGAAGACGTGACCGGCAAAGGGAAAAACCAGGTCACGATGAACTCAGTTCCGGTGGAGAGGGTTGTGCCCTATGCCTGTCAGGATGCAGATTTTGCCCTCCGCCTGAGCAACCTTCTCTGGCCCCGCGTTGTTGAAAAAAAGCTCGACCGGCTTTACCAGGAAATAGAGCTTCCTCTCATCGAAGTCCTGGCTGAAATGGAGATGGCTGGGGTAAAAGTAGACCTTTTTGCCTTGCGAAAGCTTTCCCAAGAGCTTGAAACCCAGCTCAAGGACCTGGAACAAAAGATTTTCGAGCTCAGCGGCGAAGAATTCAATATCAACTCACCGCAGCAACTCGCTCATATCCTTTTTCATAAATATCAACTTACCCCCTCCCGGCGAACCAGGATTACCAAAAAGTATTCGACCTCACTGGATATTCTCCAGGAACTCGCCCCTCTCCACCCAATCGCCCAGTACGCTCTCGAATACAGGCAGCTGGCCAAGCTCAAGTCGACTTATGCCGATGCCCTGCCCATGCTTGTCAATCCCCAGACAGGCCGAATCCATACTTCCTACAACCAGACGGTAACAGCCACGGGTCGGCTCTCCAGCTCGGAACCCAACCTCCAGAACATTCCGTTGCGCGGCGAGCTGGGCTTGCGATTTAGGCGCGCCTTCATCCCTGAAGCGGGACACCTTTTTCTTGCTGCCGACTATTCCCAGATTGAGCTCCGGGTTCTGGCGCATCTGTCTGAGGACCCCGGGCTGGTCGAAACTTTCGCCGCTGACCGGGATATCCATGAGGAGACAGCACGGCAGGTCTTTGGCCCCGTTTTGCCTCATCTCAAAGATGAACTCCGGCGGCGGGCCAAGGTCATCAACTTCAGCATCATTTACGGGACTTCCGCTTTTTCCCTGGCCAAGGAACTCTCCACGACCCAGCGGGAAGCCCAGCGTTTTATCGACCGGTATTTTGAACAGCACCCCCGGGTCCAGCAGTTCCTCGAGGCCATAGTCAAGGAGGCTCAAGAAAAAGGCTATACCCAGACGATTTTCGGGCGATTGAGACAGGTCCCGGAGCTTAAACACAAGGATAAAGTCATCCAGCAAGCTGGCCGCCGCATCGCCCTCAATGCACCCATCCAGGGATCAGCTGCCGATTTGATGAAGAAGGCCATGATCGATATCTGGCAAGAATTCAAGTCCAAGCGGTTACGGGCGAGGATGATTCTTCAGGTTCACGACGAGCTCGTCTTCGAAGTGCCGGCCGAGGAAAAATCGGCCGTGGAGCCCATCGTGCGGGAAAAAATGGAAAGCGTCTATCCGCTTCGTGTTCCGCTTAAAGTTCACCTCGGCTGGGGACCGAACTGGGCGGAAGCCAAATAGATAAGAAATCTTAATCCCGCTACGCTCGCGCCGAGAGCTCCAAGAACAGCTCCGGGCAGCCGACCGATTTTAAGCCCGACGGAGGCGCTAGAGTCTACAAAAAATCGAGTGGTGGGCATCAGCGAAAAATAGAACCTTCCCCTTTTTAGAGGGGCTTCTGGTAGACGCGGAAGCGCTTATAAATTTGGCCGCCCATCCTTTCCATCTCTGCCCTGACCCGAACGTTCGTCTCCATCTCGTGGTGAGTATCCATAATCTCCATCCCCGCTTCTTGGGCGGACATAATCATCTTCACCCCCATCATGACATCGAGCCCCATGCCGCGGTATTTCTCCTTTATTGCACCCAGAAGGAGGTCGAGTTGCTTGGTTTTCTTGGCTGCCCGCAGAATTTTTAGCCAGCCTAAGGGAAAAAGGCGGCCCCTTGCTTCTTGAATTCCTTTTGTCAGGTCCGGGATGCCGACGATGAAAGCCACGACTTCATCGTCTTTGGTTACAACCTTGAGAAACCGAGGGTCGAGAATGGGCAAGTACTTTTTGGCCAAATCGTCCATCTCTTTCTCATCGAGCGGCGCAAACCCGTAGATTTCACCTCCCATGTAGCATTCGTTCATCAGGCTGAGGACAGGGCGAATCCAGGGCTTGATCTCTTTTCGCTTTCTAAATTCCACCACCTTGAAATTTGCTCTCCTGGAAGCTCGCTCGTAGATTTTCTTGTAAAAATCGGGTAGTTCCTTAGGAACATCAATTTTATAGACGAAATAATCTATATCTTTAGTATAGCCTTCGTTCTCTACCAGCTTGGGCATCCATTCATAATTGTAATAAGTGGCGATCGTCGCCCGGTGTTCAAACCCCTCGATCAGAAATCCCTCTGGGTCCTGGTCAGAAAATCCGTACGGGCCAACCAGCTTGACCATTCCGGCGGCTCGCGCCCACTCTTCCACCCGGCTCAAAAGAGCATGAACAACCTCCTGGTCCTCCCATGTCTCCAGGAACCCAAACCGGGCGACTTTCTCGTTCCGGAATTGGTTGTAGCGTGTGTTAATGATCCCCATCACCCGGCCGACAGCTTGACTCCCTCGAAAAGCAAGAAGAAGAACCGTCTGACAGTACTGGAAGGCTTTGTTTTTTTTCGGGTTGAAGTATTTCCATTCTTCCATATAGATAGGTGGTACCCAGTTGGTATGCCTAGCATGAATTTTCTCGGGAAGATAGATGAATGTCCTCAGGTCCTTTTTGTCTCTTAACTCTCTTACCTCGACCGCCATCTTTTTCCTCCCCGACGGGGATAATATTTTGAGCTTTTAAAGCTCAATTTTACTCTTTCTTCGCTCCTCTGACAACCACCGAAAGACGTTGACAAAAGAGCTCGATTGTTCATAATAGATAAACTTAAAGTTGCCAGAGGATTCCATCCGAAGTCATGAAGATTCCAACTTTTCCCCGCGGTGTTCATCCCCCCGAAGCCAAGGAGGCAACCAGAGATAAACCGATTTCGGTGCTCCCAGCGCCAGAAAAAGTCGTCATTCCCCTCCACCAACATTTTGGCGCCCCGGCCCAGCCTCTGGTTAAAAAAGGAGATGAGGTTTATTTAGGCCAGAAAATTGGCGAAGCTAAGGGCCTCTTCTCCGCCAACGTCCATGCGAGCGTCTCGGGAAAAGTCCTGGCGGTTGAAGATTTCCCTCACCCGGGCGGATACCCAGTACTCGCTGTCACCATCGCCAACGACGGTCAGGACCGGCTCTGGCCTGAGCTCAAGCCCGTGGAAGACCCGTTTTCTTTATCGCCTGAGCAAATCCGCTCCCGGGTTAAAGAGGCTGGGGTTGTTGGTCTTGGAGGAGCAGCTTTCCCCACCGCTGTCAAGCTCGCTCCCCCGCCGGATAAGCCGATCGATGTCCTTATCCTCAACGGCTGCGAGTGCGAACCCATGCTCACAGCGGATTTCCGCCTGATGATGGAAGCCCCGAACGACATCGTGCGGGGGGGAGAATTGGCCCGTCTCGCGACAATTGCCAACCAGTGCATCATCGGGGTCGAGGACAATAAAATTGAGGCCGCGCAAGCTCTGAGCAGCCATCTTAATGAATTTCCTGCTCAAGTGCGATTACTGAAAACAAAATACCCCCAAGGAGCGGAAAAAAATTTAATCTATGCTCTTTTGCGCCGGGAAGTTCCCCGAGGAGGCCTCCCCTTCGATGTTGGGGTGGTTGTCCAGAATGTCGGAACAGCCAAAGCTATCTGGGATGCGGTGAGCTCCGGAAAGCCCCTTTATGAGCGCGTCATCACCGTCGCTGGCCCGGGCATCAGGGAGCCAAAGAACTTGCTCGTCCGCATCGGAACCCTGTTTGCCGAGGCAGTAGCCTTCTGTGGCGGACTTGAGGAAGGGACAAATGTCCTCATTATGGGGGGCCCGATGATGGGCGTCGCCCAGTGGTCTCTCGACCTCCCGATCATCAAAGGGACATCCGGGATTCTCGCCTGGCATATTCATCCTTTCCCAAGAGAATACCCATGCATTCGCTGCGGTCGCTGTGTGGAGCATTGCCCGATGGGCCTTCTCCCGACCTGGATTGCCAAACTCGTTCAGCATGAAAAATGGGCGGACGCCGAAAAATGGGGAGTCCTCGATTGCGTCGAGTGCGGCTGTTGTCAGTACATTTGTCCTTCCAAGATTCGACTCGTCCATTGGATGCGAGTCGGCAAAAACAAAATCGCCCGGGCAAAAAGGAAAAAGAGCGCATGAACCAGGAACGGATGTTCATTATCCAGAGCTCCTCTCACCTCCGGGCAAAAGACACCACCCCGCGGATCATGTTGCGCGTCGTCTTCAGCCTTCTTCCTGCTTGCTTCGCCTCGGTGTACTTTTTCCGTTACCGAGCTATCCTCTTAATTCTAACTTGCCTCGCATCCTCCCTGATGACAGAAGCCTTAATCCTTCTGCTTAGAAAAAAATCTCTTTTGGCGGCCCTGGACGGTTCGGCCATGATCACTGGAATCCTTCTTGCCCTCACCCTCCCGCCGTCGTTTCCGCCGGGCCTGGCAGCCATCGGCGCTGTGGTCAGCATTGGAATTGGCAAACAGGCCTTTGGTGGCCTTGGCCATAACATCTTCAACCCGGCTCTGGTAGGAAGAGCATTTCTCTCCGTGGCCTTCCCCGTCGCCATGACAACTTGGATCCCGCCTGTGTCCCTCAAGGTCGACCTGGCCACCTTCGCAACTCCCCTCGCCAGCGCCAAGTTCCAGGCGGCTATCGTCAAAGGAACGCTGACCCCGCTTTCTTCCCTTTTCTGGGGAAACGTGGGAGGCTGCGTCGGCGAAACCTCTGCCGTCGCTCTCCTTTTAGGCGGCTTTTATCTTCTGCTCCGCCGAACAATTGACTGGCGCATCCCAACAGGCATGGCGCTCTCTTTGGGCGTTTTCACGAGCGTCTTCTGGCTCCTCAACCCGGCCCAATACGCCCACCCGCTTTTTCATCTCTTGGCCGGTGGCTTTCTCCTCGGAGCACTCTTCATGGCTACCGACATGGTCACCTCCCCTGTTTCTTCCTCGGCCACGTGGGTCTATGCTCTGGGCATCGGGATCATTATCGGAATCATCCGGCTTTTCAGCGGCTATCCTGAAGGAGTGATGTATAGCATTCTTTTCATGAATGCTTTCGTACCTCTGCTCAACCATTATCTTCGACCCCGCATCCTGGGCGAGAGGAGGAAGAAATGAGTCTGGGGTTGCGGATGGTCGTTGTCCTGACCACGGTCGGACTTCTCTCGGGTATTTTTTTGACCGGAGTCGGCCTGCTGACCAAAGAAAGAATCGCTCTCAACAAGAAACTTGAAATCGAAAGAGCCATCATGGCCGTCGTCCCGGGTTCCTCATCCAGCCGGCTCCTCTACCAAGAAAAAGACCTGGCCCTCTACGCCGGAATTGACCAATCCGGCCAGGCGATAGGCTATGCTATCTACACCTCTGGAGTGGGCTTCCAGGACAAAATCTCGCTCATGGTAGGCGTCTCTGCCGACCTCGCCCGCATTCATAGCTTGACGGTTCTTGAACAGAAAGAAACACCAGGACTGGGAGCGAAAATCACCGACCGAAATTCCTTCCTCGTTTACTGGGAGGGAAAAGATTTCACTCAACCTCTCCAGTTGCGAAAGCCGCCCGTGGGCTCACCAGCGGGTCTGCTCGCTTCAGAAGTCAACACGATTACTGGAGCGACTATTTCTTCCCAGGCCGTCGTCGACCTTGTCAACGCGGCGCGGGAAAAAATTGAAGAATTGACCAAATCCGGTAAAATTGCTCTTGAGGGAGGAAATGGCAACTAGAACGGCCGCCCAAGATTTCTTCAAAGGACTGGGCGTTGAAAACCCAATTTTCCGGCAGATGTTAGGGATGTGCCCAACTCTGGCTGTGACCAACGCGGTCATCAACGGGATTGCCATGGGCCTGGCAACGGCTTTTGTCCTCATTTTTAGTTCTTTTGTCATTTCCTCGATTAAGCGGCTCATCCCGAACCAGGTCCGAATCGCTTCCTATATTGTCATCATCGCTTCTTTTGTCACCATCGCTGACCGCTTCCTGGCTGGCTTTTTCCCCGCCATCTCGAAAGCTCTCGGCCCGTTTGTTCCGCTGATTGTTGTCAACTGCATCATCCTCGGCCGGGCCGAGGCCTTCGCCTCCAAAAACTCTGTCGGACGTTCTGTAATCGACGCGCTCGGCATGAGCCTCGGTTTCATCTTAGCCCTTCTCCTCCTGAGCTCAATCCGGGAGCTGCTGGGGAGCGGCACAATTTTAGGTCAGCGCGTCCTGGGAACGTGGTTCGAGCCCTGGGTGATCATGCTTCTGCCGCCGGGCGCATTCATCACTCTGGGCCTTCTCATGGGCCTCAGCGTCCAGCTGGAAAAAAGGCGGAAGGGAGAGTGAGGAGATGGAGCTCTTCAGCCTCTTCTTTGGAGCCATCCTGATCAACAATTTCGTCCTCCATTATTTTCTCGGCATCTGCCCTTTCCTCGGCGTCTCCAAGAAAATCGATTCGGCCATGTCTATGGGCCTGGCGGTGACCTTTGTGATGACAATCACGGCTGTGGTTTCCTGGGTCGTCAACCACTGGATTCTCATCCCCTATGGACTCGATTATCTTCAGATTGTCTCTTTCATCCTGGTCATTGCTTCGCTTGTCCAGCTCGTCGAGATGTTCATCCGCAAAACCAGTCCGCCCCTGTATCAAGCAATGGGCATTTATTTGCCCCTTATTACCACCAACTGCGCCATCATGGGCTTGGCTCTTCTCATCTCCCTGAAAAACTATGACTTCATCGAAGCGGTTGTCTTTGCCGTCGGGTCTGGACTCGGGTTCACGTTGGCAATCGTCCTCATGGCCGCTATCCGGGAGCAACTCGAATTGGCTGATGTCCCCAATCCCCTCAAGGGAGCGGGTATTGCGCTGCTTGTGGCCGGAATCATGGCTCTGGCCTTCCTCGGTTTTTCAGGAGTTATTAAGTGACTTCAATCCTCGTCCCCATCCTGACGATGAGCTTGCTCGGCTTCATCTTCTCGCTCGGTCTTGTCTTTGCTTATAAAAAATTGACCGTCCAGCTAGACCCGCGCGTGGAAAAAGTAAACGAGTCTCTACCTCAGGCGAACTGCGGTGCCTGCGGCTATGCTGGCTGCCGTGCTCTGGCCGAAGCTATCGTCGCCGGAAGAGCCGAGCCCGGAAGCTGCCCTGTCGGTGGCGCAGAAAGTGTTTCGCGGATCGCAGAAATTGTGGG